>Ga0310691_10001144_pt1 | contig 42777 bp, 34 predicted proteins | sample 176DNAGHGlowgp2_FD_203887 | JGI IMG/M metagenome (GOLD analysis project Ga0310691, IMG submission 203887) | Sheep rumen microbial communities from Palmerston North, Manawatu-Wanganui, New Zealand - 1766 DNA GHGlow gp2 (v2) (version 2) | ecosystem: Host-associated > Mammals > Digestive system >... | reverse complement strand
GGTCCCGGCGTTCCCGAGGATGAACTTCCCCTGATCACGAACAAGTTTTACCGCGGCAAGTCTGATAAGATCAAGGCAGAGGACGGCAACGGACTAGGCCTGTACATAGCGAGCATGCTCATGGCGAAAATGAACGGCGAACTGATACCTTCAAATGACGGTGGCTTCTGCGTTACCCTGTTGATCCCGCTGGCATGAAATACTATTTGATAAATTCCTTTTAATCCTGATGGCGAAACGACTGAATTCCGGAATACGGATCCGGAGCCATTTAAGAATTTGATAAGAATTTAATAGTCATTTGTTAAAGAACTCCTTTCTCATGATCTGTACAATTACGTCGTAAGCTACAGATCGTGTGCAGAAAAGGAGTTTTAAAATGGGTTCTATCTTAAAAACGGAAAAGCTTTGTAAATCTTTCTCGAACGGCGGCGTCCAGCAGCACGTCATCAAGAATCTGGATCTGGAGATCATGGAGGGCGATTTCACGGTCATCATGGGTGCTTCAGGATCGGGCAAGTCGACACTTCTATATGCACTGTCGGGGATGGATAAGCCTTCCATGGGCAAGATCAGTTTTGACGGAACTGAGATACAGGATCATTCCAATGATCAGCTGGCAGTATTCAGGAGGGGCAACTGCGGGTTTGTCTTCCAGAGCGTCTATCTCCTGGAGAATCAGACAGTTCTGGATAATGTCCTGACAGGGGCACTCATCGTGCAGAAAAATTCACCTGAACTTGTAAACAAGGCTAAGGATCTTCTGAATAAAGTCGGAATAAAGGAAGAGTTATGGAATAAGTATCCGAATCAGCTGTCAGGCGGTGAGGCACAGAGAGTAGGTATCGTGAGGGCGGCTATTAACGACCCTAAAATTCTGTTTGCAGACGAGCCCACCGGACAGCTCAATTCGGCATCGAGCAGCGACGTTCTTGATATCTTTACCGAGATCCACAAGAACGGTCAGAGCATCGTCATGGTAACCCATGATCTGAAGACAGCTCTGAGGGGGACCAGAGTGCTCTTCCTGAGGGACGGAAGCATAGCAGGCGAATACAGGATGGCCCCTTACGGTACAGATGACAGCAAGACCAGAAGAACAGGACTTCAGAACTTCCTGGATGAGATGGGCTGGTGATCAGGATGAAGATATTCAGATTATCATTATTTAATCTTAAGAAGAATAAGAAAGAGGCTCTGGCGATCATCTTTCTGACGTTTATAACGGTATTCACTCTTGGCATCGTGGCTGCCAATCTGGCGAAGGTAATGAATGTTTTCGATGAGTGCTTTGAGGCAACAGGAAGTGCAAAGACCATCATGGCGTTCAGGGGAGAGACCTACCGTGAGGAGTATAAGGATATCCTGGAGGATGAATACAATATCAGGGATATGAGACGCGGCAAGCTGCTGTTTGGGATCAATTCGGGACTAAGAGATCATGACGGTAATAAGCTCTCGGAAAACTTTGTTATGCTCACGGAAGATGAAGAGTTGAAGATCGATGACTTCGTCAAGGGTGATCATCTGTCTGATGAAGAGATAAAGAACATCAAACACCCTGTATGGGTCCCGCAGGTATATGAGATCACGAGAGGCTACAGACCCGGTGACACTTTAACTATCGTTGCAGGAGGACGGGATTATCCCTTCACGGTTGCCGGTATCTATGAGACAGGTATTTGCAACAATTCCAATGTTATGATCAAGCTCATCATAACGGAGAGCGACTATACTCTCCTGTCAGGAGTCTTTGAAGTGGCGGATTTCCTTGCTTTCGATAATGATGGTGAATTTCCCGTTATGGAATTCGCTGCCAAAGGAGAGGAAAAGACTTCGGAAAAGCTGACACAGTCACTTTTCATGCTCGACCATGATACTGAGAAATATGTCGAGACCCAGTTTCCGAACATGTTCATGATCATGGCAGCATGCCTTTCCGCTATAACCATGGTCGCTGCGATTTTTCTGATCAGACATAAGATCGGCAACGATATTGAGGATCAGATGCAGCAGATCGGCGTTCTTGAGTCACTGGGATACAAGTCAGGAGAGATATCACAGTCATATATCTATGAGTACGTGATAACTGTAGGTATAGGAGCAGTGACCGGTGCAATAGCGGCTGTTGCCGTCACGCCTCTCATGAACAGCATGTTAAGATCCATGTTAGGCAGGGATGTCAAAGGCGCGGTCAATGTACTGATGGTTATAGCAGTTGCAATCATCCTTACGGGACTTATCACCTTATTTGCACTCCTCAAGGCAAGGTCAGTTAAGAAGTATCCTCCTGTGGTGGCATTCCGCAGAGGGATCAGGACACATCATTTCGGAAGGAACGTCCTACCCCTTACCAAGACGGGAAGAAGCATAAATGTAAGACTTGCAATGAAGAGCCTCGTAAGGGATGTGAGACAGAATATTGGAACAGGCTTCTGTATTGCCATAGCATCCCTGGCATTCCTGTTCTGTGCTTACTCGTTTGATATCTTTAAGAACGGCTTTGATGTTCTGGTGTCAGTAATGGGGCTGGAAGTCTCAGACGAGACACTGACGGTCCTGAACGGAGTTGATGCTTATGCATTCAGTGAAGAGGTGGCAAAGCTTCCGGAAGTCGCGAAAGCAGTTCCTACATACAACTGGAAGTATGTGCACTGCAAAGGCTATGACGGGTCATCTTATGTGAACATATTTGATGACTTCAGCCTGACGGAGAATCTGTTTGCCGTGGAAGGGAGATTCCCGCAGCATGACAATGAGATCGCGATCTCTCTGCGTTCGAGCCGTGATAAAGATCTTTATGTCGGTGACAGTATAATCGTTGAAGGTGACAGCATAGAGAAGAGCTACGTTATAACAGGTGTAGTAGGAGCCATGAGCAACAGCGGCATCAACGTCTACATGACATGTGACGGCTACAGGCGGATCTGTCCCAATGAGCGTCCCGACGGTATATATGTTTACCTTAAGGACGGTTATGACAGGGATGAATTCGAGAAGAAGATCGCTTCCATATACGGTGCCAGTGCAGCTGACATGGCATCAGGATCGGTAAAAGGCGGCAGCTTGGAAGAGCGGATCAGGAAGAAGGCTGATGAGAAGATCGCCCTGCTGCTTACAAATTACGGTGTCACATCAGTGGATTATGCCGTTAAGACCGGTGACAAGATGATAACCGGAAGCAGCAGTAAGTTCGTGGTCAAGGATGTCAACTCTCTTTATGGCCTTGCAGAGGCACAGATGGGCGCCATTGCTGATGCCACAAGGACATTCACATTTGCAGGCGCGGTATTCGTTGCAGTAGTTGTTGCAGTAATACTGTGGATAATCTCCTCGTCCAATGTCAGGAGGCAAAGGAAAGACCTGGGTATCATGAAGAGCTTGGGTTACTCGTCCAAAGACCTTATGAAGCAGATGGCGATAAAGTCCATGCCGGTAACCATAATCGCGGTCATCATAGCATCGGCACTGTCTTTCCCGCTTCAGTCGCAGTTCTGGTTCAACCTGTTCTCGGCTGACATGGGAGTCAATATCCCGCTGATGATAGTACTGGATATCGCGATAATAATCTATTGCTATGCCGTTACTTACATCTGTGCCGGCAGGATCAAGAAGATCTCGGTAACTGAACTCATGACGGAATAATGGAGGATAAGAGAATGAATAAAAGATTGATAGGTTCTTTGCTGGCTGTGATGATGACAGTTGTAGCATTCCTGCCGGCGGGAAGCATGGCGTCAGATGCATCAGATGGTAATGATGCTACAGCTGATAACGGCAGTTCTGAAGAGAGATTATACTGTGTCGGATCAGTAAGCAAAGTGTATGTTACGGCAGCCGTCATGCAGCTGGCAGATAAGGGGCAGGTGGATATAGATGCACCACTTACTACATATATCCCGGAGTTCCGCATGGCTGATCCGAGATATGTTAAGATCACCGTCAGGATGCTGATGGACCATACATCGGGCATCATGGGTACAGAGTTTACTAATATGGAGCTCTATGGTGACAACGACATGGGATCATATGATGACCTCCTCTCAAGTCTTGCAGCCCAGCGTCTCAAGGCAGATCCCGGTGAATACGCAGCCTACTGCAATGACGGATTCTGTCTCCTCGCCATGATCGTCGAGCGGGTATCCGGAATGAGCTACACGGATTATGTTGTGAAGAATATCGCCGGCAGGACTGGATGCGAAGATACCGGAACACCCGTCAACATGTTCGGGTATGAGAATAAAGCACCGGTCTATAAAGGCCGACTGCCCCATGATTATGAGTACTGCATGGCATTAGGCTCAGGAGGGATCTATGCGGCTGCATCCGATGTTGCCGAGTTCGGCAGCTCGTTCTGGACCGGTGATAACAGACTCCTGTCCGAGAACTCGAAGACCGCCATGGCAACACGCTGGAATGCATCCGGTTCTTCTGCTGACAGCAGTTATCAGGACGGCTCAGGCCTCGGCTGGGACTATGTGGAACAGGTCGCTTATGAGCGTGAGGGCGTCAAGGTGGAAGGCAAAGGCGGAGACATAACGAATATGCATGCGCATCTTCTGGTGGCACCCGATAACGATATAAGCGTAAGCGTGCTGTCGAGCGGCGGATCATCGACGCTGAACCGGCTCGTTGCCGAGGCGCTTCTGGACGTCGCGCTGGAGGAACAGGGGATCGCTGTCGATCATTCTGCGGATGACATAGAACTCGCCGGCAGTATCCCTGAAGATCTTAAGAGGTATGCAGGGGCTTACGTTCTCTATTCAATGGGTGGAACAAGCATAGCTGAGATATCTTTTCCTGACAATTCTTGTATGCAGGTCGATATCGAAGGCCTGACGAGAACTGACACCCATAAGTACATGTACACGACGACAGGCGGATTTGCAGAGGTAAACGATTACGGCATGGTAAAGAATAATGCCACGGTCGTCTTTTTCGAAGACGGGAAGGACGGCAGGACGTATATCAAGGGTTCGATGGATATGGAATATCCCGAACTCGGAACAACTACGATGAAGATGTATGTGGGTGAGAACCTGGAAGATGATACTGTCAGTGATGACGTTATGGCTGCTTATGAGAACTACAGCGCCTGCCCCTGGGTGCTCACAGGCGACACTTATTCTTCAGCCAGCTACGATTCACCGTTTATGTTCTTCAAGCCGTGCGAAAAGCACCCCGGCTATGTGACCGTGTATGTGATGGGGCAATCAAGGGTGCTTAAGATCGATGATGCCTTTGCGGTATCCTCATTTACCACATTGCCGTCTTCCTCCAACAGGGATCTGGTAGACGGACATGTAACACCTGACGGGTCCTTCGTATGCTCGAACGGATTGACGTTCAAGGCGCTGGCTGCCTTTCCCGAACTTACTGCTTCCGTAAAAGAGGTAGAGCTCACGGACGGTGCATCCTGGTATCGCATCGGCAGCGGCATGTCAAATGAAGTGATCACGGCAGAGCGGCCGAAGAACAGCACTGTGTGCGTATATAATAAGTACTTTGAACTGGTGTACACAACGCACGTAACTGACTGCAAGAACGAGATCGATCTGCCGGAGGACGGTTATATCATGTTCGCCGGACAGAAGGGGGGATCGGTCAAGATCGACAGCTGATAAGGATCGGGCCGGAGAAGACTATCTGGTCTTCCCGGCTTTCCATTCCACTATCTTATGATGCAGGGGACTGGTCAGTATGATGCCGATCACCAGCATACCGAGGGATATGCCGAGGGCTATGCCCTTAAGAAAGCCCCAAATGCCCGTATCGATGTCGGGAAGCGCAAAGACCGCGACAAGGTAGAGCACCATCGCTGCCGTCGCGAAAACGAACATGACGTTCATCCTCTTAGTGATCTTGTTACTGACCTCCTGGGTGTAATCTGCTGCCTGCAGGAGTGTATCTTTAAGTTCGTTATCCATGTTATCTTCTCTCCTTTGTCCATTGAAAATGTCTCTTAAGTCGACGTCATAAAAATCAGCAAGTTCGACGAGCACATCAAGGTCAGGCAGGTTGCTTCCGGTCTCCCATCTGGAGACTGTCCGTCTGGACACGTAAAACCTGTCAGCAAGCTGTTCCTGAGTGATGCCTTTGCCGTTCCTCAATTCCTTGAGAAATGTGCCGATCTTAACCTGGTCCATTGTCAGTCCTCCGTGTGGGTATGTTTATTAAAACAATTATACCCTTTGCAGCCTGTTATCCAATTGATAACGTGTGCAAACGCAACGAAACACAGACCAAGTGTCAGATAAGCGTTCTGTCTGTCAGTGATCATGGAGATTACTAACAGGATGACTGCAGCTACTCCGAGAATTGTCCTAATGATCAACCAGAATGTCGGGATGTGTGAGTTGTTTGGGGTGTTTGAGTTGCTTGAGTTGTTCATGGTTGTTTCCTCCCTGTGATTTGGTTATGGCTCAACTGTACCTGCCCGAGGTGTAATGTGCCAGGACACAAACCGTCTCAAAGCCTGTAAATGCAGGATGGGACATGATGTGTCCCGTGGGGATGGGTTGGAGTTTGAGTCGCGGGTGGAAGATGTAATTTGGATCCTGCGCTGTTCAGCGGGCGTTCTCAGTCCGTGGCACACGGGTGTCCCCTTTGTCATTCTTTCTGGTTGCGCAGAGTAACTGTCAGTGTAAGTGATGTTACATTGAGTGATCTGCTGAATATGCAGAGTAACCGTCAGTGTAAGTGATGTTACATTGAGTGATCTGCTGAATACGCAGAGTAACTGTCAGTATAAGTGGAGTTACATTGAGTGATCTGCTGAATGCGCAGAGTAACTGTCAGTGTAAGTGATGTTACATTGAGTGATCTGCTGAATGCGCAGACTAACCGTCAATCTAATCTGCTCTAGTTTGAGCTTTAGTCTGCCTGCGCAGACTAACCGTCAATCTAACCTGTTCTAGTTTGAGCTTTTGTCTGCCTGCGCAGACTAACCGTCAATCTAATCTGCTTTAGTTTGAGCTTTTGTCTGCCTGCGCATTGAACATTAACCAGGTCCGTGCCAGATATGACAGCAGGGACACCTTTGCAACTACCTTTGCAACTGGCCCTCGCACTCGCCATTGCAACTCACTCCTGCAACTGCCCCTGCAACTACCCCTACAACTGTCCTTTTCAACTACCCCCACAACTGCCCCTGCCGCTCTCTCCTTCAACCTCAGATCAGCCCCGAGACATAGTACCCCGCGAGCAGCAGCCCCAGCATGACAACATTAACTGCAGTAAAAGCTGCGATGTATGAAGCACTTCCTTTCTTGTGGTCACGGATATAGATCTTATATGTGATGAGGCTCGCCATGCTCGCGATCAGCGTTCCGAGTCCGCCTAAGTTGGTTCCGATCAGGAGCCCGTCGCCGTTAGACGTAAAGGCGGACAGGAGCATCGCCGCAGGGACGTTGCTGATGATCTGCGATGACAATACCGCAGTGATGACCGTATGGCCGTCCACGAGTGATGACAGCGTGTTGTAGACGGGTTCTATGCGTCCGATATTCCCGATCAGCACGAAAAAGAATACAAACGTAACAAGGAGCGAATAATCGACCCTGGCATACGCCTTCCTGTCCAAAACGAAGATGACCGCGCACACGACAACGAGCATAATGAGATAATGCAGCAGTCCGAGTACGGTGAGGAGCGCTGTCGCAAACATTATTATGCATACTACAGTGGAGAATACGGGCGGCTTGGGCTTGTTGCCTGCCTTTACATTGCCGTCGCTCTTTCGGACCATGAGGATGATCCCCAGGATCACCATTAGAAGTGAGGCTAACGTGTAGGGGAGCATCAGCAGGAGGAAATGCCCCGCATTCATTTCGTAATGTGAATACAGGTAGAGGTTCTGCGGGTTCCCGACAGGCGTCAGCATGCTGCCCAAGTTGGCGGCACAAGTCATGAATATCAGCGTGTACATGAGGTTTTTATCGTCCCCGAACGCCCCGATCGCCATCACGGCGAAAGGCACCAGCGTCACCAGAGTAACGTCATTTGTCATAAACATGCTCAAAACGAACGACAGGAGCACGAGGATAAGAGAGGCGCTCCTTCTGTTCCTGACCCTCCCGAGCATCTTGGACGTCAGGTAATCAAAGGTCCCGATGTCTGCCAGGGCGCCCACCACGAGCATGAGGGCCCCGAGTATCGCAAGCACTCTGAAGTTGATGTAATCAAGGTATCTTAAGTCCGGAGGCACTATAATGCATGAGATGACGGCAAGTATTCCGGATATCACGAGGACCGGGTCAGATTTAATTTTGTTTATCATATTCGTTCTTCATCTATTATTTTTATTTTGTTTTGGTAAAATTATAGCACTTGAGTGTAATTAAGGGATTATATGGACGGAAAGAAAAAGGTATTTTGGTCGATCTTCTCGCTCGTGCTCGCGGGACTGACTTTATGGGCTGTCTTAAGCCAGAGTGAGGGATTATCGATAAAGGAACTGATAAACGAAGCGGCGAACGGCAACAAGCTTTGGCTTGCCTGCGCCTGCATCTGCGTTGTCATCTACATCTTCCTGGAAGGTGTGGCGATCTGTTCCATCCTCAAGGGAGTCGGATATAAGAGGAGCCTGAAGCGCGGGCTAATCTACAGTACGGCAGATATCTATTTCTCGGCGATCACGCCCTCCGCTACCGGCGGGCAGCCTGCATCGGCATATTTCATGATCGCTGACGGCATCCCCGCAGGCGTTACGACGGCTGTCCTGATCCTGAACCTCATGATGTACACGATCTCGATCGTTGTGCTCGGGCTTATTTCCATAGCGATCAACTATAAGCTCTTCTTTGGCTTCAAAGTGCTCTCAAAGGTTCTCATAATCGCCGGAATAGTCATATTATCGCTGTTCTCGGCGGGATTCCTGTCGATCCTGCGCAAGGGTGACAAGGTCTTTAACCTTCTGGCTAAACTTCTGAACTTCCTGCACAGGAAGCATCTCATACATAAATTTGATTCCAAGATGGCAAAGCTTGAGAAGACGAGGGTCGAATTCACCGATTGTTCTAAGCTGGTCGCAGGCAAGACGGGCACGATGGTCAAGGCATTCATATGGAACCTGCTCCAGAGGGCTTCCCAGATCGCCGTGCCTGCTTTCGTATCGTTAGCGTTCGGAAACACAGGGTCAACTGCCGTTAACATGTTCGCATCCCAGTGCCTGATCACGATAGGTTATAACTGCATCCCGGTGCCCGGGGCGATGGGCGTTGCCGATTACCTTATGGTAGACGGTTTTACGAGCCTGATCGGCAGGGCAGACGCATTCCGCGTGGACATGATGAGCAGGGGTCTCTCCTTCTATATTTGTGTAGCCGTTAGTGGAATTATTACATTGATTGGGTATATAATGTTAAAGAGGAGGAAGAAGAGAGCATGATTGGGGTTTACGACTACACAGTTATTCTCACATATCTGTCAATGGTTTCAGGTTGTACCGGTATCATCGTTGCCATGACCGGTATCGGTCATCCGTTCGTCGGCGCTCTTTTCCTTATGGTATCAGGTCTTTGCGATGCCTTTGACGGCAGGGTTGCAAGGCGTAAGAAGGACAGGACGAAGCTGGAGAAGGCTTTCGGAGTGCAGATCGACTCATTCTCCGATCTTATCGCTTTCGGCGTACTGCCTGCGGCAATAGGCGTTGCGATGCTGCGTTCCAGTGACAGATATACTGACAGGCCTCAGTGGCTCGAGAACGGCAAATATGAATGGTATCCGATCCTCCTGTGCGCGATAGGCGTTGTCTACGTGCTTGCGGGCATGATCAGGCTCGCGTACTTCAATGCGACTGAAGAGGAGCGTGAGGAAGAAGCCAAGGCAAAGGGCAATGCTTATTTTACCGGCCTTCCGATCACTACGGTATCGATAGTGACGCCGCTCGTTCTTATCCTGCACTACTACATCCAGTTTGACTTCTCGATCGTTTATTTCATAGTATTGTTCATACTTGCAGCGCTGTATCTCACCAAGTTCAAGCTGAGGAAGCCGGGAAGGCTCGGAATTCTCCTTCAGGTACTGGTGGGTGCGGGTGAGTTTATCGTGATCGCCTGTATATTATTGTCTAATTTTGTATGACGAGTCTCGAATTTCTCTATAAAACAGCGTTTGGCAGGGTCTTACTTAAGCCCCTGATAAGTCGTCCTGTGTCCAAGATCTGCGGTGCATACCTTGATACGAAGCTTAGCAAATGCCACATCAAGTCGTTCGCGAAGAACAACAATATCAATACTGACGATTATATCCTCGACGGGATAAACAGCTTTAACGATTTCTTCTGCCGCAGGATCAAGGAAGGCCTGCGGCCCATCTCGAGCAAGGATGATGAGTTCATGGCTCCCTGCGACGGCCTTCTTACCGTCTATCCGATAACAGCAGGGTCGGTGATCCCCGTAAAACAGAGCGTCTACACGATCGAAGAGATGCTGTGCGACAAAGGACTCGCGGAAGAGTTTAACGGCGGTTACTGCCTCGTTTACAGGCTCTGCGTGGATCATTACCACCGCTATGTCTATGTTGAGACGGGGAAGAAGGGCAATAACAGGTTCATCAAGGGCAAGCTCCATACGGTAAGGCCCATCGCATTGTCAGAATATCCCGTATTTGTCCAGAACTGCCGTGAATACTGCGTTATAGACACGTCAGCGTACGGAAAGCTCGTTCAGATGGAGGTCGGAGCGATGCTGGTCGGCAGGATCGTAAATGACAAGGCTGAGGAGGCGGATGTCGTAAGGGGCACTGAGAAAGGGCATTTCGAGTATGGCGGGTCCACGATAATAGTTCTCGTGGGGCGCGATCAGGTGAAGATCAGGGAAGATATCATGGATTCCACGCAGAATGGGATCGAGACCCCTGTTAAGATGGGGGAGGCAGTAGGGAGGAAGATATGAGCATGTGGATCTTTTTTATGGCGTTTATGTTCATCGGCGGGCTGGCTGCCGTGATCTACCTCGTGACGAGATTCCACAAGTTCTCATTCATAAAAGGCATCAAGAACAGGTTCCTATCCTGGTTTGTGGCAACGATACCGGTCCTTCTCGTGCTGTCGATCATATTCTACGAGACTTATACCATGATCGTCGTGGCGCTTCACATGGCGCTGTTCTTCATCCTGTCAGATATCGGCTCTGCGATCTACCATAAGAAGGCCGGCAAGGAGCGCGGGAAGCATTACTGGGCAGGAGTCGTAGCATTGTGTCTCACGGCCATAGCTTTGGGCTGGGCTTTCTTCAATGCATACCACGTATCGAGGTCCTATTACGAATTTAACACTGTTAAAAAGTGCGGAAACATTAGGGTTGCGCTGATCGCGGACTCACATCTGGGTGTTACCCTGGACGGTAAGAGATTCGGCGAACAGATGGAGCGGATAGACCAGGAAGGAGCGGATTTCCTTGTCATCTGCGGCGATTTTGTCGACGATTCATCATCCAATGATGACACCTACATAGCTTGCCAGGCTCTAGGCAAGATGAAGACACCCGTGTACTTTGTCTACGGCAACCATGACAGGGGATATTACAGGAACAAAGAATTTGATGACTTCCTCAGGAAATGCCTGACAGACAACGGCGTTACGATCCTTCAGGACAAGGCAGAGCTTATCGACGGCAGATTCTATCTCGTAGGGTGCGAGGACAGGTCCGGCGGACCCATAGAGGCTTCAGACCTGATCGGACCCCTTGATAAGAGCAAGTATATAATCACCTGCGACCACCAGCCCTACAGGTTTGAGGACCTGAGCAGCGAGGGTTCTGACCTCGTATTGGCAGGCCATACCCACGGCGGTCACGTCTGGCCTTCCGGGTATTTCCCATACTGGTTTGGGATCAATGATGCGATCTGGGGCCTTAAGGAGTATGGGGACACCAAATGCATAGTAACTTCGGGTATCTCGGGCTGGGCGATCCCATTTAAAACCGGAACTCATTCAGAATATGTTATAATCGATATCCATGGAGACTAAGAAGACTAACATATTTACGAGATTTCTGCCGGCATACGGGTGGGCTGCGGTCATCCTGATGAATGTCGTCAATCTGATCGCATTTCAGGGAACGCGCCTTATAAACAGGGGCTGGTATCACTACGATTTCTCGCTCCCGCTGGACAATATTATCCCGCTTATCAAGGCTTTTGCCATTATCTATCTGCCGATAGCATACGCTCAGTGGATCTACGGCTTCTATCTTGCGGCACGCGAGAAGAAGAACATCTGCTTCAACATCTACGGTGCAGAGATCATCGCCAAGCTCCTTTGCATGGTCTGTTTCCTCATTATTCCCACAACGATGGTAAGGTACGATGTCACCGGCAATGATCCCCTGACGCTGATGCTGCGCTTTGTTTACTGGGCCGATGCCCCGGACAATCTCTTTCCCTCGATCCACTGCCTCGAAAGCTACGTGCTCACCAGAGGCGCTTTCAAGATGGAGAGGTGTCCCGCATGGTACAAGTGGGCCTCTATCCCGGTCACGCTCCTGGTATTTGCATCCACACTCTTCACGAGACAGCATGTTTTTGTTGACATAATATCTGCGGTCGTCGTTGTTGAGATAGGATTCCTGATCTCGGGAAGATTCTTCAAATGTGGAAAGAAACAAGAACGCTGACGGCAATTAAGTTCTATTCGCCCCGAATTACTATTGTCGTTCTGACATCTGTTTTGTCTGATCTCTACCAGTGTAGATGACGGCTACTATCTTAACTGTCTTATCTTTGTCGTCAACAAGATAATAAATGTAATAGTGCTTGACCCTTGTTTTCCGAATCCCGGCATCCTTATACGGTTGATCATCAATTAGCTTGAAGCGTTTAGGCTGCAGACTAAGAAAATTGATCTTTTCTTCAATGTCATCCTGAAGTGCTAGCGCAGCCTGCGGTGCCGTAAGTTCCTTCGCTATATATATAATTATGTCGCGGATATCCTTTTGTGCTTCCGGCAATATTATGAGTCTATACTCTTCAGACATATGATTCCAGGATTTTCTCTCTGAGTGATGAGAAAAATTCGTCTGCAGGCATTCCCTCCCCATTCTTTGCTTGAGCTATGCCACGTGCTATCTTTGCATCAAACTCCTCTTTTGTCATCTCATCAAGAGAGGCAGGTCTCGTTTCAGGTACGGACGGGCGGAAAGGAAGTCCCCGCCAAAGAATTATCTGCCTGTAGAACATGTTTATTCCGTTAGATGCAGATATGCCAAGCTGCGAAAGAATAGCTTCTGCTTCTTCTTTTATCTGTGGTTCTACCCTTGCCATAACATTCGAACTTTTTACTGCCATGATGATCACCACCTTTCTTTGATGATATTACACCACTTTGTATATCGGATTGCAATACATGTTGTACACAATAATCACCGGAAAATGTGAGTGATTCTGTGAGTCTATATCTGGTAATCTAAATTTGCAGAAATTAAAAGGAGCTGTCTTGCAACAGCTCCCGAGTGATTAGCTAAACAACTAAGATTCAATCTAACTATTAGATGTCATCATCGGTAAAATCAATTCTTATCTCATAGGCATTAAGAGTAGCTGTGAGATTGTCTGACATACACTGCTGATCCTCACCTTCGAACCAAACATATACATCGACGAGCAAACCATCTGCATTTGATGAGATGCTAGGGATGCTCAAAGCTGCTGTGTTGATTCCTGTCTTCGCATTATATGCGGTAACAGGTTTCTGGTCAGCGGCTGTTCCTGCAGCATCACCAGTTACCTTGTAAGAAGCATCGCCACCTGTAGGAGCAAAAATAAGAATATCATTACCAATCTTTACACCGACACGGAGAGCCTTATCAAGCTCAGTTGCTGTTGCTGTAGTGTCTTTAAGAGCTGCTGTTACAGTAACACCGAGGTTTCCTGAGGTAACACTAAGATCTGATGATCCGGAGGACTTCAGATAATACTTATAGTTAACATAATAACCTTCACCATCATCATACTGGCTATCTGTACCAAAGCTTGCATCCTTGTAGTAAACGTGTGTTTCAGCCTGTGTATTACCGGTAGCCTTAGCACCGGAAGCAGCACCTTCCGCACCAACAATAGTTTCATTGGTTACATTAGCGGGACTGATGTTTGTATACTTGTTACCGCTAGCGTCAACATCAACGGTATCAGCTAATGCATCAGTACCAGCTTCATCAGATGACTTCTTTGAGTTTGCATGCCACCAAGTTGCAAGATCAGAAGTAGAAGCAGGTCTCAAAGCAAATGTCTGAGGGGTCGTATTAGCTGTTGCCTGCTCATCCCATGTTGTGCTGTTATAAGCCTTAACTTCGTTAATAAGCAAGCCTTCCTCTGCGTGAGCCTTCAATTCCATGCCCACAACACTTACATCCTTATTCATCGTGAACCACGCATATGTTGCGCTTGAAAGTGTCATCATCGACACGAGAAGCATTGAGGCGGAAGCCATCAGCTTCTTGTTAGTTGTAAACTTTTTCTGTTTCATAATTTTATCCTCCTCAATTGATCGGTTAAATAAGCTCGAAGCCATTCATATTCTTGTGTATGTGCTTATAAAATAACATGCCAAAGCGATTGTGTCAAAAAAAAGGAATGTTTTTCAAAATTAATTCACATCTGTTTACAGGCTGTTTACAACTGGTTTCAAACTCGTAATAATTGGGATCAATTCTTAACCAAAATGTGAACGGGCAAAAGTTGAGAATCGGAAAAACCTATAATATAATTTAGTCAGTGGAAATATACCCTGCGCCTGTACCTCAGGTATTTAAGGTATAGAAGGAGATATGCATTGGCCGATAACATTGGGACAATCGATACCGGGAATGATCATCAGACCGAGGTCGGAGGACTTAGGGCTGTAGAGATGTTCTACCGGGGGATCAGGGAGATCGAGACGGGCAGCCTCACGTTCTTCCAGTCCAGGACGAGGCTTAATACGCCGGGGCTTGGGATCCTGACGCCCGAGAACTTCCGCGATGTCGCGGAGCTCACCAATCAGTGCATCGCTCTCTTCGATCTTGAATTCAGGCAGGCAAGGGAAGCCCTGAAGAGATTTATGGAGAGGGATTTCTTTTTCAGGTGGCTGTCGGTCTATATGCCGCCATCGTACCTGCTTGAGAGAGCTCTCGAGAATAAGCTCATGTCGATCATGGACGAGGAGGAGATCGATTGCAACAGAGTCTGCTTCGAGCTTCCCCTGAAGATCCTTGTCGAAGGCAACATCAAGATGAGCCGTTCGATCGAGAATCTGAGGAATCGCGGGTTCCACTTCATGATCACCGGCTTCGGAGGCAACAACTCCCCTCTGATGAAGCTGTCGGAATACCCGGTGGACTTCGTCATGCTAAGTCAGGAGATCACTTCCTATATAGGGAAGAACCAGAGATCAAACGATGCAGTGAAGTCGATAATCGATTTCGTTGGGGGACTTGATACCGATCCGATCGCTGACGGGATATCGACGGCGAGCCAGGCGGAGACATTATTTGAATGTGACTGCAGATACATAGCAGGTTCGCTTGCCGGCAAATACACGGCAGAGCGCTACGTGCGCAAGAAGACTGAGACATAAGGAAGTAGAAAAGATTGGCTAAGAAGGATAAGACAGTTGATCAGGAGAAGGGCGAGAAGTTAAGAGACGTCGCCACACTCCGCAGAACGGCAAAGGAAGTCAAGAAGCACGTCCTTCTTACACGTGTGATCTCTTTGCTCGTTGTCATCCTCATCGGCATCATCTCGATAGCATATGCCGTTGCATATTTCTACGACAAGTTCGGCAGCTTTACAGTAAGGGTAAATAAGTACGACATGGTCAACCAGGGACTGTCCCTGTCGGAGACACCTACGTACGACCATACCATCTCCGTGCTGCAGGCAGACATCCAGTATGACATGACCAATATCAGCGGATCTGACCTTCCGGATAACATTGATATGGTGAATGGAAGTCATAATGGTAACAATTTCATTGCATATACGTTTTATTTAATAAATTCTGGCGATGATACTGTATCCTATGAGAGTCAGCTATATATAGAGAATGTATCCAAGAATGTGGACGAAGCGGTCAGAGTCGCTGTCTACAAGAATGGAGAGAGGACCATATATGGCAAGACAAAATCAAACGGACAGGGCAAAGAGAGCGACTGCGATCAGGAATTCCTGTCTTCTACTCTTGTCATGAGGGAGAAGAAGGAAGGCTTCGAGCCCGGAGATAAGGATAAATATACGATCGTCATATGGCTGGAGGGCAATGACCCCGACTGTATCGACGCTATCATAGGTGGAACGATCAAGTTCGGCATGGATTTCTCCATCGTCGAGACGACCTAAGGAGGGGAATATGAAGAAGGTTATTAAGATCATTGTCGATGTACTGGCGTGGATTGTGCTGATATGTGCATTTCTCATAACGATCCTTGTCTTCTCGGCATCAAAGAATAACGGCATTCCCCAGTTGTTCGGCATCATGCCCATGACCGTACAGTCCGACTCAATGGTTCCGACATTCAAGAAGGGTGACCTTCTGTTCGTCAAGGAATCTGACCTTATGGATCTCAAGAAGGATGATGTCATCTCCTTCTATATGATCGTTGACGGCAACAGGATCATCAACACCCACAGGATCGTCGAGGTTGAGGAATCAGGATCTTCGAAGAGCTTCATCACAAGAGGTGACAACAATCCTGCGAATGATCCTTCACCGGTATCGCCCTCAGACATCATCGGTGTATGGAAGGGCGGCAAGATCTCCGGCGGCGGAAATATCATCGATTTCCTCAGGACCAGGACAGGATTCTTCATCTTCATAGTCATACCTATGGCAATCTTCTTCCTGTTCGAACTCTATAAGTTCATCACGGTACTGATCGAGACGAAGAAGCCGAAGATCAGTGCTGCAGAAGAGGAAGAGATCAAGAAGAAGGCAATCGAGGAATACCTCGCAAAGGAAAAGAAAGATACAGATCCGGATGATGCCGGATCAGAAGATAACGGATAGGGACATAGAATATGAGTGCATTTTTGAAATGGTTTTTCGCTTTCATATCTGAGATCCTGAAGGGATTCGGGATGATCTTTGGCGGTCTGTTTGACGGTGTCGTGCAGATCTTTAACATCAAGAATTATGTCGATATCTTCAAGTCATACTCAGTTGAATTCGGAGCGGTCGGATGGATCCTGGCAATACTGTCCATCCTGATCGTTGTTGCCATATTTGCACTCCTGTTCTTCCTTATCTTCCTCGGAATACGTAAGTATATAAGGTTCCGTCACTCGATAGTAAGCAACGAGGACCTCTTAGAAGAGATCTCGGTACTTCAGGCGAGAGTCATGAAGATGGCCAAGGAGAAGGACGAGATCATGGCCATGAAGGTCGCACAGATCGGAATGCCTGCAGGCAGATCAATGGCATTGGCAGGCGCTGCAGAAGGCATGTCGATGACTTCCACCGGCGAAGAAGGAGAGGAAGGTCAGGCTCCTGCAGAGGACGGCGTATTCGTTACGACGGATCACAGATTCTCCAAGCTGTTTGAGGTTGACAGTTTCTATAAGACATACACACCTCCTGAATACGATAATGAGGTCACACTTGAAGAGTTCTGCGACAGGTTCAGGAACTTCGCTTGTTCGAGGATGCACCTGTATTATGAACCTAAGATAGTGAGACTCTTTGTCGCAGGCATGGCTTCAACAAAGCTCATCATCCTTCAGGGTATCTCCGGTACAGGTAAGACATCACTGCCTTATTCATTCGGTAAGTTCCTTGACGTGGATTCCACGATCGCATCAGTCCAGCCTTCATGGCGTGACAGGACGGAGCTCTTCGGATACTTCAACGAATTCACGAAGAACTTTAACGAGACGGAAGTCCTGAAGAGGATCTATTCAGCTAACTATAACGATGATGTCAACATCATCCTCCTCGACGAGATGAACATCGCGAGGATCGAGTATTATTTCGCGGAGATGCTGTCCATACTCGAAATGCCTAACTCAGATGAATGGCAGCTCGACCTTGTTCCGAGCGTATGGAGCACAGACCCTGAGAAGCTCGACAAGGGAAGGCTCAAGATACCGCAGAACATCTGGTACGTCGGTACGGCTAATAACGACGATTCGACATATGCCATCTCTGATAAGGTTTACGACCGTGCCCAGCCGATCAACCTTGATGCGAAGGGCGTCGCGTTCGAAGCACCTGATACGCCGCCCATCCATGTAAGCTTCTCGCACATGGAGCAGCTGTTCAATGAAGCATATGAGAAGTATCCGATATCTCAGGAGAACCTCAAGAAGATACACCAGCTTGACCTGTGGGTTATCGAGAAGCTGAGAGTTGCATTCGGTAACCGTATCATCAAGCAGATGGGCCTGTTCGTTCCCGTTTACGTGGCATGCGGCGGAGACGAGCTTGACGGCATCGACTATGTACTGGCGACGAAGATCTTCCGTAAGTTCGAATCGCTCAACCTGGCGATGTTAAGAGATGAACTTAAGGAACTTTGCACCTATATCAATAAATCTTTCGGAAGGGGCAAGATGAACGAGTCTATCGCTTATCTTGAGAGACTCCAGAAGCTCTTCTGATGATCAGGGCGCGAATGTGAGGGATTTGGTTTGAGAGCTGATTACGACAAGTGGTATGAGGAATTCAGAGACTCAATGAACATCCTCGAGGAGAACGATCTCTTTGAGGTAATGGACAAGCTTGTCGGAAGCAGCAAGGGCAACATTTCCATGAACCGTAAGCTCATGGAGAAGGTCATCGACGTATCATGGGTTGAGACGATCGAGAACTCGATAATCCACCTTGATAATATTATAAGAAATCCCGGAAGGACGATCGTAGATGTTGAAGAGATAGTGCCTATCGCGCTGTCGAGGAAGATCACGGTTGAATCTGTAAAGCACCTTGCACAGCACACGGATCTTATCCAGGAATACGATAAGAAGACAGGCAAGATAACGCCTTCCAAAGTCCTTAATGTATACAAGGAAGAGAGCCTTGATACATACGAGAACAGGTTCATAAACACGCTGGTCGACAGGCTATATATATTTATCATCACAAGGTACGACAAGCTCTCGCAGATCAACCGCGATGAGGAAGTCTTTACGATGGATTTCGACACGGCGATCGATGACGGCAGCGGCAACCAGATAAGTCTAAAGATGTCCATCGATACGAGCAAGAGCCTTGAGTCCGTTAATGACCAGGGTGTCACGCTCTGGCAGAGGGTCGAGAAGCTCAAGAAGATGATCGAAGGCTATAAGGGATCAGAGCTTTGCACGACACTCGGAAATAACTTCGTAAGACCACCTATCATGCGTACGAATGCCATCATGAAGAACGTCGACCTTAAGTCGTGTCTTGCACTGTGGCAGTATATCCTGAGCTATGAGAATGCAGGTTATGAGATCAATATCGAGGATACCGCGCTGAAGCCGGAGAGCGGATATGTCTCAGATCTGTATAAGGTCATTGCATGTAATCTCCTGTTGTTCAGGTCATTTACAAATGCAGAGGATTCCTTCAATGAGATAGGCAAGAAGAAGCTCAAGCCCGTAGCTCCGAAGGTCGTCAAGAAATACGGCAGAGAGCTCCTCACGGGCAACTTTGACATCCACGCGGATGAGGCCGTTGGCTATGTATCCGAGGATGGCGAAAGGGTATTCGTCAAGACTGTTCCCGAGAATACGGATGACCTGTTCGAAGAGATCAACAAGGCGATCGAGATCGAGCGTAATCTCTATGCCCGCAAGGATGCCGAAGAGGCACTAAGACTTGCTGCAGAGGAAGAGAAAGAGAGGCTCAGGCAGGAGAGAGAAGCGCGTCTTGAAGAGAAGAGACGTGTCGAAGAGGAACGCCGTGCCGAGCGCGAGAGGATCAAGGCGGAGAAGGAAGCCGAAGCCAAGCGCGTTCAGGAAATGCTCGAGAAGAGAAGAGCAGAGGTCGAAGCCGAGGAGCGGGAGAGAGCCAGACTCGAAGCCGAGCGCCTTGCAAGGATCGAGGAAGAGCGCAGGAAAAGGGAAGAAGAAGAGAGGATCGCTGCGGAGAAAGCAAGGATCGCAGAGGGGAAGTCCATGCTACGTTCCGAACTTGCAGATGCGGAAGGTCTCGATACAGAGAAATACGACAAGCAGAAGGATGTTCAGGATCACCAGAGAGCCTATGGCAGCATAACGGGCGACGACATCGATACGGCTGTTGCCGCGATGGAAGAAGTCAGAGAGCGTCGTGAGGCTGAAGAAGTCGCTGCCGATGCCGGCAAGGTCGCTGCAATATCCGAGAATTTCGAGAACAGTGAAGACAGGTTCGGAGATGAAGGCGAAGACGAGAAGTCGTTCCTCGAAGGCAGCATCGTCGAAGAGAAGGAAGAGATCTCCGAAGAGGATATCGCTGTTGCTGCAGCTGTCATGAGCGAATACGAGCGTAACAACGATCCCCGTAAGATCGCTGCCAAGATGAAGCTCGAACAGCAGCGCCGTGAGAAGGAGCGCAAGGATGAAGAGCGTGCCCAGCGACTCAAGATCGAGCGTCAGTATTACGAGAGCAAGTCTTTCGAACAAATCAGGAAAGAGTACTCGAAGAATCCGTTCAGGATGCTCCAGAGAGGCTTTGGAACCTTCCTGTTCAAGGTATTCGGATATATACCTAAGGATACTGATAATCCTGACTACAAGAAGATACTCGCAGAGCGTGCAGCAGCTGCTGAAGAGAAGAAGCGCGAGGAAGAGATCAGGAACAATATGGAGTTCTATTACAGGAAGTACTCCACCGATACGAAGTATCAGATCAGAAGGGATATTGCTGATATCAAGTTCAGGCGCAAGAAGAAGAAGGAGATGAAGAACAAGCCGAAGCCTGTTTATGTACCTCCCAAGAGAACGGCTGAAGAGCAGGCTGATATCAACAGACAGATGAAGATACTCTACAAGGAATACCGCGTGGGATTCTTCGAGAGCATAAGAAGACAGATAAAAGCTATGTCAAAGGAGGAACAGGAGAAGGAGCTTAAGAGAGCTCTTGGTGAGAACTGATGATAAGAAGGATAAACAAGGACGGCATAAGCAGCTTTAAGCGTGCTCTGGAGATATTATCTTCGCTGCTCCTTGTCGCGGCAGTGATCTTTACGGCATATGTGATGATCAATACGGCAAGGGGACATGCAGTCTCGATCTTCGGGAACTACACACTTAAGGTCGTCACGGGATCCATGGAGCCTACGATAATGACCGGAGACTTCATCATCGTACACAAAGCGCAGCCGTCAGAGCTGGGGGTGAATGACATCATAACATTCTACTCCGACGATCCCGAGACTAAGGATCTGCTCATAACCCACCGCATCATCGGCATCAAGGAGGACGGCACTTACATCACGAAAGGCGATGCCAACAACATAGAAGACCATGTTGCGGCAAGACCCGAAAGAGTGCTCGGCAAATACGTCCGCAAGGCGAGATATCTCGGTCTGATCTCTTCCTTCGCGGACACCCGCAAACTGATATTGCTGCTTGTCATAATACCAATGCTGGTGATATCGATATTTGAAGTGAAGAGCCTGGCGGCTGTGTGGAAGAAGGTAAGACAGAATGCCGGATCTGAACTTACGGAAGAACAGATCAGACAGCAGGAGATCGACAGGATCAAGAAGCTTGCCGTGGAAGAATATATGAAGAAGGAAAACGAGAAAGAAACGGAAGAATTAGAGGCTACGGAAGTAGTAGAAGAAGAGGTAAAGGAAAGCGATGGCGAAGAAGAAAGAGACAGCTAAGGACCTGGTGCAATACACCTATCGTGATAACGGACAGGAGTTCATCATGAAGCGTAAGATGGTCAGTGCGATCATCGTTGCACTCCTGTTTGCCATAGCCCTGGCAGTCTTCATCGCGCTCTACATAGACGAACGTGCCAAAGTCCAGCAGACCTACAAGAGGCAGTACGGGCTTTGCATAGAGAAAGTGATCTACGACATCGACTCTTATAACGGAGCTGAAGGTGATCATGAGTTCAGATACAGAAGGTTAGTCGCAGACATGAATTCTGTCGCTTCTTTCGCGTTTCTGCTGGATGACCTTGAGATAACCGGCCAGCAGAAAACGGTCAACGAATTATATACCGCTTTTCTCAAGTATCCCGTCCAGATGAAGGAGAAGCTTGAGGAGGCAAAAACGGCCTTAGAAGACATCAATGCGAACCTCGACAAGGGCTACGACGAAGCCCAGGCCATCGTTGATTCCATTGACTTAAAGGGCTACTGATCTTAAAATCAAGTAAAGGAAGGTACATTGCCATGAGTGAGAAGGGAAGACTTAAGAGAGAGATAAATACCTGCAGGAAGACTATCATCGAGATAGAGCGTAAGCGCTCGCGTTCCCAGTCTGCTCTTGTTCAGGCGATCCTTTTGCAGGAAGAACCTAACGACGCCGACGTTGAGTGGTTCAACAAGTACACGGGCGAGATCACTGCCTGCCGTAACCATATGATCGAGCTGCAGAAGAAGCTGGATTCGCTCTGAGTCTGAATCAGAAAGAGATTATTTACCAGGGGGCTGTCTTGTGACAGTCCTTTTTGTCTTTTTGGGGGTGGGTTTTGCCTTGGCTTTTGCCTTTGTCTTTGTCTTTGCTACAAGGGTGTCCCGGGCGGCACATCTGGAACGGGCCGGGTTAAGGTTCATTGCGCAGGCAGACTAGAACTCAAACTAGAGCAGGTTAGATTGACGGTTAGTCTGCGCATTCAGCAGATCACTCAATGTAACATCACTTACACTGACAGTTACTCTGCATATTCAGCAGATCGCTCAAGGTAGTGTGCATTACATTGAGCAGTTTACTGAATACGCAGAATATCAATGGTGTCCCGGATGTCATCCGGCGTTGTCAGTCTCACTAACTGCAAGGCAAACAGCCCCTGCCCTCACTGCCGTCAGACTTCAAGCCGCATCAACTCAAATCCATCAACACTCACACCTTACGTATCACTCATGTTTTGAGACATTCCCCGTTTTTGTGCGAAAGTATTAATAGCCTGCAATCAAATTGTGACAATCCTGTGAATTTTGTTCATTATTCAGATTTGCCTATATTCCGCAAACCTCGTATTTTATTGCCTTTGCAAGCATTTGATGGTAAAATTATTATGCCATAATTCAATCTGGGGCAGTCTACCCTGATGAGGAAAGGAGCAGCCGGTGCCTAGTAGGAAAAGGACAGACGATAGCACGAAGAACAGACGCAAAGCGTTTTCAAAGACGCTAATACTTCTTTTACTCGCTTTTCTGGTCTTCATCTTTGCCACCATCGCGTGGTTTGCTATGAATCGGTCCAATACTACCGAGGGAATGGGTGTAAAGGTCGAAGGCAAGAACTACCTTCTCACCTCGACCGGTGCTGACAGTGCTACGGGTTCGTACTACGATCCCTACCACGAGACTCTTATCAGCCAGGGAGATTCGGACGGCTGCGTATGGAAGCTTACAAATGACAGCAACATCGGCAATTTCTCGCAGGATCCGGGCATAGAACCGGGAACGCACGGGAAGCTTCAGCTGTATCTGACACCGTATGTTGACAGCCTCACTCTCAGCTTCTGCTTTGAGCTCATCGGCTATAACGCAGATACTGAAGGCATAGGCGCAGAAGAGCATCTGGTAATGAACGAAGTGACCAGCAGCACTTTGAAAAATTACATCAATGGGCATATCCTTCTGTTCTCCGCATACGACGAGGAAGACGGATATTCCGGATTGATCAGCTCAGACTCGGAAATGAAGAGGGTAGTCGAGGAGTCATTTGAGAACAAGAAGGATCAGAGGCAGACGGTCACTTTCTACTGGGTATGGCCTTATTCGTTAAGTGAGCTTATCGGTACAGTTAACCAGGCTTCGAATGATGAAGAGACACAGAAGTACGATTATGACGAGATGGGCGATTACATCTGTGAGAACCCGCACTATTTCCTGAAGGGTTATTCAGGAGGATCGATAGCAAGTGTCGATGTGATCAGGAATGATTACGTCACATACGGAACAATGTATGATGCAGCTGATAACGATCTGGGATCCGCAGTCGGATTCCTGTTGCTTAAGCTTGATGCGGAAGAGGCGGGCCTATGAAGATTAAGAGAATACTGAAGTCTTTTGCCAATCTCAGGACCGAACAGAAGGTCGAGGGTATCATCGCGACTGCTTTGACAGTATGTCTGCTGATCGCGGTCCCGGTATATGCCTGGTTCGCCCTGAATGACAGGTTCGATACTCTGACAGGCATCAAGGCTCCTACCTCCCTTGATATCAAGGCGGGAAGAGCTGAGGATATCAAGTATTTCGAGCTGAAGAACATCGATATCGAGGACCTCAACGACGGAGATAAGCGCTACTACGTTTTCTGCGTTGTTACGGGAAGCACCGGAATCAATTACGATATCCAGCTGGCTCATACGACCAACATCCCGTTCACGTACAAGCTGTACAGGGCCGTGGGCGGATCATCATCAGATTTCCATGTGGACTACACGGCACATGACGGGTCCGGTGAGCATTCATATTACAAGGAAGGAGCTGAGGTTACACTTACAGCTTACAATCCTGATACGGCTTACACCGGCAGAACGCTTGGTAAGAAGGATTCAAGTGATGGTTACTATTCCAAGACATATGACACGGATGACGAACCTGAGATCTATGCAGTTCCGCTCTATTCACAGGCAAGGAATCTTCCTACGCTCGATGCGGATCATGATTTCTACATCCTGGAACTGTCATGGAACAGCGTTTCTTCTTCAGAGGGCTTCGCGAAATGGAACGCCGCTGAGAACAACAAGGAGACAGATATGATCTATCTGTCAGCGAAGAAGTCAACAAGTTGATGGTGATAGAAGATGAAGTATAGAGGCAAGCGGAAGACATCTAATATCAGAAGGAACTGGACTTTGGTCTGGCTTATTGCCGCATTGTCAGTTTCTCTTCTGTTCGTGACTTTTGCAAGCTACACTTACATCAAGTCAGTTAAGAGAGTCGCTACGACCGTCAAATCACCCGATGGCCTGTTCTCTTCGAATTCAATGAGTGTTTCCACTTCAGAGCGAAGGATCACATCAACCGATTATACGGTAACGGTCTGCAACTACGCGCAGAACAAGCCGTCGGTTCCGAATCCCGCTGATGTCAGCTACACGATGACAGCAGAACTGGTAGTTCATTACAACGGTCAGTATCTGACGATGAGTGAACTGCAGAGTTCTTATCCGGCAGCCTATGCCACATACATGGATCTTCTGGCTGACCGTACTTACACGATAACCAAGATCGAGGATGATGAGACCGGTGCTTCAACAGAGACCGTGTATGATCTTAATGACAGCCCTTACAGTGCTTCTTACAGTTCACAGTCTCTCAAGGGCAACAGATCATCGACTGATAAGTTTAAAGTTACTTTCGATCCCGCTGAGATCGAAGAGACTACTCCTACATTCTATATCCGTGTAACAGCAACGGCAGATCAGACGACGATCATCAGAGGTTACATCTGTGCGGCGAAGAATACTACCGATACGGCAGCATGGCAGGGCAATCTGGTTGAGAATCCGTCATACGATTATGATTTCTACAACTACATCCTGTCAGGAAGCGGCAAGGGTACCCTGGATGTTATGTGGGATCCTGCTTATCTGGAGATCAACAACTTCTTTGTATTGCCGATGGCAGAGAACGATCTTGTTGATTACGGCGGAAGCAAGATAACGGATGATACGTCAAACCCCGGGTGGAAGAAGATCACGCTTAACGTGGATTCCACCGAGAAGAGCAGATATGAAGTTCAGTTCTATAAAGTTCAGGAAGGTATGAGATATACGGGAAGTTATGCTGTAACGAACTATATCAAGTACAAGTTTACAAAAGATAATGCGTGATGAGATATAGGTGAAGGAATGAAGAATATAGGTAAAGTTAAGTTGAGACTCAAGAGAGCAACGGCTCTCGTTACCGCTTTCGTAGTGGTGGCAAATATGCTACCTCTGAATGCGGTAAGTGAGCTGATGTCTGAGTTTAATATTGACTGGAGCTTCATCACCGATAATCTTGGCGATGTAGAGTTACCGGAGTATCCTGTCGCGCCGAGAGTGGTACATGCAAAGGAACCTGAGGATTACACCAATTCAAATACGTTTACGACATGGGATGATCTCTTCGAATACTGTGATTACTACCAGACGGATTCTTCGTTTGCAAGTGCTCATCAATCAGACAGACTTGAGATCATGATGACCGAAGAGACTGACAAGAATACTTTCAGTACGTCTTATCCCGGGCTCGGAACGTCTGACTCACCTTTTGCTGGAACCATCTTCTTCCCTGATATGGGAACCGGTTCTTATGATCTTACGTTCGAAGGTGAGCCGCTGTTCAATTATGTTGCAGACACTGCAAAGATAGTTGGTGCAGGTGACAGCGTTACTAAGCTGGTCATAACAAGAGGCGCTGATGCAAGTGCCGAGGTATTGTTTGCCAAGCATGTAAAACATGTGAGCGGCTCTGCTGCCACATGGGAGATAGAATTGGATTCTTCCAATACAAGTGATTATTCCGGCGTTATCGGGAAGATCCATTCCGGAGCTACTGTTAATCTTGATTTTACAAATAACTCATCTGCCGATGTGACATCTTCTTCTGATGTCGGAACGATCTGCGGAGTGATCGACGATGCAACACTTAATCTTGATTACTCAGGCAGTGCGTCCGGCTATAAGGTTAAATCTTCCGGCGGACATGCAGGCGGCCTTATAGGTGACATTCAGGACAGTTCGACAGTTAATCTGGATTCGCTCCCCACATTGAACTACAAAGTATCTTCTACCGCAACAGATGATGGTTATGCCGGCGGTATTGCAGGCAAGTGCACATCTAATGCTACGATATCATATCCGGGCGGTTCATTTCCCGGAGTTGCCGGCACCGTTAAGTCAAAGGATAAAGGAGCAGGCGGTCTGTTCGGCTATTACCGTAACGATGATAACAGCGGTTCGATTGATCTGACTGATTACCCCGGAATAACTGCTACAGTAGACGGCAAGTACTGCGGCGGTTTGATCGGTATCCTGAATAACGAAGGCGATTCGCTTACCATAAAAGGTGGCGGAACGGGTTCTGTATCATTGTCTTCCACTTCAGGTGCTACAAGCTCTGACAGTGGTTATTACGGCGGCGTCATCGGTCGATATAATACTGATTCTCTCAGCAACAGACTTATTATAAAAGATGCAAAGATCGAGGCTGCATCTCAAGCAGAGTACAAGGCATTCGGCGGTGTTATCGGTATGGTTGCAGATGCAGCTGCTTATATCAAGGCAAGTAACATCGTTGTTATAGCTGAGGGTACAAATGAGAGGACTGCTTACGATTCCACAACAGGTTATTCTTACTTTGGCGGTCTAATCGGTGCAATACCCGGTGATCACGGCGTGTTAGTCAATCTTGGCGATTTTACGCTTGAGACAAATGAGAATTACTGCGGCGGCGGCGTCATTGGCATGTTCAAGACAGGTGTTTTGAGACTGAGCGGAACTACTGATATTACAGATGCAAAACCTGCAGGTGCATTCGCAACTTCTGATGAGGTTGCTAACAGATATGCAAGTTATGGTCAGCTTGTCGGATCAAATGACAATGTTCTTGTATATGCACTTGGTAATGGTAACGACAGCGATTGGACTTTCAAGCGTTCGAAGAATGCAATCTCAGATGATCTTGGAACCTGGGGTGAGGTCGTCAGGATAAGTGGAGTTGAGACCGATATACTGACGTACGACTCATCTGCTCATACGGTAACCTTGGAGCCTGCTGTTACGACCATCTCCAACAAAAAAGATTTTGTAATTACGGCCCTTAATATCATGCTGAATAAAGGTTCAGATTACGATTGTCTGAAATTCTCCGGAAGCGACAGTGATACTTTGCTTAGTGGAAACATAAGCATCGGTGCAAATATCAACCTCTCCGGGACAGGCATCAACGGATTCATGAGAGACGGTGCAGGACTTAACAGCTCCGGTGCTTCCAAGATCACAGCGTCTTCCGTTGGCGGTGTTGGAACATTTACCGGAACACTCAATGGCGGCGGCAATACGGTCACACTTTCCACAGGCGAGTCTTACGGCAATATCCAGTCAGGCAGCACAGAGGGAACAGGCTTTATCTACCGTCATCAGTATAACGGACTGTTCTCTTCCATCGGTAATGGTGCAAGCGGTACAGGCACGGTCAATAATCTTACCGTAGCAGGAACCATTAATGTCCGTAACGCCGGTGCTGATGGCATGAACATCGGCGGCTTTGCAGCCCGCTCGCATGGCAGCACGACACTCAATAATGTGAGTGTATCAGGATTAACCATCAATTATCATGAGGGTGCGACATCTCCCAATAGTACTGATCTTGGAAAGAACATTGGAGGCTTTATCGGTTATGTTGATAAGCACAGTTCTGATAATGGAACGATCGAGATCAAGGGAACTTCAACGGCTTCGCCTTCCATAGTTATGACAGGAAAACACAAGGCATGGAATGTCTATGGTGGTGTTATCGGAAAAGTTGCATCAACTAAGTTTAAGATCGACATAGGTCAGAATTCCGGTGATAAGCTTACAGTTGGTCTTGATACGGATATATCAGGTATAACAGAAGTTGGTGACAGTGCAAACAGCGGCGGATTGATCGGATATATCCTGTCGGATGGCAATTATTCCTCCAGGATCGTAAATGTCGATAATGTAGTCTTCGATGACTGCGTAATTGGTAATGCATCTAGCAAGGAGGCGGGTGGTTTCCTCGGTCATAAGTGGCTTAATACAACAACGACAATTAAGGGCGTGGAAGTTAAGGGTAATAGTGAGATTAACAATACGACCGGTTCTGCTACGGCAACGGATGTTGGTGTCATGTGTTATGGCGCAACAGGAAAGTGGATAGTTGATTCCCTCACTGTAACCAAGATGAAGATGAATAATGGTGCTTCATCTTCTATTGGTATGATCGTCAATAAGGCATACAATGGGGATGATGGCCTTTATCTTGATATTCTCAATTCTGGATATACTCTGACAGAGAGCGGAATAACTATCCCTACACCAGCAAAATATGATGAAATCGCCGTATCTAGCGCTTCTAGTGTCATTGACGGAGGCAAAGGTGCAGGTGTTGTCTCAATAGATATGAACAGTTCCAGATCCGGGACTGAAGCAAAGATCACTGTTACCGGAACATACCAGGATCAAATCGCATCCAAGAGTTCTGTATTTGCAAATCAGTCAGCAAGGTACTACTACAACCTCAATCATATGGACACGGATGATTATGGTCAGAACCTTGTTCTCTGGAGTGTAAAGAAGTATGCTGCTTCCAACATCGGCGGAGAATTCTCTACCACGATCGATAGTACCTTTGGCGGTGCAGCTGATATGACCGGATTGTCATTCTATCCGGTAAAAAATGCTTCCGATTATACAGTGAATGATCTCACGCTCACTTTCGATTACAGCGGCATATACACAACTGCTGAGAACGTAAGCGACACGGATAGTTATACCCGTGATCCCGGTGCAAAGAATCAGCATTACCTGATGCATTCAGGATTGTTCATGAACTTGCCGGAGGGGAAGACCATTACGGTAAAAGGGAAACTGTCACTTGCCGGTACATTCCTTGAACTTGGAGGTTCTGATGCCTATAGCGGTGTCATTATCAGTAAGACCATGAATGGCAGTTTCAAGTGTGAAGATGGTTCCATCGAACTTGCAGGTATCACTCCCAAGACAACTGCAAATGCTGCTTATACATCCGGTTATCTCCTAATCAATAGCATCAAGCGTGCCTCTGACACAGCTTCAGTTCCGAAGATCATAATCAATAATCTTTACACTGGCAACGGATATAATGGTTCTCTTCCTGTCGCAAGCAGTTTGCTTGGTGTTGCTGAAGGTAATGACCTTACGATCAAGTTCTCTCATGTTAAGCTCGACGCAAGAACTACTGCACTGCCGGGTGATACCGGTATGTATAATGCATATCATACTTCCAGATCCATATTCAAAGATGCAGTATTCCTTAAGTCCATTACGACAAACTCTACCGCGATCCTCGAATACTATTACACATATAACGAGGACTGGGGAAGTGGCAGCAGATATGTAACATACGGTAAGGAAGTCAAGGATACCGTTGAGTACAACGAGGGCGGTGTAAGTCTTGAGAACAAGTATTCCGGAACGCCGAAATACTATACAAATCCGGTATCAAGTGCTTCTCTCCCGGATGAGTATGATTTCTCATCAGGCTGGCTTCCTTATGTTAATGTTCCGTTTACACAGGCAAGCGATACGGCAATGTATAAGAGAGAACTGAAGGTTAACGTTGAGAAAAACGGACCGGTTGATGGTTGTGGTACATATAATCATCCTTATCGATTGTCAGATACTGAACTCGAGATCATTGCGAAATTCATTTCTTCCGGCTCAACGAGTGATATGCAGGAGATAAGATTGCCTATGACAGAGATCAATGGTGTGGCTAATAATGCCAGGGGTAATCGCTGGTGTACCAACCGTACTGACTGTGCCTTGTTCAAAGCTGGTGCTAACGACAATTATGTTTGTACAACCGATTCTACGAAGACCTGGAGTGCTGATAATGTCCGTCTGTATTTGGCAAGTGCATATTATAAAGTTGAATCCAATATCGTATTGGGAAGCAACTATGTCGGTCTGGGATGTGCGACATCATCTGCAAGTGGTAATTATGCATTCAGGGGTGTTATCGTAGGCGAGAAAACAAGTGAGAGTGATCCTACCCCCAGGTATACTATTACTAACTCGAGTGCAAATCCCTTTATCAATGTCTCTAATGGCAGCGTTGTAAAAGATGTTAATATCAATATCGATGCTGATGTGATAACACTCTCACAGGCAAACAACGGTACTTCAAATGCTGCATTTGGCTATAATTCTCTGTGCAAGTATTATGGCGGTATCATTGGTGAAGTCATGGGCGGCGACAATATTATCGACAATTGTAATGTCAAGTATTCATATACGGATAATAACGACACTGATCACATAACGAAGATAAAACTTGACGGCGATTATGGAACTATTGTTCCAGTCGGCGGTTATGTTGGTGTCGTAGTTTTCGGCGGTGTTGTTTTTAAGAACATGATCGCAGCGAATACCCAGATCTCTTCAACAGGATTGAATGTATATTACAAGTCGAACACATCCAATAATCTTGCAGATAACTCTAAGCAATCTGCGTGGGCAGCTATATATGTCAATCCGATCGTAGGCCGTGTGATCAATGGCTATGCAGTTAATGAGACAAACATTTTCTCTGTTACCGAGAATAATAAATATCATGATGATAGCAAAACAGAAAGGACAGGAAATACACATACTCTTCAGAATGGTGCAAAACATTACTCGATTACAGATATAAATAAGGGTGAGACCAGCAAATTATCTGTTACTCCTCCTGCTTCGACAAGCTCTGACGGCACGATCGACATACCAAACTCTCAGGCATTCTTTGTCCTGTCGCTGATCACACAGTCTTTGAGCGGCACGGCTCAAACAGCAAGTGGCGATTATGTTGCATCTCTGTCGTATGGCATCAATACTACTGCATATGGTATGAGTCATATTGCGGATTATTCTGATGTCGGCAAGCTTGGTATTACTACTGACGATGAAGACTACATTTTGGCAAGTGGTGACACAGCCTCTAACACTGCAGTTCCTTATATCATCAGATGGTATACAAAACCTGATTCAGGCAGTAATTATCCTGCACGTTGTGTTACGAGCACAAAAGGGTATTACGATATCGAACTGACTGAAGGAATAACTTATCAACTCCCTGACAGTTTTAGAGGACTCGGAAGTGTTGGTAATTATGATTGTGAAAACACACTAATTAACAATAAATACAGCATGAAAGTAGATGTGTTTAACGGTAAGAATTGTACTATTGATGAGGACATTTATCTGAATAAATACAAAACAGATAATTATTTCAATGTTATGCACAAAGGTACAAACCAAGATGTTAAATCAAATACTTCAGATTATGGTGGAAACACCAATTCTGAAAACCATGGTATCGGCTTATTTGACAGCATTATTTCTAAAGATAATACTGGCGAAATCGGTAACTTTGTACTAACTGGTTCAGTGAATACTGAAATGTATAGTGATACATATAAGACAACTGGACAGGAAGAGATATTTGTTGATAATGCTCAAGGAAACCTTAGATCATTATGGCTAAGTGTTGGTGGTGTTGTTGGATGGAGCAGAGGTAAGGCAGATAACAATGATAGTTATCAGCAAGCGTTATCTTTCAATAATATTGCACTTAATGATCTTACATTATGCGGTGATGACTTTGTCGGCGGATTATTAGCATATTCCGGATTGCGTTCAAAGACGAAAAAGGTCACTATTACTGAGTGTAGTGCTAATAATATCTCTGTAAAAATGTCATCAGCCAATCAGGGCGATAGCAGTCCCAAGGCGAGAAATGCAATAGGTTGCTTTGTTGGCAAAGTCCATGAGGGAGCTGTTATCATTTATGGTACTTCTCAACAGGATAATAACAATGATCTTACTAAGTATTCCACAGTGAGAATAGGCTCATTTGGTTTTGAAAAACCAAATAGTGAATATCGTGTTGCCGTAGGAGGTTTAGTTGGATACGCTGGTAACGGCTGTCAAGCCTACGATATGAAAATCCTTTCTAATGATTCCACTGTGAAGATTGGATTGAATAGCAATTCATCATATGTGGGAGGCATAGTAGGTGCTATGCAGCCTTCTACCGATGGAGATAAAAACTGTTTAGCCGTTTTTAAGAATTGCAGTGTAGAGAATATAAACATCGAAGGTCAATATGCTGGAGGATTATATGGTGGTAAGTGGGTTTATAATAACTATAATCCCTATAAGATCGAAATAAACAATTGTTCATTGATTGGAAACGAAGATGCTCATAATACAATTTCTGCTAAATCATATGCAGGCGGTTTTATTTCTTGGGCAATCGTACAGACAAGGGATGGCTCTGATTACAATATTCATATTTATGATAGTCATGTGTTAAATTACAATATTAGTTCTGCTTCAAACGGTTACTCTGGTGGATTGATTGGCTATTGTCAAGCCAGAAACAAAAGCATAACCTGTTACATACATGATAGTTCTATTGAGAATTGCGAAATAGGATTAGGTGGAAGCAACAAAGACTATGTTGGTGGCATTATTGGAGGCGTAGCAAAACACAGCGACAACAAAATATTGGGATATAATATTAAACTTGAAGACGTTTCCAGTCCTAATACCAACAGAAAAGGAACCTGGATCGGGTCTGTTAGTATTGATTCCAACAACAAAACGTCTATTCAATTCTCCGGTATGGGCGTTTACGGAGACAGCTATAATTTTACTCAGAATGTAGGTGATAATGCGAACTTTGCCGATGCTTCCTTCGTTTTTGCTGACTATGACGGAGCATGTAATGAGGGAACTACAACGACTCAGTCGACGTTCGATTACGATGTTGATACACACGTATCAATGCCCCGTGCACCTTTTGTAAACGTTAACCCTCAATCTGATATGGGAGCTAATGAGTTGATCTCCGGTGATGCAGCCGTATTGTGCAGCAATGCTGCATCAGGATCCTCAGAACATACTGCATCTAATACAATGGCAGCAAAGATATATGCTGCTATCGCAGCAGGAACTGATTCGAGAAGGTATACCACATTTGGTGCGTTTAATGAGACGACGGATGCAATAATCTCCGGCGGCAATCGCATACAGGCATATATGCAGAGGACCAAAGCCTATGATGGAGACAGGATCTCGACATATGAGACTGAGAAGGGATCACTTCCCGGCAACGTTGATGACTTTGCCTGCATTGTTATAGCTAATACTGACAATAATGAGACCACAAAGCTCATCAATAACTACATACGTCTTGTTACCAATACAACTACTGATTATACTGCCAGCAGTTCATATTATGACATCGTCATCAAGAAGTGCTCATACAACAATTCGAACAGCAGATTCGAAGTATCGAGTGATCCTAATGTTGGCCTTGAGTTTGATAATGGTCAGTTCAAGATCGTCTCTGCATATGCAGACTCTCTTGCCAACAACCATACATTCACTCTCGTCGATGTTCAGTTCAAGGATCCGTTCGACACGGATAAGATAGCTTATCATCTATATGTTCCTGTATATACGGTCAAGCCGATGATCTATAATTTCTATACAACGGCTGAGACCGGAACCACATCGGTTCAGTACAATGGTACTACAGGCGCCATGACATCTTCGATCTATGAATCATCTCTCGGAATCGAGAGAACGCAGTTCCACATTGACAGTCTTAAGACGTGGATAACTGAGTACTTCAGATTTGAGTATGATGCAGCTGATATCAAGACGCTTATTGATTCTGGTGATTTGAACTGGAATTTCGACAAGAAGGTCAATATGACGGTTGATGCAAATGCCAGCATGCTTCCTGACGATACTTATCTGATCCTTGTGGATCCGAATGCTAATTCTGACAGGCAGTATGTGGCCAGGGGTTCTGATATATCCTTTGATACCGGCAATAATTATATCCTTGACTTCTCGGCGTTTAAGCTCGCAAGAGATGGAAGCACGGCTTTCAGCGAGAAGACATTGGGAGAGATCATCGCCGGATCGATCGAAGCTGTTAGCAGCACAGGAACAGGTAAGTATGATCTTACTGATTCTTCACATGCATCAGATCCCGGAGTCATCTATATCCTGAGTACAAATGGAACAAAGAAATATTATGTTTATAATCAGGCGGGAACCGGTGATTATGACATTGATTTCAAGTCCGGTGTGACATCTGTTAAGGAAGATTATTATCTCAGTTTCTGGGTACCTGAGGATAGCGGTGCCAACGATCAGATCTACTACTATAACGTTGCACCTATGGAGATCCTGTCAGGTAATAAGACAGCGAAGAGAACGCATTACAACAATCTCAACATGCTCGTTGCAGATCTGTATGATCAGGAGACGACTACCCACTACGTGGTTGGTCCTTCACAGCAGCAGATAACCCAGTCGAACAGGACTCTGACAGCCGAGATGATGACGACTATCACACTTAAGGATACAAGACTTGCAAGCTTTGTCGGTACGGCACAGTTGTATCATTCATTTGATGTATCTCTCAACAGATATACTGCCGGCGGCAATGTTGATAACACCATCGCAGGCCTCGAATCTGTTACGGCTAAGTATGATATAAGCACGTCAAGCACATCATGGTCAACGCCAACGACAACCATACCGGCATCGTCTATAGATATTGGTGGCAACTACATCAATGTTGAGACTACTGACATTGCAAATCAGATCAAGTCGTCGCCGTACAAGGTTACTATCTGCGGTAAGGTCACCATGACATTTGACGACATCGTATCTGAGTTCCCTGAGGCAAGCTCAGCCTCCAGCGGTATCGGTATCAACGTTGCTGCGACATCAAATCTCTCCTATGATGATTCGAGCCTCGCCTTCTCAAGCATGAGTAAGCCGTTTGACCATGACAGTAAGTACTACTACAGAGAGACAACAAGTGTTGCAACTCTTGATTACTCTGCAGTGGATGAACTTGACGTCTATGAGAATTACGGACGACTCAGCAACAACTATTCAAGACAGGGTATAAACGGCAGTTATACCCAGAGCGGAATGGTGGTCAATACAGCTGCTTACTATAATGTTTCTGCGATCAATAATGCTGTGGATGCTGATTATGTCAGACTGACTCTGAACCTCAGCAAGAAGACTGATACGGTAAGCGGCGGCACAGTGACCGGTGCTAACTATCACGGTATAGATAATATTGCTGACTACATTACGATACTTGAGATCACTTCTGATGACTCTGCTGATCTGAAGGGTTACAAGAATGATGCACTCAGTACTAACGCCAGGTATGTTTACGACATACCAATCAGTCAGTGCCATATGGATGCAGGTGACAACTACCAGTTCGTAATATCGTTCAGGGCCGTTACAGGCGGAAGCTTTACGGAGTATGCAAACTATAAGATCCCTCTGAGGGCAGAGCTTATCGAATCAGCAGGCGGAAGCAAGACTGTTATAGAAGGCAGCCCTGCAGAAGACTATGTCGTCTACACGAATGCCAAGGTAGAACCTGAAGTTATCCAGGATGTTACATGACCCTGACAAGCCATGATCCATCTCCCTAAAAACCTATTGACAAGATAGGTATTACAGAGTATTATTCTCTTCAAATGATCAAGGGGAGTTGACATATCATGACGGATACAAGGAACAGAACAAGGAAGATTGCCCTGTCAGGCATACTGACGGCGCTGGTATTTGTCGTTACATACCTGATCAAGATCCCGATACCCTCCACGGAAGGGTACGTTAATCCGGGTGATGCGGTCATCCTCATCAGCGCTTTCATTCTCGGTCCGTATGCGGCTATTCCCGCCGCTATCGGTTCTGCACTGTCTGACCTTCTTGCCGGATATGCAGTCTATATCCTTCCCACATTCATCATAAAAGGGGCGATGGGCCTCGTTGCCGGCCTCGTATTGAAGCATTCCGCAGGCGAAAACGTGTCGTTTGGACGACGTCTTGTTGCTTTTACCGCGGCTGAGCTTATAATGGTGGGTGGGTATTTTGCTTTCGAGTCGATGCCTTTCATGTATGGCCTTGCAGCCGCTCTCGTGTCAGTGCCTTTCAATTTGATACAGGGGCTTGCAGGAATGGTAATGGCATTCCCGCTGAGCTATGTGAAAGTGATCGGCACCAGGAAGCAGTACAGCTGATACCCACGGGGGAATAATGAAGAGAGTACTCACGATCCAGGATATCTCATGCCTTGGCAAATGCTCCATGACGGTTGCATTACCGGTCTTGTCTGCATTGGGCTGCGAGACTGTCATACTTCCCACGGCTGTTCTGTCCACACACACGGGTTTTGAGGAATATACGTTTAAGGACATGACCGATCAGATCGGTCCGATCACGTCTGTGTGGCGCAATGAGGGGATAAGCTTTGATGCGGTCTACTCCGGGTATCTCGGGACGATCGCACAGATAAGGCAGATAACGGATCTTTTCCGTGCTTTTAAGACGCCTGACAATGTGATCTTTGTGGACCCGGTAATGGCGGATCTGGGCAAGCTCTATCCCGCTTTCGACATGGAGTATGTTAAGGCTAATCTTGAATTGATCAGCCATGCTGACATCATCGTTCCCAATATCACAGAGGCGTCACTGCTCACCGACATGGATTACCGCGATAACTACAGCGAGCACTATATACGTGACCTGCTAAGGAAACTGTCCGAATACGGCCCTAAGATCTCCGTCCTGACCGGCGTATCGCTCGAGCCGGGCAAGATCGGTATCATGGGATATGACCGCGAGACAAAGGAATACTATCTATACCAGAATCAGAGGATCGAGGGTTCGTTCCTCGGTACCGGCGACCTGTTCTCGTCCGTTGCAGTAGGGGAGATCATGCGCGGCAAGGACTGGCGTGAAGCTATGAAGATCGCGGCAGATCACACGGCACACACGATCGAGGTAACGATCGCTGATCCTGATAAGCGGTGGTATGGTGTTGATTTTGAGACTACTATGCCGAACCTTATCTGTGGTTCTGGGCTATCACATTGATATAGTTGTACGGTATCTCGATACCATTCTCATTGAACGCCGCGCGCACTTCACTGTTGATCGAATCCTTGATCTTCTCCGTAGGAACGGCCTTGTAATAGACGATGACGCCGATGATGAGCGCGCTGTCCGCAAATTCACTGAAGAATGCAGGTGCATAGATCATGGTTCCGTCAGGCTTCTTCTTACCGGGAACGGTAAGCGGACTATTCTCTACGACCTGTTCGATGAGCTTCTTGGCAAGGTTGACGTCTGAATCATATCCGATCGAGAACTTCATCTGCACCGACCTGCAGTTCATTCCGTAACTGCAGTTGATGATGCTCATCGAATTGATCTTGCTGTTCGGGATGACCTCCCTCAGGGTCCCTACCGTGATTATCACGACGTGGCGGAGGGTGATATCCTCGATTATGCCCGCCGTCCCGTTCTCGAGCTCGATCCTGTCCCCGATGTCAAAGGGCTTATATATACTGATCATGATGCCCGCAAGGATGTCCTTGATGACATCCTGCGCCGCGAAAGTAAGTACCGCGATAATGACCGACGTGCCCCCAAGAGCCGTCTTCCAGACATTATCTGCCCCCGCGAAAGCGGAGATCCCCAGCACGATGACCCCGATCGCAATTATTATATTTACGAATTTTCTGAAGAAAGATATATGCAGACCCTTCTGCTTCTTCTCAAGGCGCTTGAACACAGTCCTGCTGATCTTGCTCAGGATCTTATACGCGAGCCAGCACAGCAGCAGAGTGAGCGCAATCTCAAATATAACGCTTACCCAAGCCCATTCCTCGCTGTCGAAGAAAGCCTCAATAGAGTCGATAAAGTCCTTGTTGTTGCTGTTGTTCATGTGAGGATTATACCAAAAAAGATGACAAAGGGGACAGCTCCTTTGTCATCTGTTATCTGATATTTATTAAATAGTCAGGGTAAAGCTCCTTAAACGGGAATAGGCTTTGTCTGATCCGGGCAAGACATATCCGTCGGGCAAAAGATATTAAATAATGAACAACTGTCAGTTACAACATCCTCATTCTCGAACTCAAGAATCTCTAAGATCAGTTCTTCGTACTTACCCATACCCATACTCCCAAATATATATTTTGTAGTCATTATAAATGCTCAAAACTCTATTAGCAAGCGTGTCACGGAAGTTTAATAAACACCTTCCGTACTTCTCATGCTTTACTCCTTACCCGACGGATGATCTCAACGCTTCTGCTGAACTGGTCCCGGTCGCTATCACTTCTTGCTTCCAGGATGCGATCGATCGCTTGAGCCGGATCAAGTGAGTGATAGGGAAAGTACAGGCGGTAGAGCTCGTCCGGCTTTATGTACTTGAACAACTGCCTGCTGCTCTTCTCATGTGTGTATGCCCAGTACCTGTACATGTATCCGATCCAGTACATTTCGTCGGTGCCGTATTTCGAGCTGCCATAAGAGGATTTGCCGTATTGGCGCTCGATCTCGTCAAGTGCGTCAGCGATGCCGCCCGACTCGTTGAAGAAACCGTTCGAATCCATCCGCACCGCCAGTTCGGAATTCATGAAGCGCCTTATGAAGATCTTGGAGCTGCAATCGAGGGCACCCACAGATTCCCTGAACAACTCCGCCTGGAAAGCACAAAGCTTGAGTCCCAATCCGTCCATCTCTCTCATTTTAGTATATCCTCGATGTACTCGCCCTGATTCCTGTATTGTTTGCGCGCCAGTTTAACTTTATCCTGGTTCATCTTAAAACTCTGTTGCCTCGAATCGAGGTAGTATTCCTTCTCTGCAGAAGCGAGATAACACCGTTCCAGCAGGGTGACCCGGCTGATCGCCTTCTGCGAGATAAACACATACTGATTACCGAGATCGGTTGCCGACAGACAATGCCGGCACTGCACGTCAGTGATCTCTCCGTCGATAAAACTGTCTATGATCTCGAACATCCGGTTATCCGCTATCGGTGCGATGATGTAATCTGCGCCCTCAACAGACTTGATCAGCTGCTTGAGGATTCCCCGGTCCTCGTACCCTTTAAGTATTCCCCTGTTATAAGCCACCATCAGCATCCAGTCCCTGTCAACATGGAATACCCGCTTCTTCAGCCCCGCCCCGTTAAACTTCAGCATGTAAAGAGACGACTCGGGGTACGTTGCCACGAACATCGCCGACTGTTCCAGACTCTCGCCACAGTAAAATCCATTCCCGAAATCGTTGATCCGCTTATTATGACTAAGATCCGGATCACCGTCGATCTTTGTCTTCGCCCCATGAAAAAGAAGAACCTCGTTCTTCCCGACGTGATCTTCTCTATGAAACTGCTCCTTGATCTTGTTCAGTCTGATCCCCTTTCCGAAAGCAAAGTCATATACCAGCCTGGCATTCCCGTCGCTTATTGAAGTTTTCCCGGAGAGCCAGTTACTGACCGTAACGCGGCTGACTCCGATGGCCGAAGCAAGTTCTTCCTGCGTTATTCCGAGTATCTCAATGATGCTCTCCAGATCCTGACGCACTTGATATTTCATGATGTCTGCACCTTTTAGGTTTGTTTTCACCGTTCTCTTTTAAACTTATATGTAAAGTATTTTACATTAAAGTTTTAGAATTGTCTACAAACTTGTATGTAAAGAACTTTACAGACAAGTTTGGCGTCTTTTTGTTGGGGACGGTTCTCCTTGATAGGTTCCGGAACGGGGAGAGCCAGTATTCAAGCGTTCTCTCATGGTAAAAAGCAAAAAAATATCAAGGAGAACCGTCCCCAATGATAGAAAAAGTTTAGAAATACTTTACAAATAGTTTAGCAGGATATATAATCATTATCGCGCAAATCAGTTTACAAATACTAAACTCGGAGTTAAGCAATGGAAATCGGCGAGAAGATCAGGTTTTTGAGACAGCAGAATAATCTCACCCAGGGGGAGCTAGCAGACAGGTGCGAGTTGTCCAAGGGATTTATTTCGCAGCTTGAGAATGATATGACTTCGCCTTCCATCACGACGCTGACGTATATCCTTGATGCCTTAGGAACGAATCTGGCGGATTTCTTCAGTGAGCAGAAGGAGGAGCAGGTCGTCTACGGCACGGAAGATTATGCCGTCAAGGTTGATGACGAGCTCAAGAACGAGACTTGCTGGCTTATCTCGAACGCACAGAAGAACGAGATGGAACCCATCATGATAACGATTGAACCGGGAGGAAAGACATATCCCGACAACCCGCACGAAGGCGAGGAGATCGGTTACGTGATCGAAGGTACCATAACGATAATCATCGGCAGCAGCAAATATCAGGCGAAGAAGGGCGAGAGCTTCTACATCAAGCCCGACAAGCCGCATTATCTTGAGAACAACAGCAAGAAGATAGCCAAGGCGATCTGGATATCTTCTCCGCCGAGTTTCTGATAAACGGAGGGAATACAAATGGCATACAAACAGATCCTTGAGTCACACCACCCGGGTGAACACATCATCGAGATCAAAGACCTGTGCAAGAGCTACGGCGATCAGCAGGTGTTGAAGAACATTACTTTCTATATCAGGAAGAATGAGTTCATCACACTCTTAGGTCCCTCGGGCTGCGGCAAATCAACTACATTAAGGATCATCGCCGGATTTGAGACGGCTGATTCGGGCATCGTTAATTTCGAGGGTAATAACCTCCTTACGGTCCCTGCCCACAAGAGGCAGCTCAACACCGTATTCCAGAGATATGCATTATTCCCGCATCTCAATGTCTTCGATAATGTTGCTTTTGGACTGAAGATCAAGAAGACAGACAAGAAGGAGATAGAGGAGCGCGTTAACAAGGCTCTTACGACAGTTGGTCTTGCAGGTTACGGCGAGCGTTACGTGGACCAGCTGTCAGGCGGTCAGATGCAGAGGGTGGCGATCGCCAGAGCAATCGTTAACAGGCCTAAGGTCCTTCTCCTTGACGAGCCCTTGGGAGCGCTTGACTTGAAGATGCGTAAGGAGATGCAGATCGAGCTGAAGCAGATGCAAAGAGACCTCGGCATCACTTTCGTATACGTTACGCACGATCAGGAGGAAGCGCTCACGATGAGCGATACGATCATCGTCATGAAGAGCGGTGAGATCCAGCAGATCGGCACACCAATAGATATCTACAACGAGCCCAAGAATGCATATGTTGCTGACTTTATCGGCGAGTCCAACATCATCCCCGGAACGATGGCAAAGGACTATGAAGTTACTTTTGCAGGACGCACTTTCGAGTGCGTTGATCCCCTGTTCAAGGAGATGAAGGAAGGCGCCGGCAACATGGTCGATGTCGTTATCAGACCTGAGGACATCTATGTCAAGGAAGAGAGCGATAAGCACATCAACGGAACATGTACGGGTATCGTATTCAAGGGCGTTCACTATGAGATCACTGTGATCGGTGACAACGGTGTTGAGTGGATGATCCACGACGTCGATCCGGTCAAGGTCGGACAGAGAGTGGGACTTACTTTCGATCCGGATGACATACAGATCATGAGAAGAACGACGGATTCGCAGAACTATTACTGCTATGGCGCGCTCACGGGCGATCCTGTCAAGGAGAGAGCTGAGGAGGAGAAGGAGTAAATGAAGGATATCGGTAAGAAGATAAGCGTAATGCCGATCCACGCATTTATCATGTGCTTTGCGGCACTGTTCTCTTTTGTGTCCATCTTTATCCCCATGTTCGACGTTGTCGTTCAGTATAAGCATCTGAAGATGTATTCGCTCCTGACGATGCTGACGGATCCCACATTAGAGACTACGCTGATGCGCGGAAATGCGGTTAAGCTCGATTTCCTCTCGTTCGGCGTGTGGATGTTCATCATTGCGATAGTAGCTTCCGTAGCTGCAGTTACACTGTCGCTCAGTTATCAGCTCTTTACGGATAATGCAAAGAAGAAGAGGATTGGATGCCTCATCACGATGGGACTGTTCATCGTGAGACTCGCATCTCACATCTATACGGCTTCACATTTCATCACGGATGATATGCTCAAGGCTAATGAGATGACATCCGAGAGGCTCTACGCAGCTC
>Ga0310691_10001143_pt1 | contig 42828 bp, 34 predicted proteins | sample 176DNAGHGlowgp2_FD_203887 | JGI IMG/M metagenome (GOLD analysis project Ga0310691, IMG submission 203887) | Sheep rumen microbial communities from Palmerston North, Manawatu-Wanganui, New Zealand - 1766 DNA GHGlow gp2 (v2) (version 2) | ecosystem: Host-associated > Mammals > Digestive system >... | reverse complement strand
TGAAAGACATGGAAGAAGCCGAGCAGAACCTTAGCCAGCTGCTCAACCACGGCTTTGTCCGCCGCACGCTGCAGACCAGCCACTTCCCATACAGGGGCGTGTTCCCGGACCTGACGGGCGCTGTCCCTGCGTTCCTGGTTGAGATGTGTGTCTTCAGCGAGCCCGGCACAGTGGAATTCCTGCCGGTCATGCCCGACAACCTGATGAACGGTGCCATTGACGGCGTATGGCTGTATACCTTTGCCAAGCTTAATCATATGGACTGGAACGAGAAGGGCATCCATGCCTCCATCACCTCCAACCAGGCCCAGACCCTGACGCTTAGGAACCGCCGGGAAGGCTGCCGCATCCTTGTGAATGGCAAGGAGTTGACCAAGGACGGCGACCATGTCCAGTACACCTTCAAGGCAGGCGAGACCGCAAAGATTGAAATCATCCTCTGATCAAAATAAGGTCGCACATGCTCCACATACAAAAAGAGGCCGCTGTTGCGACCTCTTTTGCATCCTGGTAATGAAAGAATATATACTGTTAACTCAGCATAGGAAGCAAGCTACTTGATGTATTATTTACCAGTTCTGATTCAAGATATAAGGAATGCCTGATGTAGTCATCCCTGCTCCGCTTATATTGAATCTGGTGCTGTAGGAGTTGTTGTAGAACTCCACTTGGGCTGTGCCTGTTGAATCAGTTTCTACGTTAGGGTTCCAGTAGAGTGTGCGGCGGTAATCCACATCGCCCAATACGGGACCGTCAGGGTATTCAGGTGAGTAGAAACCGTAAGGAACGGAATAACCGTCTATAGTGGTGATGCGTTTGTTTATGTTGTAGATATCTCCTTTTTTACCCAGGTCTTTACGATCCTTTACAAGGATGTCAATAAGCAGATACCGCTCGTTCATTTCACGCTCAAACTCCGGGGCGTATTCCTTGATGGAGATAAAAGGAGACGTTAGGGGATTTCTCATGTCCTTGGGCATCAAGGTACATTCCTTAAGTATATCGGCCATAGATACCAGATCATCGTAAACCAGGATGCTTTTAAGGTACTTGGTGTCAGGGTTTGCGTTTGAGCCTGCATAATAGAAGCTGTTGGCATCATGGATGTAGAAGAACGGTTTGTATCCGTTAATGAGAACTCCCTCATTTAGCGTATTGAAGAACGCATAGCCTTTGTCAATAAGGTAGCCCATCATATCGGTGGTGTATTCACCCTTGTCCATTTCAACCTCGGCATCCGTGCCTACATCATAGGCGGTAAATGTAAAGTAGTCTATGTACTTGCGTTTCTCATCGATGTCAACGTCAGGCAACAGAATACCATCATCAACATTAATGACAGTGGGAAGTTGGTCATCTATATCCTGCTGTTTTACATCATGTGATTGGACAGGCATGCTCAGCCTGCTGTTGAATACAAGTTCCTGCTGTAGGTATGGACGTATGGCCGGTTTCATGGAACGCTCAAACATGATGCGCGCATCGGGGCCTATCAGGCGTTTGCGTGCTTTGGCATGGATTCCAAAAGATGCCCTGCCATAGAATTCCGGTTCTATTTCTATGCTGAAATAGCCCGATGTATCAGTAGTGCAGGAGTATTTCCGGGTGATACGCTCATCCTGTAGCTGCATGGCCAACAGGGCATTTATCTTTATGCCCGCAAGAGTCTTCTTGCCCGATGAGTTCAGTATCCAACCGTTCATTGCCAATGACTCTTCAACATGATGTGACCCGCTAAAGTCCTTCAGTCCGGTCATGGTCATCCAGTCATAACGTTCCCAACCTTGTACAAGCATGAGCAGGTCAAGAGCCTGGTCGCGTTCAGGAGCATCTGATTCAAAATACCAGGATGGATTCTCAATGAGTCCTTTCAGGTCCGATGAGAGCAGGAGTGATGTACGCAAATCATCGGCACACGCGTTGGCCGGCCCACGGACATCACGCACGGAGAGACAGAAACTGTTCTGTAAAGGATTGTCTTGTCCATCCTTGAGGTTGAAACGTAATGCCACCCTCTCAAACGGCTTATAGTACTGTTTGTCCGGGATTACCTCCAGTACCGGAGCCTCGAAAATTCCGCTGTGATGGTAGATGGAACGGCTGGCGTATATATTACCTGCACTGTCAAATATGTGTATGCGGCATACGCCTTCAGGTACGCCTTGCATAGAGATTACTTTCTCTACAGGTTGGTTAATATCAAAAGTACAGAACTCCACTAGTTCACCCCGGCAGGTCAAAGTCATGCCGAGACAACTGTCTGCAATTCCTGACGTACAGTCAACCTTAAGTTTTATGCTATCCGAACCGCAAGGATTTACAGTGAGAGCACACCCAATTTCTTCCGGACGTGGCAAATCAAAAGTATGTGATTTATCTCCTACGGTTATTTCAACCTGATTACGATTCTCCTGAGGTATGAATGTAAAGCAGCCCATACCGTCATGGAGTGTTGAGAATATCTGGCCACTGTTTTTAAGTACCCCTGTGGCATCAACACCGAATCCGGTATCATCAGTTACCTTGAAGGCTATGCGACAGGGCTTGCCCATTATGATATGTCCGCCCTCCGGGTAGAATGAGCAGTTGATCTTGCCTGGTTTTTCAGTCTTAGGGCGGATTTCCCAAGATTCCCGTTTGTGTTGCTTTATGGTGGGGTCCTCTGTGTAGTAGCCACCTTCCTGCTGGGGTTTCTCATAAACGGCAAATACGCGGGAGAATACTGTTTCCTCACTGAAGTTGAGCATATAGTTGGTATATGCACGGACCTCATAAAAACCGCTGGGATAACCTATCATGCCACGTTTTATGCGCGCCTGCGACACAGCGCCGTCCAAAAGTGAGAAAGAACCATCAGCCTGGCCATTCTCAATCTTAAGTTTCTGCTGCTTGAGCAGCACGCCTGTGGGTGATACAAGGTCCACATACAGCACCTTGCTTTGCGCCTGTCCAAGTGACGATGCGTTGACCACGAACGCCTTGAACCAGATGGTCTCGCCCGTGTAATAAGATGTGTTGTCAAACTGGAGATAGACTTTCTCCTGCGGATAGATAGAGTTGAACTTACTGATGTCCTGGCTGAAGCGGATGAGTTCCTGACCGATATGGCGCGATGCATCAGGGATACTGTCTGCAAACAATACCGTGCAACACACAACTAAAGCTGCGGCAAGAACTATACGCTTCATCACCAACAATTAGTACTCTTTATCCATTTTTGTATTTGGGATATGCATTTCCAAGACAGTCATTCTATCTCTTCAATAAAGATGCCTTCGCCATCATCGATTAGCTCTTCCGGCTTGACTACACGGATATTCGGACCTATCATCTGTTTCATCTCTTCATCAAATGATTTGGCATCGCCCATGTGGAATACACCAAACTGGTACAATACTCCATCTTTTTTATAGCCAGGCGGGGCTTTCTCCAGTTTAATTTCAAAATAATTCTTATCCAACGGAAGCTTTACGCTCTTGTAGCCGGTAAAATCCACTTTAATTACGTGACCTGTTCCTACCAACGGGTAAGAAAAAAAACCATCCTTATCAGTAAGGGTATAATAATATGCGGCAGTATCATTATCAACGGTCTCAATGATGCTGGCATAGGGACCCAAGGGTTCATTAGTGGCAGCATCCAATACCCTACCGCTGATAACAGCTCCTGGTTTAAGCTCTAAAGGCTTGATTCGACCATGACCCGTAATATCAATCGGTGACAACCCTGGGCGCTCTTTCATCTTGATTTCTATATAGGTCCTGTCAATAGGGACAACAACAGGAACATATCCCACGTATGATGCTTTGAGGCTATCATTGGGATTGACCAGAACGAACGAGAATTTACCGTCCATCGTTGTGCTGCAGTATGTAACAACATGGTTTGTGGAATCCCGCTCCGTGACATAGACCTGCATCATGGGACCTTCTTGATCACAAACGATACCGAAGATTGTATCGCCAGCTTTAGGCTTATCTTGAGCAAACACGGTAATTGTGGCTGCCTGAAAGAACAGCAATACCGTGAGGGAAATGAGTTTTAGCGCTTTCATATGCTTTTGTTTTTATGACGTTACGGGCAGACGGGACGTACGGAACGACCCGTAGAGCGATTCAGGTATGTTTCGGATTCAACAACATTTTGATGATAATACAACTGATATGAACGGAAGGGACTGTCCTTGCAAAGTGTACTAGTCCAATAGTAACCATACGGCTCATTACGCATATTCACCATATCGGTATAACAACCGGCCGCCGGGAGAAATATTGTGCGATCAGTATAACCAGGCATTTTACTTCTTACTAAATAACCCTGGACATCCCCCATTGTAATCAAGGACCATGTACAGTTATTATATAACTCAGCCATCTCATCATTGGTTGGCATACGCCAGCTACCGCCCCATTTTACGTGAGCAACATCATCATTGGGTTCAAGCGTAATTTTATTGTCTGTGAATCCATCTTTTCCGCAATCACTGTCTGTGCAGTATTTGGTTAGGATTGGATTACGTGAGTCATTCCATCCGTATGCACCTTTACTCCATTTGTAATTATCCCAAGAATAATAATCCTTGGTTTCTGTTTCACCCCAGGCATAATAATCTCCGGATTCATTGGGCTTATTTGCACCAACGTTACATGTGGCCCATTTTACACTCAAACCCAGGTCTACAAACTCATGTTGAGCACTTGCGGGAACACAAAGAGTCATCATTATTGATGCCCAAGCAAACAGCGAAATTATTTTTCTCATAATGCTACTAATTTGGTTTTCTGTTATTTAAACTGATTTATACGGAAAATACGTCTTGTGTTAAATAGTTTTTTGTCATCATTGCTTAGTGGGATACTGAAATACCGTGAGGGAAATGAGTTTTGACGTTTTCATATACTTTTGTTTTTGTGACAAATGTAAGTATAGATAGATTGTCAAAACAACAATTAGGCGTTGCAATATCGTCGCAAATTTCCTATGAATTCCGAAAAGTTGTCATTGTAGTCAGTTTTTCGGAGTAAAATAACAAAAAAAGACTATTTCTAATTGTGCGTGATTATGATATAGAAGAATTTGGCACTAAAGTTGGTTATGTTTTAGAAGAAAACTGTCTTTAGAGCATCTGTAATGCCGATAGATTTTTTCATATACACATGTATTATTCAGTATCGATTCTGCACAATATCGTATTAGTTAGTGTGCTATTTCTGTAAAATATCGCATTCCTATAAAAATGTTTTCTGTAAAATATCGCATTTTACTGCATACTTTTCGTATCTTTGCAAGAGTGAAATGCAGTGACTATGATAGACAAAAGGGTACTGGAATTAATCCTCACAGACCAGCAGGAGGAGCTTGAAGAGAGGGCTGACGAGGCATTATGCCCCAGACGTGAAGAGGTTTTGGTTGACACAAAGAGTTCACAAGCACAAGTTATTATAGGTGTAAGGCGTAGTGGAAAGTCCACGCTCTGCTATCAGGCACTACATGGCAAGGGGTTGAAGTTCGCGTACGTTGACTTTGACGATGAGCGTCTAGTGAAGCTTGAATCGGACCAATTGAACGATGTACTGGAGATACTGTATAAGATATACGGTGATTTTGATTATCTGTTCCTGGATGAGATACAGAATGTGGAGGGTTGGCATCTGTTTGTAAACAGGATACTCCGCAAGAAGATGCACGTAATAATAACCGGATCAAATGCCAAGCTGTTAAGCAGTGATCTGGCAACACATCTAACGGGGCGTAACAAGGAGATTGCGCTCTTTCCTTTCTCTTTTAAGGAGTTCTGCATAATGAAGAGTGTTGACACCCAGAGACGTACTACTAAGGCCGAAGGATTTCGCCGTGCCGCATTTGACGAGTACCTGAAACAGGGCGCGTTCCCTGAGTTACTGAGTATAGAGGACAAAAAGAGTTACGTGAGCAGTCTGGTAGAGAACATACTGAAGCGTGATATTGAGCAGCGCTACAAGATAACATACAAGGCTGCCTTTGAAAATATGGCCCACCATCTGCTAAACGTTTCGCCCACAATAGTTGTTACCACAGATCTGGCTGGGCAGTTCCACTTCAGGTCTGAGCATACTGCCAAGAACTATGTGAAATATCTTAAGGAGGCTTACATGCTTATAGGCATACAGAAATACTCACAGAAGAGCAAGGTTCGTTCAGTTCAGGAGAAGGTGTATGCAGTTGATGTGGCTATGATGGACCAGAGAGAGAACGCGTTTGCAGGAGATAATCTTGGTTACCGCCTTGAGACCATAGTTGCCATACATCTGATAAGAAAGTGCAAGTTAGAAGGACTGGATGTATATTACTTAAATGACAGATCTGGCGAGTGCGATTTTTTGGTTTGTAAGGGTAATAAGGTAGTACAGGCTATACAGGTGTCATACGATATATCGGCCGATAAAACCCGCAAACGTGAGATAAACGGCCTGCTACTGGCCGCTAGACAGACCAAATGCGATGATCTGTTATTGCTGACCGATCACGAGAGTGGTGAGATAGAGCAAGACGGACGCAAGATGAAAATCCAGCCTGTCTATGAATGGACTACAGAGTTGGAAATATAATCAATAACGTCAGGAACAAATCGGCCCTACAAGTATGCTATAGTGGATTTTTCGGGAAGATAAATTCCGTTAAATTCCTATGATTTTTGTATTATTCAGTACCGATTCAGTACCGCTTTCCAAATTCTTATGCGTTTAAAATGAAGTTTCCTTATTCTTCAATTAAGATACCTTCGCCGTCATCCCGCAGTGAACCTGGTTTTACAACGCTGATATTAGAGCCTGAACGACTTTTTTCCCAGCCTTCGCGTATATCAAATGGTCCTATGGTATACATGACTCCATCACCACCATCACCGTCAGGATCTTTTTCCAACTTAATTTCAAAAGTTGTCTTATTTTCCAGGGGAATCTTTACACTTTTATACTCACGTCGGTTGGCAATCACCTTCAACACGTGCCCTGTTCCGAAAAGCGGATAAGAAAAAAGTCCGTCTCTGTCTGTACGGGTATAATAGTAGGCAGCCGTATCATTCTCAACTGTCTCAATGATTAATGCATTACCTATTGGTTCACCAGTTGAAGCATCTGATACTATGCCGCTGATGATAGTACCAGGTTTAAGCTTATCCTGAGTAAACGCGGTAGTTGCGGGTGACTCTTGTACATCCGCTTCATCGGCTTCAATATCCAAACCGTCATTTTCTTCTATTCGGAAGTCAACAAGTCTGATAACCTGCATTCTTCTTGTTTTTCCTTTCCATACTCCTGGTGTCCAGTTGGGCATGTGGCAGATAAGCCTTAACGCCTCGGCGTCAAAACTCTCCGTCATACTTCTTAATATCTCCGCATTGCTGATTGAGCCGTCATTTTCTACAATGAACTTTACTAGAACACCTCCTTCTACGCCGTTTCTGAGAGCATCAGTAGGATAGTTCATGTTCCTTCTTATATACTCCAGATACGCCTTTCTGCCTCCCGGGAACTCGGGCTGAATATCATCGGACGTAAAGACCGTGCTTTCACAATCTATGAAAGACTCGTTGTTTCCATGGGGAGTTCTGGACGTAAAAACTATTACGGCCGATACCGCCAACACGACTGAAAGTGCCGCTGTGACTATAGCAAAGGTTTTCTTATTCATATGCCATTATTATTTATCTTCTGATATAACGGCAGGATTGGCCGAATACGTCCTCATTATAAAGAATCTGTGCCAGGCGGAAGCAACCTTTGCGCCCACTATTTATTCTGTTGCTGATATTTCTGCTGGTATTTCTGCTGATATTTCAATAAGGAATCTTGCCAGGAGATGTGTGCATCCCGCTCTCTAAGTTCTATATCCTTCGGCGTCAGTTTCCTGCCGTTAGGATATATGATATTGCCTTCTTCATCTTTATGAACACCAGGTTGTTTAAGCAGATAGGACTCGACGGTTTCTCCTTCCGGGAGCGGCATGGGTATCCCTATCAATCCAGATTCTCTCATTTCTTCTTGAGTCAACGGACGAGAGCCTTTACCATCCATTTTTCCAATAACGACTGGAGTTTCTGTTTGCACTGGCGGCAGAAGAACCAGAGAATAATCCGGGCAAATAAACCTTATTTCCTTATCACCATTGAAATAAACCATTGACACCTTGGTCTTATATCTGTATTCTATAAAAATGTCACCATTATCATCCATACTAACACCTGGCAGCTTAAGCAGGACATCGCCAACTCTATCCAACTCTGCCTGCCCAATAGGCATTGTAACAGTGTCATTCAAATGGAAATATAAATCTGATACATATTCCGTATCAGCAACACACTTGATGTCATCTCCCTGAGAACTGGCTTGTTGCTTACTTCTGGAGACAGAATCTTTTACAGCCCAATATACCAGCCAGAATTCCACATCCTTGGCAATCATCTTCTTTTTCTCACCAAAGAATTGAGAAAAATAATTTCCCTCTTCATCCTTATACACATCGTGCTTAAGCAAAAACGATTCTATTGTTTCACCTTCAGGCAGTGAGACCGGCAGAGTTATCTGTGCCACGGAATCTGCAACTGTTTTAGCACTGGCAGCGGTTGCTCTGGTTTTCAAAGTAGCAACAGATTTAGCACTGGTAGCGGCGGCCCCGGATCTCAGAGTAATTTCTGACAGAAGCCTTGCGGGGTCTGTTATGGTGTCATCATCATTATAGATTACCCTACCGTTTACAACTATTTGATGTACTTCCTTGCCGTTCATTATCAAGACACCGTTGTCATTAAACTTCATGAAATCTGGATTGCGGCGGATAACATCTTCGGCCGATGCATTTTCATTTATGGTAATAGCTGAAATATTGGGCGGCAGAAGTGAATCAACCGAACTCCTAGGTTGTTGGGCATTGGCCGTAATGCAGTGTGACAACAGCAAGGATGTCATTACAAATATCAGGAGAACGCTTTTTCCCATAACGCTACTAATTTGGTTGTCTGCTATCTAAACTGATTTATACGGAAAATGCGTCTTGTGTTAAATTGGAAAATTCATAATAATGCTAAAAACAAGCGCTTATGACATTTTCAGAAAGGATGAAGATACACAGAGGACAGCTCGCGGCAAATGTATTATAATTACAACACAAACTATTATCCAAATCAACATTGTAAATCCAATCCCATTTTGGCATTGAGTGCATCCTCAATGGTATAAATACCAAGACTTTCAAAATCTGACATATCAATTGTATCTACTGATTTAGCCGCCTCACGTATAGGTATGGGTATACCTTTATACGGGTAACCTGAATCTGTATTCATTTCTACTTGAGGCAGTTCATCCCATTCCTTCATCTTAATCTCAAAGAAGGTCGTGTCTATAGGAATAACTACAGTCTCATAACCAACGCAGGGTATCTGCATCCTGTCATCAGGGTTGACCAGACGGAAAGAGAAATTACCGCCAAAATCAGTGACTGTGTGAGCTACAACACTGTCCGATGAATCCAGCTCCACTACGTTTACCCAAATCATGGGGCCATATTTATCACGAATGATACCGGAAAATGTATCGCCAGCCTTAGGCTTATCCTGAGCAAACACGGTGGTTACGGCTGCATGAGAGAACAGCAATACCATGAGGGAAATGAGTTTTGATGCTTTCATATACTATTGTTTTTGTGACAAATGTAAGTATAGATAGATTGTCAAAACAACAATTTGGCATTGCAATATCGTTGCAATCTTTGAGCGACATTCTATTGACTATCCGGACGAATTTGAAGAGCTGGTTAAGATTATTGCTTCAAGCATAGGTGCTCCGGTTAATCCCAACAAGTTGGCCAACACTTTCAAGAGCAAGAAGAATCTGCAAGCCATTACTGACAAGACCATATCCAACTATCTGTCATACATAGAGGATGCTTTCCTTGTTGAGGAGGTCGAGCGGTTTGACATAAAGGGCAAGAACTACATTGACTCCCTGTCAAAATACTATTTCCAGGATCTGGGGATAAGCAACGCCATACTATCGTTCCGTCAGATTGAAGAGACCCATCTGATGGAGAACGCCATTTACAATGAACTGCGCGTACGCGGTTTCAGTGTGGATGTTGGCGTGGTTCCAGTGCGTATGTTGGACGAGAACGGTATTGTGACCATCCCTGTAGAACAATTCCTTAAAGACCCTGACAGTCTTGATTTGTAACAAGCTATCGGAAATCTTTAACAATTGCCACTCTAAACAAGATGATTTGCCAGATTTGACTGTATTTGAAAAATATGCAGGAAGATGATTGTTATTTCGATTATTATATCAATCTTTGCAACTGAAGACAATGCGTAAATACGCAAAACATTCGGAAATATGAATAGAATTGCAAGGAATTATTATCTCACCCAGCTTATCGGAAAGCGCGATAATGGGCGAGTAAAGGTAATTACCGGTATACGTAGATGCGGAAAGTCAGTACTGTTATTTGATATATTCGGTGACTACCTGAAAACGGAGGGAGTTACTGACGACCAGATGATCATGCTGAAACTCGATGTGGCAAGAAATGCCAAGTATCGTAATCCATTGGAGTTGGATAAGTACCTGCGTGACCAGATAAAGGATTCAAAGAAGCAATACTACGTTATGCTGGATGAAATTCAGGAAGTGAAACCTATACCTAACCCCTGGCTTGACGACGAGAACGCTACCATTGGGTTTGCTGATATTCTGTTAGGTCTGCTGGACATTAAGAATGTAGATGTTTATGTAACAGGCAGTAACTCTAAAATGCTCTCGACCGATGTGATGACAGAGTTCAAGGACAGAGGTGACGAGATTCATGTGAATCCACTGATGTACAAGGAATTCTATTCGGCTTATGAAGGTGACAACAGTCATGCATGGGCAGAATTCGTGACATACGGAGGGTTGCCAAGGGTGATGGCGCTGAAGTCTGACAGAGAGAAGAGCCAATATTTGCATGATTTGATACAGAAGACCTACCTGACCGATGTGATAGAACGCAATCATATTCAGAAGGACATCTCTGTGCTGGACGACTTGCTGAACATAGTGGCGAGCAGTATAGGTTCGCTGACAAACCCAAAGAAACTTGAGAACACCTTTGCAACCGTAAAGCAAACAAAAATAGACGATGCCACCATCAGCATCTATCTGGGCTATTTTGCTGAGGCTTATCTGCTACGTCAGGCCAGACAATATGACATTAAAGGTAAAAAGTATATCAATACCCCTCAAAAGTATTTCCTTACCGATGTGGGGCTAAGAAATGCCCAACTGAACTTCCGCCAGCAGGAGGAGACACACCTGATGGAAAACGTCATCTATAACGAGTTGTGTGTGCGTGGATTCAATGTGGATGTAGGTGTAGTAGAATATAACTATAAGGACGAGCAGGGCAAGAGCAAACGTACCAAGTTAGAGGTTGACTTTGTGGTAAATAGGGGCAACCGCCGCTGTTACATCCAGTCAGCTTTTGCTATCCCTGATGAGGTGAAGAGATTGCAGGAAACAAATTCCCTGAGGCGCATAAAGGACTCTTACCGCAAGATAGTTATCTTGCGACATCGCATAGTTCCGTGGTACGACGAGAATGGAATATATTACATTGGGCTGGAAGATTTCTGCCTGGACTACATAGATGTATTAGATAGCACGTTATGATGTAATAGAAAGAAAAAAGGGACACAATTAAGCACCGATAGTAGAGCAGTTTCTGCTTCCGGCCTTTTTTTTCAATTTCAGGAAAGTTTTTTAAACATGTCGGGAGCTGCTGCAGAGAACTATTTTGGGCTGTCAACACAGATTCCGATGAAGATTGTCTATGTGACAAGCGGTTCGGCCAGAAAACTATCTGTGGGCAATACTGTCATAGAGTTCAAGAGGGGTGTACCCAAGAATTTTGCATTCAAGGACAAGACTATGGCAACCCTGTGTCTGGCCCTTAAGAGCATAGGAAACGGTAAGATTACCGATGAGCAGAAAATACTCCTAAGAGATTTCCTGAAGGAATATTCCGGTAAGCATGACATTTCCAGGGATTTAAGACTGATGCCTAAATGGGCGCAAAAACTGTTGAATGATTTAATGAAAGAACCGCCAATGCCCCAAAGCATCGGCGGTTCTTGCTTTATATATGTAGGTAATTTATTTACAGATGAAACGGATGGAACGACCTTTATTGTCCCCATTATTTTTGCTGTTGCTGGTATTTCTGCTGATATTTCAATAGGGAATCTTTAATTGAGATGTGTGTAAACCGTTCTATCTGTTTTATGTCTTCAGGCGTCTGTTTTCTGCCGTTAGGATATATGATATTACCTGCATCATCTTTATGAACGCCGGGTTGCTTAAGCAGATAGGACTCGACGGTTTCTCCTTCAGGGAGTGGAATGGGTATTCCTATCAAGCCATATTCTCTCATTTCTTCTGGAGTTAATGGGCGGGAGCCTTTACCATCCATTTTTACAGTAACAGCTTTTATATTAGGATCTAATGGTCCAATAGGTGGGAACGGAAGATACACGATGGAGTATTCCGGCGAGCGTACAAACTCTATACCATCTATCCCATTGAAATTTATACCAGAAATCTTGCTTCCAAATACATAAACATCTCCTTCATCTGATACCCATAAATATGGGAGTTTACGTAATAAAGCTATCTGTTCTGCCTGTTTAACAGGAAGCACGACACTCTTCTCTATGTATAACAAGGAATCAGGTACATATACTGTGTCAACAATATGCTTGATGTCTACTTGCGGGCAGACGGGACGGACGGATTGACCTTCATTGCGATAACCTCCGCTTCCCAAAGGAGCATCGCGGCAGAACAAGTATCCCCATGCATGGTCACGATCTTCCGACATAAACCCACTTGGAAGATAACATAGTGTGCTTGACCAATATGCACCGTATGAAGGGTACATTCCTTCTGCAATAGCAGCAGCGTCACTGTACTGGTTGACCGGGAGGAAAATGGAGCAGTCTTCATAACCAACCTTTTTGCTTGTTACACGAAATCCCTCAATCCCGTTCAGTTCTGTCCATGTCCAAGTACATTCTTTGCGTAATTCATCCATCTCCTCCCATGTAGGCATACGCCAACTGCCTCCCCATTTGACATGAGCCACATCATCTTCCAAATCCAATACAGTCTTATTGTCATTATCACTGTACTTGGTATAACTTCCCTTACTACCGTTTTTACTGAACTTATACGTTGAGTAACTGTAATCCGATTTGGGTTCAGTCTCACCCCAAGCGAACAATCCACCCACTTCTTCCGGATTGGCGGCACCAACATTACATGTGGCCCATTTTACAGATAAGCCCAAATCCACGTATTCATGTTCCGGGAAATACTGTTTACCATTTACAAGAATTTTGGTAATGGACTTACCGTTTATCATTATACTACCATCATTTTTCATTTCTGCTCCGGGAATTTTTCGGACTAAATCTTCAGCAGTCTTAAATTCATCTCCATCAAATTTAGCGGAATTGAAATAAATGGAATCAGAATGCGAATTTCCGGCTTCTAAATAGGCAATGACAGATTCATGAGCATTAGTGATAATGCAGAGTGACATTAGTATAGATGTCAATGCAAACAATAAAACTTTCTTTCTCATAATGCTATTATTTTTGTTGTCTGCTATCTAAACTGATTTATACGGAAAATGCGTCTCCTGTTAAGAGGGTTATTTCATTATTATCTTAAATGCGGTCACTTACCTATTCTTTATCCTGCTTGAACTTATCTATTTCCTGCTGCCAGATATCATCATTTATTCCCAAATACTTGAAACCTTCAGCCCAGAAATGAGCCGCCTTATCGGGAGTGATTGCAAAGGCTATATCACCATCATAAATGATATCCACCACAGGAAGTCCTCCGTCATAAACATCTACAATGACAGGATTGTTTACGGCATACTCTATATCGGCTATCTTTTTGTTGACCGATGTCTCCAGTTCCTTCGCCAGAACAGACTTTATGTTTCTTGTCTCTGTCTTATCGGCCTCCTTATAAACCAGATTACAATTATCTCCTTCCTTTACAAGGAATATACCCCATAGGTTCTTGTTCCATGCATTCCGCATTATATAGCCGCAGACAAAACCCTCCGGCGCATATTGCTTCAGCTTCTCCATATAGTCTGTATTGGTTCCCACCATTCCGCGGTCACGGGGATAAACCTCTTTAGTGCCAATCAGTGGTTCTTCCGCAATTTAGTTGAAAAGACAAGTTTTTGTTTGAGTTGATTCAGTTAAGTCACATTATCTTGTTATCAACTACGTTTTACTCTCACTCTACCCATACTCTACCCATACTCTAGGCATATCCTTGGCATACCCTTGGCATACCCTACCCATACTCTACCTATACTCATTGAGTAAGCTTAGAGCGAGCCTAGAGTATGCCTAGACTATGCCTGGACTATGGCTAAGAGTTGCCTGGACTATGGCTAATGGCAGCCTTTCAACTAAATTGCGGAAGAACCAGCCATTTCGGGAAAATAGGGCGTGCAGAGAATGAGTTTTCAGAAGGGGCAAGCCTATACGGCCAGTATGATTCCAGACACATCTATGTGAATGACGTGAACGCCGCAGCTATCAAATTCATTGATTATAAAGGTGTGAGCAGTAATCTGTTTTGATATTATCTGAATAAATAGTATCTTCGCGGATGAAGTCAAAATCCTGAAATATTTTGAAATATGTAATAAGGATTTGATTTTTATAGTCAAATAACTTGAAGAGAGAGTTTGGTATAAAAATGATACCTTTTGTAGAAAGCGTAAAAAAAATAGAGCAACAATACCGTACAGGTGAGGAGCCTGTTTTAGTAATGTGTTCTGACAGGAAGAACTATGTCTGTAAGTATATTCGGACATCATATGCTTCTTATAAACTTTCTTGTGAGTTAATAGGATCTATAATGGCAAAGGCTTGGACTTTCCCTACACCGCAAGTGGCTTTTGTCAACATCAAGCAGGAACATTGGTTTGGCAAGAACCTTAACTATAGTTTGTCTGCACCTGCTTTTGGAAGTCAATTCATAGAAAAAGTGGGGGATGTTACGCCTTCAACATACAGTGAGATAACTCCTTCTGCTTCTGTTCTACAGCAATTGATGCAAATAGCGTTGTTTGACTTTTGGATTGCAAATGAAGACAGAAATTCCAATAATGCCAATCTGATTTATGATGTTGACTTAGGGAGACTTATTGCAATAGATTTTGGTTGCATTTTGAACACTGCCACATTTGATTATCCATTGTCTCATTTGACCTCAACGGACACTATACTCTGTTCAGATTTATTCCGTCATATTGTTAATGGCGTTGAGCGCAAACTGACTGATGGAATCATACATGATTTACAGAAAGAATATCTAACATACTTGAATAATAGTTCTAAACAAATCTCTTGTATTCTAGAGGCTATGCCTCAGCAGTGGAATATTTCTGATGCCATAATCAGGGAAAAACTAATCCAATTATTTGATCCAGCTTGGAAAACAGGGGTTTGGGATAATTTTATGGAATGTCTAAAAGAAAATATGTAATATGGAGAAGTTGATATATAGCATTATCTATGCAGTAATCCGGCCGGAAATTTCCGAACAGTTAAGTATAGGACTCATCATAGTTGACGGAGACAAGGTTGAGGTACGCTATTCGCAGGAAAAAATGAATGCCATGCAGAATCTTTTTTCAGAAAAAGAATACCGATTCATTTCTGGCGCCGTTGCTTCGATGACTAAAGACCACACGGTTGCAACAATTGAGGACGTAAACTACCTGATACGCTATTCCAACAATCTGATTGCTTTGTCACCGCTGCAAAGCATTGACATATCCCCTACGGAACAAAACAAGGAATGGCTTTTAGCCAACTATGTGTATAAAAATAAGCTAAAAATAGCGTAATAGAAAAATGAAAAAATCCTTTTCCAGTTTGACTCTGTTGTGGCTTTTGGCTTTGACCATAAGTTGCAGCCATTCTAATCCTGATGGTGTTTCAGAATTCAAGTACAACATTACAATGACAGAATTGACTGAACCATCATGGTATGATCTGGTTGACTCAGTCTCATACATCACCCTCAAGTCACCTGACAACACCGCTATGGGCGAGATCAAACAGCTCATAGTGAATAATGAGAGAATCTATGTCTTGGCCGATGGATTCTACTGCTTTGATATGGAAGGCAACTGCCTGTTCAAGCAGACGACCAAGGGACGTGCCAGGAATGAATTCATGGATGCAAGTTCAATGTCCGTATCAGACGGCCAGCTGTTCATTTATGACAGGATGCAGTACAAGGGTTTGTTCTATAATGCACAGACAGGGCAGTATATCAGTACTCTGAACAGCACGCTTCACGGACGTGCCGGTTACTGCATAGGTGATCATGTCATTATCCATAACCTGAATGACGGAGATGATGAAAGATTCAAGGTACTTTCAAAAGAGGACCCAGAAAATGTTCTGACAGGTTTCTTTGCAGAAAAGGAGCACCTGACATCAATACGCGGTACAGATTCATGGGTGGATGACGGTCTGATTTACTCTTCATACAGGAGAGACCTTGCCTGGAAAATGACAGGCAAGGAGTGTATTCCATATATCAGTATTACCGTTCCTGAGGAGCAAAAGCTGCCTGATCAACTCATTGATGAGATGATTGACAACGGATCGATTTCTCCCCAAGGAGATGCAAAGGGAGAATACACCTATGGATTATCCGAGATAAAGGAATGTGATGGCTTTATTACGGGTCAACTTAATGACGGAAAGAGTTTTATATATTTCATATTCGATAAGGGTTCCGGTAAATCACGTTTCTTTAAATATCCCGCAAAGGAGGTATGGCAGCAACTACCCATAGGCGAGAATGTATGTGCCGGATATAAGGATTGCATTTGTACCATAGTAAAGCCTGAGAGTGTTCTATTTGCAAAGTCCATCTTAGGCAGCATCGGCAAAGAACCTACTCAAGAAAAATTCCGTCAGGCGTATAACGCAATCAACGCCCTGACTGAAAACGACTACGCCATTGTTGCACGTATTTGGCTTAAAGGACTAAAATAGTATGAGATTCATTTTTCCTAACTTGTTACAAAATGAAGTGAACCCCAAAAGTTTTGTGTCCAACTTTTGGGGTGCACCTCAAAACATCCTGCATTCTATCATTCTTGCAGCATCAACACTATTGGCAATACCTTTTGTCTCCTGCAAGGAGAAGAATAACAACGAGTATTACACTCCGCGTGAAATCACGGCCACAACTGATGTACCCAAGTATGATTTGAAGTTGAACCGCATAGATTTGGAATGCTTTGGAGTACACAATATCATCGCTGTGGACTCCATGATTGTGGCTATAACAAGTAACAAGCAGTCTTTGATTCAGGTTTTTGACTATTCTGGCAAGCCCATATCGATGCTGTCACCCAGCGGACGTGCAGGAAATGAGTTCCTACAGGTCTATTACACCAATCAGAACAAAATAATAGATGGTGACAGATATCTGTATGTGGGAGATAATGAGAATCTTTATCTGTACAACCTTTCAGCCTCCATCAGGAACGGGGCAAACCTAAAGCCGCAGAAATTGATGGAAATTCCTGATTATAGAGGTCGCGCCAATGGATTTAATATCCTGTTCCGCAGCGACGGCTCTTATTTCCAATACGCAGGAGTTACCTACAATGAGGTTAGACTTTCGCCCTCTGACTACGCCATAAATCCCGACGGCAGTATTTCCGTAAACAATATGCCGGAATTCCAATACAATCCCCCTACATACACACTGGTAAAGCCAGACAATAGCATCACAACTTTTGACATATATCCCAAACTCCCTGACTTCAAGGAGGATTTCTGGGCACAATCTCTTTATCAATCCACCGTAAGGTTGTCCCATGACGGTCGCAAAGTGGTTGTAGCGGACGCTTATCAAGACCGCATGACATTCATTGACCTGGAAACAGGCGATATGTTTGGTGTAAGAGGCCCGGATTGTCTGGATTTAGTTGATATTGCAGATACAGGTAGCCCCTCAAAGATAGTGGAAGGAGCCCGGCAGGTAGTAACATACGGAAATCACATATATGTGCTGTATGACCATAACACCGTTTATGAAGAGGAACTTGAAGACAAGCCTGTGAATGCTACCATCCGCGTATTCACTTGGGACGGAGAGTTTATTGCAGACCTCATCCCCGATGCCACCATCACCAATTTCTATATTGATGACAAAACTGGCAAGCTAATAGCCATAGATAATAACGAGCACTTCTACATAGCCGATATTTCATCTTTTACTAATATCCTGCTTAGTGTTAGATAATAATAACCATCAATAGCCCATATTAGCAAGATAGGCCTTTATGTACACTGATTACTAGTTGTTATTTTACGTGAAACAGATGGTAGAATGAAAAATGACATTAAAAAAAGGGAATAATGCTGTGCTATTCTCAAAATATACGGTACTTTGCAAGCGGATTAGTGAATTAGATATAGAGTATTTTATATGACTAAAGCCGAAATATGGACTTTGCTCAATATTGCTTTGTTTGCTATTGCAGTAGCATCGTGTGGCAATGGCAAGAGCATGCAGGCCATTCCCGTTGAGGAGGCGGAGGACACTTATTTCCTTGATGAGATTGCTGACAGCCACAGCTATGTGCTGCTTGATGACGGCTCTCTGGACGCTATTGTGGGCGATATTACCCAGGTTATGGTTGATGACGGGCTGTTTTTTGTATCGCACGTCCCTAACGCTAAAGGCAACGATATTGACCAGATAATATCAGTCTATGACAAGGAAGGACGGTTCCTGAACAAGATAGGACAAAGGGGGCGTGCCCGATACGAGTTCATGCGCATCAGTTCCTGGTGCATTGACAAGGACAGCAATCAGGTTCTGCTTTATGATGGTGACGCACGCAGCATAAAGAAATACTCCTATCAGGGGGCATTCATCGCACAAGCCCCTATTCCCAATGAAATTGACATCATCGATATTTCCCTTACAAACAAAAGGATGTACGTGCAGTCATCGGTCCCCAATGACGTATCGGATGACTTGATGGAGTTAAGGGAGGATGGTTCATATACGCCATTACTGCCTATGAGGCAGATGGCAACTGACGGAGGTTGGCGCGTAGGTATTGTCAGCCATTTTAGAGACCAGGACCTGAAAGAGTTCTACCATCTGCGTGCGTTTGACAATATGCTCTACAGGATCTCTGATGGCAAAGCTGACTCATGTGGCTATTTTGAGTTCATTGACGTGCCCCCGGCCAACAAACTGGAGAACCTGACTTTTGATTATCTGATTACCTTGAAGCAGCCCAACGAATGCTATGAGACTCCATCCTATTTTGTGGCAAGTGAATTTGAGGCTGCCGATTATGTGTATCACAAGCCCACGGGCAAATGCACCTGTTACAAGTATGACATAGCCAAGCTGCCCTACCGCCGCAAGATAGTAGGCGTGGCAGGCGATGTTCTGATAGCCGGCGTTAGCGCATCAGATGCACAGATTGCCCTGAAGGAGCATCCGGAACTCATTCCGGAGCAGGACAAGGTCATGCTGGAAGCTGTTGCAGGCAGAGAGAATGATGCACTGGTGTTTTATCATCTGAAATGACAGGGTGTGTGTTTCAAAATTGTTTTGCAGGTAGTTTTATCCAGTTGTTACGGTAGTCGGTTACCTCATCTATGAGGCGGTAGCGGAGGGTTGCCACTTCAGTACCAGGTATTATCTGCAGGAGTTCTAATGCTGCAGAGGGAAACTGCGGATATGGCTGCGGTGCCGGGACGTGTTCCCTACCCAGCTGGGCGAAGCCATGATAGGCACTGACGAAGAGGTTGTAGCCGCTGATGTGATGATTGTCATCGTATGGCGGACGATGGGACGGCACGGATTTGGCCAGTTCACGTCACTGCAGCTGGACAGTATGCGGTAGCTGCTGCCAGGCAAGGATGGCTCGATGATGAACTTGAGCCTGATCAAGCTGGGCTGGCGTGCCGGGAAAGACGGGATTGATTTTGCGCTTGTAGAAGCACTGGCCGTTACGGTGGTAGAAGGTGATGTTACCTATGGAGGACCAGCAGTCTTGGATTATGGGTGTGGGATGGAATTTGGGCATGGTGATTGTTTTTCATAGTTGAGTAGTACAAAGATTGTAAAATCCTTTCCGTATCTATCATTTAACAATGGCGATAGCCGGTAGCAGTTTTAGGGTTACATAAAATTTAAAAAAGTACATGAAATTAAATGTGGTTGTGAAGGGAAAATGCAGCGGATTTTGACGAAATTTGCGAACTGGAAAGATGATGTTACGTACAAGCCTTACAACATGTCCAACCCCGGTTATCTGATTAATACTATACAATATATGAAGAATCTTTCAGACGGTTTGAGATCGTTACGGACACTGGCGGTGACGCTGGTGGTGCTGATGATGACGGCAACAATGGCGCGGGCCGTTAACCGAATAGTAAACGTTGAAGTATGTGAAGGAGGAGCTGGCTTTATCCATTTGAAAGGATGGGCGTATAGCCCCGATAACCCCGAGGAGGCCCTAGAACTGGGTATTGCAATTTTTACCAATGAAGCCTGCACAAGCCCATACGGCCTTGCACATAGTTTGATGGCCAACATACAGAGAACAGATGTTGCCGAGTTACAAGACATTCCAGGAAACCACGGCTTCGAAGTATCCTACTCTGCCACCCCGGGTAAATATTGGTTGTACTTCATTGGTGGTGGTACCGAAGATGGCTATATACCTTTAGGTGATATTCTTACTGCAACTGTGACAGCAATGCCCTCACAGATGGGCACAGTAACTATTACCCCCGAGACGGGTGTCATTATGGTTGATAATGGAGCCATACTCACTGGCACTGGGGGTTTGAACACCCATATTATGATTGCCGATGGCGCTACAGTGACTCTGAATGGCATAGATATCACCAACGAAAACTGGGGCGGTGAAAACCCATCAAACATAACCTGTCTTGGCGATGCCACCATCATACTGGCAAAAGGTACTACCAACTATATAAGAGGAGGCCGCTATACTGATCCCTGTATCCAGGCTGGACCCAAAAATTCAACGCTTACAATTAAGGGTTACGGATCGCTTGTACTCAGGAGCTATGGTAATGGAGCATGCATAGGAGGTAGTCTAAATTCAGACTGTGGAAACATAGTCATTGAGGGGGGTATCATGGATCTCAACACTAAATACACAAAGGGAGATGGCACCGCCAGTGGCCATGCAGCGTGCATCGGCAGTGGCCGATTTGCCGAATGTGGCGACATTACTATCAGTGGTGGCAATATCAGTGCAGAATCTACTTTCGGAGCGGCTGCCATCGGTGGCGGTAGGGAAGCCACTTGCGGCAACATCAACATTACTGGAGGAACTGTTTATGCCTACGCTAACAGCCCACAAGGTGGTGCAAGCATCGGAGCTGGTTTGGATGGAACCTGCGGTAACATATCCATCTCGGGTGTAACAAGTGTAAGTGCCTTAAGGCGTTCTGACCTTTGCCTTTATTGCATTGGTCCGGGCAATGGAAATAGCACCTGCGGAACGCTCACCCTTTGGGGACAGACATCGGACTACATCGTTGGAGAACCTCATTGGATTGGCCCGAATGTTTTTGCACCTACAGACGTTCCATACACCATTAGATTCAATCCCAACGGAGGCACGGGGACGATGAACGACCAAGGTTTCTACTCGAACTTGCCGCAGGCCCTGACCGACAACGGGTTCAGTCTCCCCGGCAAAGCATTTAAGTGTTGGAGTACCGAGGTCGACGGCAGCGGATATGACTACCTTGACAGACAAACTGTCACCAACCTTGGCAATGTGACACTCTACGCACAGTGGGCTAACACCGATTATGTAGTCAGTTACGACCCTAACGGTGGTACTGGCTCAATGGAAGACCAGAACTTTGCTTGGAATAGTCCACAAGCATTGTATGTTAATACTTTCGAGTTTTCGGGGTACGACTTTATTGGATGGAACACTAAGCCAGATGGCAGTGGCGACAGTTATAATGACAAGCAGTCCGTAAGCGACCTTGGCAACGTTATACTCTATGCCCAATGGGAAGACGTATTATATCGTAGCCATACCTATCAAGACGGCGATATTATTTCCGGCACTGGCGGCGCGAACACGCACATCACCATTGCCGATGGCGCAACAGTGACGCTTAGCGGCGCAACTATCACCGGACACACCGATCAGTGGTGGCCGGGCATCACCTGCGAGGGCGATGCCACGATTCTACTTGACGAAGGGACGACGAACATCGTAGCAGGTGGTAGTGGCTGGTCTGGTATCTATGTACCCCAGAACAAGACGCTAACCATCCAAGGCAGCGGCACGCTCATTGCCTATGGTAGTAGTGTTCTTGGGTATGATGCTGCAGCCATCGGAGGCGGAGGCTATTATGAATCCTCTTGCGGAAATATCGTCATCACTGGTGGCATCATCACCGCAACGGGTGGTAATGGCGCAGCAGGCATTGGCGGCGGCAGAGTCAGTGCATGTGGCAACATCAGCATTACTGGTGGCACTATTACTGCCAATGGAGGCAGTTACGCCCCGGGCATAGGTAGTGGCATGGATCGTTACTGCGGCAACATTACCATCACCAATGGCGTGACCAGAGTCACTGCCACCAAAGGAATTAGGTCAATTCACAGCATCGGCGCTGGAAGCGAAAGTACCTGCGGTACGGTGACCATTGGCGGTCTGGAGACTGGCGGTATCCCCCAAAGCCCCTTCACCTACAACCCGTTGGATACTACACCTTACACCGTGACGTTCGATGCTAACAATGGAACGGGAACGACGAGCGAGCAGCAGATATCTGCAAACACTGTGAAGGCACTGAATGCCAACACCTTCACCCGCGAACGGTATGTATTCATGGGATGGAACACCGCCGCCGATGGCAGCGGTACTTGTTTTGCCGACGGGCAGACTGTGTTTAGCCTAGGTGATATAACGCTCTATGCGCAGTGGCGAAAGTTACAGGATACCGTGACGCTGACTTCTGAAACAACTAAAGTAACGCTCTATGATGGAGATATTCTCACGGGTACAGGCGGTAACAGTACCTACGTCAACATATTAGACGGTGCCACAGTTACGTTACGCAACGTTAACATCATATCATATTCTATTAGTATAATTTGCTTGGGCAATGCTACAATTATCTTAGAAGGAACTAACATTGTGGTTAGTAAGTACGATAGAGACCCTGGTATTCTGATTGGTTCTACCGGCACGACGCTGACCATCCGAGGAGATGGGTTGCTTGAGGTGGCTGGTGGCATTAATGCTCCAGGCATCGGTACTACAGGTTTTGGCTCATACGGCAATATCGCCATTGAGGGCGGTACAATCATTGCCCGTGGCGGCGAAAGGGCTGCGGGCATTGGATGCGGCTACCACACGGAGTTTCCACCAACCTGCGGGACCATTACAATAGGCAGTGACATTATCCGCATCACTGCCACACCCGGCTACAAATGCAATAACGCAATCGGCGGAGCGTGCGCCGGAGTAATCATTGCCGAAGGGTTGAAAGACGTAACAGAGGGCAATACCCGCACCATCACAAGCGGTATTCCCTACATTGACTATGATGGCACGAAGAAAAAACGAGCTGAATATATTGAGTTGACCAATGAGACTGACCTGAGTGCCTTCAAAACGGCTGACCCTGAGGAGCGCTGGTTTGTGGTTAATGATGCCGACGTTAACCTTGGCCCGCTGGAAATCTACGGTACGACCCATATCATAGTGTCCGACAACGCCAGCGTGACTTTTGAATCGAGCGAGACAAACCCCATCTATCACGGGGGCATGCTTAACATCTACGGCGGACCTAAGGGCAATGGTCGACTAACCGCCACCAGCACCAGCACCAGCACAGCTATCAGTGTTAGGCCTATAGCAGGACCTAACGGCATCCCTGGCTACCTTAACATCTATGGCGGACAGGTCACGGCCACCAGCAGCGGCATAGGCATACAGGCCAGTAGCGGCTTGACACTAAGTTGGACATGCCCGACCAACAGCATCAAGGCCAGCAGTTATGGCGGCTATCCCATTGTAGCCACTGGCAAGGCGTTCACTACAGATGGAACCGACTTATACACTGGTACGCTTACTCCTGCCGTAATCACAGCTCTGGCAGGGCAGACACTGCGACCTGTTTGCGTTCTTAATGAGAATGACGGTGCGACCACGCTCAACTCAGCCCCCTGGGCTGGTGTAAATGATGCAACGGTAGCATTTAGCCGCTCATTCACGCAGGATGTGGCAAGCACCATCTGCCTACCCTATCCCATGACTGACATTGAAGGTGGCAGTGTGTATGAGTTTGTTGATGTGCAGAAGGATAACGGTGTATGGGTAGCTACCATGAGTGATGCCACACCGGACGGAAACAAAGTTACTGCAACTGTAGCCGGTAAACCATATCTGTTCATGCCATCAGCTACGGGTAATGTGACATTTACCGGCACGGTTGAGGTTTCGGAGAATGTTACTGCAGGAACGAGCACAAGCGATACAAATGACGGTACTTGGACGTTCCAAGGAACATACAGCCGTCTGGCCTATCAGGCTGATGGTACGGCAGACCTGGACGGAACAGTATTCGGGTTTGCATCATCTACCAAGGAGGTTGACGGCAATATGGTTAATGCCGGACAGTTTGTTAAGGCCAAGGACGGTGCAGGTGTGCCTGCGTTCCGTGCATACCTTACCTATCAGGGCAGCAATGACATGTTCAGAGCTCCCGCCAGGCGCGTGGCAGAATCTGATGCTGATATACCGGATCGCATTACGGTACGTCTGCTTGGTAAGGACAGCACACTGACCGCTGTGGGTACAATGGACACCGCAAACGGCAACGTCAAGATTGAAAAGTGGTTTGATATGCAGGGCCGACCGGTTGAAGGTACTCCCACACAGCCGGGAATGTTCATTAACAACAGCGGAAGCAAAATGATGATAAAATGATTGATAACCTCAAAACAGTAAAACGTTATGGAAAACAATAATAAGAAGAGTTATAGTAAACCTACTATTGAGGTTATAAAATACCAATCCACTCAGATACTGTGTACCAGCCAGATACCTGGCTATGACGATCTGTTTAATTAGAAAGTAGAATAGGAACTGACTATAGGAAAGGCTATTCGGACGGTGTTCAGGGTAGCCTTTTATCTTTTATGAGACCAGCAGTCCTGGATTATTGGTGTGGGATGGAACTTGGGCATGGTTTCATGGTGTTAGTGTTACAACACAAAGTAACTGAAAATCTGCGTAGCACATCTGAAAGCGTGCGATTTTGGTCTGATGCGGGTTTACCGCTGGTTTTGACTGTCCGGAGCGGAAAGGGCCGGCCGTAACGGAAGTGTACACCAGCGCTGGAGCGGAACGGCTGACGGGACTGCGTTTTGAGACGGCCGGGGAAAACCTGCAGAGAGTTTCTGTCCAGATACGGCGCCCGCGATGGTGGTGTTTCTTGTGGGGCGAAATTCCGTTAACCTTGTCACGGAAATTTACGCGGTTTTTACAGGCGTAAAATGCTGACTTTTGGACACTGAAAAATATTTTTTTGACAGAGCAGGCTCTACAGTATGTTTGAGGCTGCGTTTTTGGAAAAGGGATTTGACAACGGAAAATTTTTATTTGACACGGATTTGCGGACGGTGTCCGGTTTGTTGAATGAAGGTGTGTTTGTGTCTTTGGGGTGAAACTTGGGTTTTGGGACATTTTTGGGACACGGGTGTTACAATTTGTAACGGGCGTGGAAAAGCTGGTAGCAGATTTGTAACGGTGCGCTGCGGGGGCTACTTGCAGAAAGGTTGATGGTACGCAGATACCTATTTGATTTCCTTCTTGAACTTGTCTATCTCTGCCTGCCAGTATTCATCTTTTATTCCAATGTATTCATGACCTTTCCAAGCCCGGTAATGAGCCGCCTTTGAGGAAGTGACAGAATTGTCAAAACGACAAACGGCAAACGACAGGCATTGCAAAACTGTGTTTTCATCTGTTCTTTAAGTCTGTCACCCATTGATAGTGACCACTCAGTTTGCCGGCCTTACGAGCCTTGCGATAGTACTTTCTGGTAAGTATCTCAAGGGAACCGCCAGCACCCTTATCACCCCATTTTTTATCCGCCTCCTTATTATCCAATCTCTGTACTGCCTGTATCTTGTCACCACGTATTCCTAACAAATCAGCCAGTTTATATCTGTCAAGGATGGGCGCTCCAAAGTCAAATGTGGACAGTTTGGCTTCATCGACAGAAATAATCTCACCATCGAGGAGTATCAACGGATATATTGATATAGAATCATCACCGTTTTGATTAAAATCTTTATAATAATCAACACCTGCGACATTATAATTGGCAGAACCGCCAAAACCACCGAAGCCTCCAAAACCTCCGAATCCTCCAAAGTTAAGATTGGATTCTGAAAGTGATCCATTGCCTGTAGCACCCGTTGTGATTTCTAATGATCCCATTCTAACATTAGCATTTTCCGTTTCCTTTGTCTGTTCATAGGCCGTGACTCTCTCCATCATATCGGCCGTGATACTATCCAGTTCTTCTTTGGTCTTGTTATTCCGGGCTAACATTGTGTCAACCTGGTGCCTGTAAGTGTCATGATTAAATGAAACGGTATCATTGGACATACGTACAGGAGTTATGGATGGCGTCATTGCGACTTTATTTTCAATTAGTTCCGGCTCAGCAAGAATGCCGCCAAGCATGACACTGTCAGCGGGATTGGATATGCTGTCTGTAGTAGCCATCTGTTCCTCTTGTGGAGAATGAGGATTGTTCTGTGCGGTCTGTCCGGCGGGAGTTCTGTTTATTGGCAGCAGGAACAGCAACAGCAGGACTGCAGCTGCGGCAGGAATGGATATGGCTACGGTCAGGAACCGGCGGCGGCGCCTTGCGGCAACATCATAAGCGGCCTTTCTGGAAAGGAAGTCATCCCAGTCTGACTGCGGCAGCTCTGCATTGAGGCCCTCCAGATAGTCAATCATTCTTTTGTCTCTCCAGTCCTTCATTGTCCTGTTGCTTTAAGGTAATCTGTTATGGCTTTCCTCACGCTGGCGCGGGCTTTGGCAAGAATGGATGTTGAACCGCTCTCGGTTATGTTCAAAGCCCGGGCTATCTCCTTGTGGCTGAATCCGTCTATGTAGTACATATTGAACACCACACGCCTGACGGGCGAAAGTTTGGCCATTATCTGTTTCAGCACGTCATCGGGTATCTCACGCTCAGGTCCGGCATCGGAATCCGATGCATCCAGTATCTCCTTATCACTCACCGTATCAAGAGGAACCTCCATGAACCTGCTGTTTTGCCTGAAGCGGTCAAATACCACGTTGACTGTAATCTTACGGAGCCATGGATAGAGTGAACCATCGGCTTCATTGCGGAAAGACTTGATGCTGTCCATAGCCTTTATCATGGAGTCATGCATAAGGTCACGGGACTCTTCAGTATCACCAATGTATCTGAGACAGAGCGTATAGAGCCGGGCTGCATAACGGGCATACAGCTCCTGTTGCGCATCACGGTCCCTGCGGATGCACCCCTGCACAAGTTCTTTCTCAGAAAGAAAGGGTTTACTCATCACTCTATTCTGCCTTTCCTATAATAAGACGGCAAATTACTCAAAATGCGTCTTTGAAACAATGAAAAAAAATAAATTTGATTTGAAGACCTTGCAAAGATTTGATGTTGCTTTTTCTTGGGTTTAGTTTTGTGGATGATGTTGGCAGCCAACTGCCATATCAAAAAGCGGCCAACTGTCGCATCAAAAACCGGCCAACTGTCGTGTCAGATTTTTGTTGAAATGATTGATTTTCAGAGAGGAATGTACTATTTTTGTTGCAAATTTTACCTTTAAAAATATGTCAGAATATTTAAAACGTATTGCAGACCAGATGCTTACTGATAAGTTGGAGTCATCTGGAGCAGTTCTAATAGAAGGGCCAAAGTACTGCGGGAAGACTACATTGGCAAAACAGCAAGCCAAAAGTGCATTGTCTATGGCGGACCCGAATACTCTCAACCAGAATCTTGCTATTGCCCGTACAAATATTTCCAGACTCCTGGCGGGCCAGACGCCCAGGCTTATAGACGAATGGCAAATTGCCCCACAGTTTTGGGATGCTGTAAGGAATGAAGTTGATAACCGTGATGATGACGGGCAGTTTATACTTACCGGCTCAGCAGTTCCTGGTAAAGCCCGTAAGGATGATAGCTGTGCGACAAGAATAATCTGGAGTGTGATGCCGTTGTTCATCTAAGAAACGGATCATACGGACTTGTTGAAATCAAGATTGGCGGTGCAGACCTTATCAATGCCGGTGCCAAGAGTTTAAAGGATCTGTCTGACAAGATTGACACTACCAGGATGAAGAAACCTTCTTTCCTGATGGTACTGACCGGAATAGGAGATTATGCATACAAACGCCCCGAAGACGGCGTGCTGGTTGTACCGGTAGGCTGTCTAAAAGATTAGAGTGCAAACAGTGAATATTAGGATTATAGCTTGGTAATGAGAAAACTGCCAGTGTCTTTTGTGGGCACTGGCAGTTTTATGTTGCACTTTTATGAGTAAACTATTTAGTTCTTGCGCCTATAGACTGAACGTTTAAGGCCTTTTTGATAATCAGTTAACGGAGCCTGATACCTTTTGAGTCGTAGATTTTAAGGACAGACGGGACGGACCGATAAGCCATTTGCACGTGAAGCGCTGAACGTTGAGTTTATTGCCCCTGAAGATAAGGCAATCATTTCCTGATTTGCTGCGAACTCGACACGTCTGGCGCTAAAAGGTTGACGACTGTTAAGTGAAGCGGTCCAAAAACTACCGAACATACCTTGTAAAGATAGTTCCTCGCCTTTCCATCCTGCGGCAGGCAGGAATATGGAGCGGTCTGTATAACCAGGTATATTGCTTTTTACGATGTAGCCACTTTTAAAAGAATCATTTAATTCTGTCCATGTCCAGGTGCAATTGTCTATCAGTTCCTGAAACTCTTCAATAGTAGGCATTCTCCAATTCCCACCCCATCTGACATGTGCCACATCATCGGTAAGGGCAAGCACCGTGATACTATCCACGCTACCCCTTGCCGGATCAGTATTGTATTTGGAAAATGTGAGATCCTGGTATGAGTTCCCACTAATCCGGAACTTGTAGTTATCCCACTTGAAGGTACTTTTTGTTCCCGTCTCTCCCCAAGCAAAATAGTCACCACTATCTTCTGGTTCGTCAGCACCCATATTACAGGTAGCCCACTTTACGCTGAGACCTAAATCCACATACTCGTAATTATTCTTTTTGTTGTTGGTTTGTTGGACCATGCCTTCATTAGACATACTCTGACTGCCCCCCATTGGACGGACAGCGACGCCACCCATGGGTTGAGCTGACATTGAACCAAATGGACGGGAGCCTCCCATGGTACGCATTCCTGACGGGGAGGAAGTTTTCTCACCTGCCGGTTGATTAATCTCCCAGATGACGGCTTTCTTGCCGTATGCGTACCAGTTGCCTTCTTCATCAACTGAGATGTTGGGATTGTTCTTGAGATACTCATATGGGTCTGTGGGCGCTGAAACGCCACCCATGCTTCCTAAAGGAAGACTCATATCAATCCTGCTGGTCTCTGGTTCTGCAATATATATAAATCTCTTATTGTAGATTATGATATATGCCTGGGCCTTGATGAGTTTATCAAGATCCTGTTCTTTGATAGAAAGCTTCCGCAAAAACTCCGCCCTTTGATCCATAGTGAAGCTCAAAGGTGAATCACCGCCAAACAGGTTCTTGTCATTGATGTTTGACAGTAGCATCTTGAGATTACGGTAATGAGTGAAATAGTTAATAAAGAAATCATTGTCACGTTCCAACATGTCTGATAGTGTGGCACGAAGGTTTGCTATCTCAAGATTCTGTAGATTCATGAACCTGAGTGGCTCGTGACAGATGGTACCGGCAAGTGTGACACCGTCATAGTTGAATGCGTCTTTGGACAGAGGCGGGAAGATTATCTGGAATGGTGTATCCATATAATCACCGTTACGGTCAAAATCTTTATCGGTAGGTACGCCGTCATAGCGGATGGGCTTGACTTGAGTACCGTCATGCAAAGTGAGCACAAAATCACTGCCTACATAGCCCATAAATGAGCGGGGTTCACGTATCATCATATTGAGATAGATTGTTGTCTCATTGTCAGACAGGTCTATTCTCTCTATTCTCACTTCATCTTTCTGTTGCTCATTGACGTGTGTAGTTTTGAGAAAAGCACCACTCATTACACGTACAGTCCTGATGTTGTCATAATAGGAAAGATCATCTGACACCTGCAGGCCTTTGATTACAGTGGCGTTCACGTCCTTGTTATAGAGATCAACAACTTTTACATCATCTGGAATGGGCTCAAAGTGCATGCTCTGCACGTAGAGTCCGTCATCGGGACTCCAGAACCAGGCTTTCTCGAAGCCCACCAGACCTTCATACGCGATCTGTTTGTAACGTTTGTCTGCAGCAACCAGTTCCATTGAGTTGAATCCGGTTATCCACAAGTCCGAACCCTGATGTGCCTGATATATCACAATCACTTCATCGGGTTTCTTTACTATATAGCTTATATTGAAGTCTTGGGTGTTGGAGTTATAGAATGTCTTGGGATTGGGTATTGTTGTTCCTTGATTCACATATCCCCAACCAACTGCTGTTTCTCTCTTGAATATTACAGAACGAGCTTTCTCGCCCGGATAATCCTTAGACCATTCACTGCCTTGGGGTATGAGAACTATGCTACGCGTTCCTTGCAGCATCTGATTGATTCCACCAGCACCGCCATTTCCGCCATAGGCGTTTCCGGATATCATTGATACCTGGTTGATGCCACGTTGCCATGCAGCCTGTGCCATCTCCTCAGCATCCGTGTATGGCATATCCACGGGATAGATTCCTACGCCGTGACCGTCAAACATGCCAATCCACTTCTTCATCAGCTCTATATCACCGGTAATGGAGAGGTCTTTGATGGGGGATTCATATTTTTCTCCGTTGCCGAATGTGATGCCACCAATCACCTTGCCGTTTGCATCAGTGAACTGATATGATCCGGATTCACGTATCCTGCGGTTCTCGGCCAGCGAATGGGTATTGAGTTCAAAACGGTACTGGCCGTTACCTTCATCATAGATGCGGGCGCAACGGTACTCCGGCATATAGATTTGGTCTAGCATCTCATCATTGTTGGCCACAGATACCTTGATACCGAGGTCACTGACCTGCTCGGCAAGGGGCTGGGCATCGGCAAGTCCGGCTATATCATACATATAGCGCAAGGTGATGCGCGATATCCCGTTTTTCTTGTTTTGTTTCTTAAGGTAGGCGGGCACAGCGTCCAGTTTCATGTCAACTGGCTGGGCGTTGTCAAGCTTGACCTTGGCATTGCCGTTATCAAACACCCAGACTACATGTTTCTGAAACTGTCCGGGAGTGGGATTGTTTTTCTTGCCATAGACCTTGGTTGCGGTGGCAAACAGGAAGAGGCACATTATTACGGGGATGAACAGGGCTCTGAGCCGGTTCCATCCGTTTGATTGAAATTTGTCCATCATATCTATTCTCTTTTTAAGATTTGACTGTTTTAGCCAGTTGGTCATTACCATACCACGGCTGGATGCTACTGCATCTACCAGCATCAGTTTATATTCAGTGTCATCGGCTCCGCTCTCTATAACGGCCTGATCTGCCTCATACTCATGAATAAGCTCAAACTCCTTATGCAGCAGGATGATGACGGGATTGAACCACTGGAGCGCGGTCATGACATCGGCCATAAGCAGGTCTAGTGAATGCCAACGGCTGGCGTGCAGGTTCTCATGTTTCCATATCAGGGCGTTCTCATGCTCAAGCCAGTCACGAGGCATGACTATGAAACGCATCCAGTTAAGTGGCTGGGGAATCAGGTCTGACTCTATTACATCACACCCTTCAAGACGGTTGGCGTAGCGGCCGGTCTTGATGATACGGGCCATTGAAGAGACGGAGATTATTTTCCTTACTATGACCCACAGGAATCCCACCCAGTAAATCACAAACAGAGCCAAGACCAGAAGATCTTCAATGCTGCGTCTTGCAGGCTGCGGATTAGAGACCGCAGCGGGCGTAGCAGTGTTTGTGGTCTGTTGAGAGACAAGTTCATCTGCCGGAGTCTGGGACGACCGGTTTTCGCCTGACGGGATTGACGGCTGTATGGCATTATCATTACCGATAGATTGGGATTCTATGCTTTCAATCCGGGTGACCGGTAATGGCTTATCAACATATCTGGAAATATGGAAGAAAGGCAAGACAAAGGATATAAGCGCAATGGTTATGAGTACTATACGGTTGAAACGGTGAAATGTTTCACGACCCAACAGCAACCTGTACCCTAAGTAGAATACTGCCAGAAGGACAGCTACCTTAACCTGATATAACAAGAATGCCTCCATATAGATTATTTCTTCTGTTTGATACGTTTTACAAGCTCCTCCAATTCCTCTACAGTGATTTTGTCATCTTTGACAAGCGCAGATACCGCATCTATGTATGAATTCTCATAATAATGGGATATGACACTGCCGATGGATGAGTTCCTGTACTCATCACGGCCGATGATGGCGTGGTACCGATAACCTTTACCCTCTTTCTCATGATCAAGGAAACCGTATGATTCAAGCAAACGGACCTGAGTGGAGATGGTGTTCATGTGAGGACGCGGATAGGGAAACTGCTTGCGTATTTCACTTACGGTTATGGCTCCGTTCTGCCAGAACAGTTCCATAATCTCTTCTTCCTTTTTACTTAGTCTTTTCATATATATCCTTTTTTATATCTTAGTCCTTAAACGACTGAAATCACGGCAAATATACAACTATTTGGAATAGTTGAAAAATATTTTTATGTTTTTTTTCTTAACTTTGCGGGTAAGCTAAGTTTTGGAAAATGAAAAGAACTCTTGCCGTACTGGCTGTAATTGCATTTGCATCATTATGCATCCCTGTTGCCGTACATGGACAGAACACCATAACGGGAACAGTCCTTGATAGCCTGACACAAGAGCCGCTACAATTCGCCACAGTCTATATAAACGGCACTACCAAAGGGACTGTAACCGATGCCGATGGACAAGTTGGCGCATGCCTGCCCGATGATTATAACATAGATTAAGGATCTTGAGAAGGGGAATGCTTGTTTTGCCACAAATTTATTATATTATTGTGGCAGAGTTGGAGTAAAAGGTAGCCTTATTAATAATGGTAAACAAAGGAGGGCTATCCTGTAAAAAAATGATGGCAATTCCGAAAAGTTGTCATTGTAGTCAGTTTTTCGGAGTAAAATAACAAATAAAGACTATTTCTAATTGTGCTTGGTTATGATATAGAAGAATTTGGCACTAAAGTTGGTTATGTTTTAGAAGAAAATGCTACAAAAGTTGGTTATGTTTTAGAAAGAATCTATCTTTGGAGCATCTAAAACGTCGATTGTCATGTTTAAAAGAGAATTGATGACTAAGCTCCGTAACTGGAGAGACAAGAAACACCGCAAACCGCTGGTTCTGCGTGGTGCACGTCAGGTGGGCAAAACCACCCTTGTCGAAGAGTTTGCAAAAGAGTTTGATTACTACATAAGCCTAAATTTGGAGGTAAGTGATGACGCCCAGTTATTCAGGCAATACACAAATGTGCTGGATATATGGCAATATCTGTGCCTGAAAAATCATATTCGCCAGGATAAGGACGCCAAGATTCTGCTTTTCATAGATGAGATCCAGGAAGAGGCAAAGGCGGTGGGTATGCTCCGCTATTTCTATGAGAAACTTAAATGGGTGTATGTAATAGCTGCCGGAAGCAGACTGCAGTCTCTTGTAAAACAGCGTGTGTCATTTCCCGTGGGCCGAGTGGAATACATGAATCTGCGCCCGTTCTCTTTTACCGAATACGTTAACGCCATTCATGGACAACAGTGGGTTGAAATGATAAAGACACTGTCTGTCCCGGAAACGATGCATGACGAGCTGATGCGCGCATTCAACCGCTACGCTTTAATAGGCGGAATGCCTGAGGCTATATCTGTATATGCCGATACAGGTGATCTGGAAGCTTTATCGCCCATTTATGATTCACTGCTTAAGGGTTACAATGAGGATATAGAGAAGTACGCAAAGAATCAGGAACAGGCCAAGATTCTGAGTCACATAGCCAACTCAGTTTGGGGCGAGGCAGCATCGACCATAACGTTTGCCAAGTTTGGTGATAGCAGTTATAACTCCACCCAGATTCATGACGGCATGAATATTCTGGAAAGGGCGTTCCTGCTGGATCTGGACTACCCCGTTACTGCTACAAAAGCTCCAGCCAAGCCTAACAAGCGTCGCAGTCCCAAACTGATTGTAGTTGACTCCGGGCTTATGAATTTCTTTGCCCACATACAACTGGAATATCTGCAAAATGAAGATTTATTAGACACTTGGCGTGGACGTGCTGCGGAACAGATTGTAGCACAGGAACTGCGTGTAGTGCTGGATGACCTGTACAGGGACAAGCAGTATTTCTGGGTGCGCGACAAGAAAGGCACCAAGGCCGAGGTGGATTATATTTGGCAACACGATACCCATGTGATTCCAATTGAGGTAAAAGCCGGAAACAACTCTCATTTACGATCCCTGCATTCATATGTAAACATAAGTAAACAACACGTTACGGCCGTACGGATATGGAGTGGCAATTTCTTTATTCAGGAAGCAGAAACACCTGCTCCGGATAATCACCCCTACACTCTTATCAATGTGCCTTTCTACTATGCCGGACAGATAGCCACAATACTAAAACAAGTGTTGGAAAGCAAATAACTCCACAAAAAAGGTCCCACATGCTCCACATCTATATGGACTACGACACCCTGAACAGGAGTCTGTGGCTGTTGGGCACCCATCGAGACGCAGAGTGATATCAGCATGGATGTCAATGCATGCAATTGAACTCTTCTTCTCATAAACAATTATTTGGCCAGTAGGTATTCTTTGTCCAATTTGCCTTCTTTTTTGAGCTGTCTATACATATTACGACTTAAAACATCCAATACACCGTTAGCTCCTTTCATTCCCCATATTGATGTGGCATGATTTCCTTTCAGTATCATATATGCTTTAACCTGCCTGGGTTTTACATTCAGGATTGATGCCAGTTCTTTCCTGGAGAATGTTTGCTTGTCTACATCTATTCCAGCCAATGTTTCAGGATCAATATCAACAATCGTACGATCCAACACTATCAAAAGGGGTATTTCATCAAGATTTGTTATGAGACTCATCGGCTGTCCGGTAGTCGGATCAGAGAATGTTACATTCAGATCACCTGAATTATTTGTCAAATCTTCTATTCTTGAAACAAGTTCACGGCGCTCCTTATTGCTGTAACGTGTTTTAGACTCCAGGAGCATTTTTTCAACATCAAAACTTTCTTCTGTAAAAGCGTTTTCTTCAAACAGATTGTCTATGAAAGCATTGTTTTCATCTATCTGATACTGAATAATGTCATAGTAAAAAGAGGGGATTCCCCTAGATTTAAGAACTATTCTTGGAGCCGACAATTTCATATGGTTATCCTGAACTGTAACGTATGAATTCATAAAGTCTCCCACTCTCAGTTGCAAATCAAGCTGCTCTACGGTACGTAGTGAATCAGGTATAAGCATATAAGACTTAGACAACAATTCCTGATACTCTTTCTTTGAATCATATACCTCATCATCATAGTATTTAATGACTCTGGTCATAACCTCTGAAATGGGTGTAGCATCGGGATAAATGTCACGCATTCTTTTTATCCAGTTTCCATGCGAATCATATTCATAAGTATAATTCTGTTTCAGCTGACCATTACTGTCTATTACATACATCAGTGAATTCAGCAGATCTCCTTTATCATTATGTGAATATAGTGTTCTGGTGGTCATATCATCAGTTATTCTGATAATCTCTGATGTATTATGAGTTCCTGGAGCGTATTTATAAATAATTGTCCATTGCGGTTCGCCCGGTTTTCCGTGAAACTCAGGTATGCTGTCAAAACCGCCGTCTGGCTGATATGCCACGGGGCCTATATGACCCTCTTCAGTCTCAATGTAATATGGGAGTCCTCTGTCATTGTACTCTATTATCTGTTGCTTTTCAACTGTACCCGTTTCAGTAGTCATATAAGGATATTTGTGTATCAAACGGTTTCCGTCAGGGACAAATACATGTCTGACAACTGTACCGTCAAAAAACTTTATTGATATTGCCGATACATCCTTAATAAGCCTGGCGTCCATCAGAGTCATGATATCACCTCTGTAAGGTTCGCCCATGCTAACCGGCACATACTTTCCGTGATTACCATATTCTATGTTTATCACTACAACACCGTCTGTACTTGTTCTTCTTGATACAAGACGGCCATTTTCATCATAATTATAATGTTCACTACCGTTATTTCTAATTATGTTGGCACCAGCTTCATTTATCTGGCATATCCAATTGAGGCGTTCCAGTTGCATACCATTTTCGTTATATATGGTAGTACTGCCTTGCACGTCCCTGTCGTTAACCTCAATTGATTTTATACCAGGAGTGGCATCCGTATAGTTGTCCCAATATGTTTTATTATCATCATAAATAGTATTGGCCATCAGGCTCAACGAGACGAGTATCACTACCGGAAGATAAATGAGCTTGAGCAGATTTGCCTTGCGTGAATGCTTGCGGTTCATCATCTTGATTCTTGTGCGCAGATAACTTTCGCCCAATCCGTTTACAAGCGGAATGGACAAGCCACCGGTTGCTATGCTGAGCAAACTTTTCTCATACTCCACTTTGTCAAGACCGGACTCAAGGACCGATGCATCGGCCTCAAACTCCTGTACGCAACACAAATCGTGTCTAAGAAGCCAAACTGCCGGGTTGAACCACTGGAATGCAGAAAGTATGTCTGTGGCCAACAGTTCTGCAGAATGATGATGTGATACATGGGATTGTTCGTGGCGTACAACAGATGATGTCCATGAGAGATTTGCCTGACTCTCCGGAAGGACTATGTTTCTCATCCAACTGAAGGGGCGGACATTATCCTTTGATATTACTATTTTGCAACCGTCCCTTTTGATTGATACCTGTCCACGACGGATTATACGCAATACTTTTTGTACTGACAGAAGTCTTAATGCTATCAGGATCACTACTCCCAATGCATAGATAACAGCTGTTATTGCTATCCAGTCTATTTGCCTATGTTTGGCACCGGTCGTTGTTACTGACTGCAGCTGTGGCTGCATCTGGACTTGTGATGGCTGCAATGCGGGTTGAGCCTGCTGGTTGTCTTGCGCTGCGGGAACAGTGACAGGTGTTTGGACAACTTCCATTTCGCGGTTCTCAGCTAAGGCTATGGGCTTATGGATTGTAATTACGCAGAACGGCAGAATGTAAGAGATAAACAGCGATGACACAAGGACTATGCGTGCCATACGGTGGAAAGTGTCACGCCTAAGGAAAATATGGTACAGCAAGACAAACGCTGCCGTAAGCAATGCCACCTTTAGTATGTATATTATGTATATAAGGAACGCGCTCATGACTGTTGCTGTTTCTTGATTTCTTTGATTATCTGTTCAAGTTCCTCAACCGACAATTTCTCATCCTTTACGAATGACATCACTACGCTTGAGTAAGAGCTGCTGAAAAACTCATCGACTATGCCGTTTATACCGGACTTGCTGTACTGCTCCCTGTCAACTATTGCATAATACTGATAGTTGGTGCCATGGGCGTTGTGGCTGATGAAGCCGTCGGCCTGGAGTGTGCGCACCTGGTTGGACAAAGTTCCGAACGATGGTTTGGGGTCTGGATAGTGCTCCTGCAACTCGCGAATGAACATGGGCCCGTAGGTCCAATAATAGTCCATAATGACTCTCTCCTTCTTAGTTAGCCTTCTCATAAATATAGCGTTTAATTGTTGTCAGCGAATTAATTTCGCTACAAAGAAAAAGGAAAAAAATCGTTCAGCAAATTTTTTTCGCTGAAAAATAAAGAAATATTATTCTTCTAAGAGTTTTTACTTAACTTCGCGGATGTGCTTTTTTTGAAAAAATGAAAAGAACTCTTGCCGTATTGGCTGTAATTGCGTTTGCATCATTATGCATCCCTGTTGCCGTACATGGACAGAACACCATAACGGGAACAGTCCTTGACAGCCTGACACAAGAGCCGCTACAATTCGCCACAGTCTATATAAACGGCACTACCAAGGGGACTGTTACCGATGCCGATGGACATTTTGAACTGAAAGATGTTTCATACCCGGCTACCGTGGTATTCAGTTTTGTAGGCTATAAGCCCCAAGCACACGATATAGTCCGTAATCCCGGCCATTTGTCTATTGAACTAAAGCCAAACATTGATTTGCCCGAGGTTGTGATAACAAACAAGAAAGTGAAAAGGAAAGACCTGACTTATTTCAAAAGCATGTTTCTGGGCGATGACCGATGGGGACGGCACGCAACCATCAGGAATGAGAATGTCATTATGATTGAGAACACCTATTACACCAGGAAAGTTGCTGTCAATGATATAGGATATGAGGTTGATGAAAAGGTGTCTGTTTTCAATGCATGGGCTAGTGAACCCTTAATCATAGATTTGCCTTTATTGGGATATGTGTTATATGTGGATTTGGTTTATTTCACTGTTGAACACATTGGCGGTAATACGCTATGTGATATGCTTGGCTATTTTTACTACAAGCCCTACACTATAGGAAAAGAATCAAAGCTTGTAAGTTTTGAGAAGAACCGCAGGCAGGCTTATTATAATTCAAGCCAGCATTTCCTGAGGTCTGTATATGAAAACCGTCTGGAAGAGAACGGCTACATATTGGCTATGGCTGATAACAGTACAATAATACGGCTTGATATTATAAAGTACAACCCAATAGGCATTGAAAAATATTCGGACATAATCGAAGACAGTATTATGCAGATACATGGCCTGAAAGACAAAAGACTGAAAATACTATACTATCACAAGTATGACGGCACACCTTTGAATCTGAAAAAAAACAAGACAACCCTATATCCTTTTTCCGAGTCCGGGATTGCTTTCATGAAAGATACCTGCGTTTTCTATAAAGATGGCATTGTCATTGACAACAATATACGGTTTATGGGTGAGATGTCTGAAAAGAGAGTCGGCGCATGCCTGCCCGATGATTATAACATAGACAATGATTGAATGACGCAAAGCGACACTTTACTAAGACTGTCAGTTTTCCACATATGAACTATTTCTCTAAACGCCTGATTTCTCTACGTAACTTTGCTCGTTGTCCAAACTTCCACCATTCCGGATCCGGACCGAACACTATAGGATGAGGTGGTGCTGAACCCATAAGTGTATCATTAGAGATTACTTCAGTATCAGGAACATTTACTCCAGATAGTAATCTTTTGAATTGATGATACTGCCCGTTCCAGAGAGGGTCCGGGATTTCATCTGCCCATATCTTTGCTGACTTGCCCGGCATGAGCGCCTTGATTATTGTTCCGTCAAAAAAGACAATGAACTGTCCATTTAACAATCCGGGATGATTATCAGGCTGTTCGCTGACAGCATTGTCTATTGTGTTACGGGCAGACTCGGCCAGTTCCAGAGCCTGCTCTACGGTTACCAGAAGAGTATCGGTTGAGATTTCATGATAGCGTTGGCTGTTGACCTTATAGTATCTCAATACAACATGATAATTGTCTGAGTCTTTGATAAGGAACAGACCGTATTCCCTGAATCCGTTTGGCTGTATTGTGTAACCGCAGATATAGTTCTCCGGCACAATGGGAAGCAGATTCTTTTGATAATCACAGACAATGAAACCGTCCGAGGGATCATACGCGGGTATCATCTTAACCTCTTTGCGCTGGATTGTATCACCTGCATAAGGTTGTTCCTGTGCAGATGCAATGTCAGCAGCTGTTGGAAAGAGGAGCATGAGCAACACTATGACTAATGGCTTTTTCATATCTTTATGTTCTTTGTTTGGAGACAAAAATATGTTATGCCAGGAATCCTGTCAAAGATTTAGCGTTGCAAACGCGTTGCATTTGTGAGACAGTTTGAAACTGTTATGAAGTATTGGTAACTATGGTATATGGTAAAGTACCACATTAATGTTCCGCCAAAGTTTGAAAAAAAAGCAAAGTTTGGCGGAACATTCAAAGAAACAATTTATCTTTGCAAAAAAGGAAAAAGTATGGATAGAATCATTGGTAGGGATGCCGAACTGGCAAAACTGGCTAGATACGACCAAAGCGGAAAAGCAGAATTCATTGCTCTTTATGGCCGTCGTCGTGTAGGCAAGACATCACTTATACGCTACTACTTTAAGGATAAGTTTGACTTCTTTGCCAGCGGTGTACTGGAAGGAGACAAAGAAGACCAAAAGAACGCATTCCTTTCTGCCCTAATCAAATATGGTTATGACGGGCCACAGCCAAAGAACTGGAACGAGGCTTTCAATGCGCTGGGTAGCATCATAAAAAAATGCAAGCGCAAAAAACGTTGCGTTGTGTTCATTGATGAAATATCATGTTTTGACTATGAGTACTCCAACTTTGTAAAGGAGTTAGGTATATTCTGGAATGACATAGCCGTATGGTATGACAATATTTTCCTTGTGATATGCGGTTCGGCAACATCATGGATGATACGCAATGTGATTGACAACCGCGGAGGCCTGCACCGCCGGGCGACCCATGAGATGCACCTGCGCCCATTCAGTCTGTACCAGTCAGAGATGTATTTCAAGGCAAGGCACTTTAAGTGGGACCGCATGACTATTCTGCAGTTGTATGCTGCAATGGGAGGCGTTCCCTACTACTTCTCATTACTTGACCCCACGAGGAGCGCGGCCGAGAATATTGACATGCTTTTCTTCTCGACCGATGCCGAATTCAAGAACGAGTTCAGACGTTTGTATAAATCACTGTTCCGAAATCCTGAAAAATATACGGATATAATCAAACTGCTTGCAGTAAGCCGCGAGGGGATGACACGGAAAGAGATCGCAAGCGCTCTGAAAATGAGTTCGGGAGAAGACCTTACCAATATGCTGAAGGATCTTGTATATTGTGACCTTATTAGTCATAACAGTGTTTGTGGTAAAAAGAATTCCGGTATATACCGCCTGGTGGATTTCTTTACAATATTCTATCTGACATTCTGCAACACAACCGTAACTGACCGTGCCTATTGGCGTCACACATTGAACACTCCAACACAGAACACTTGGTACGGACTGGCATTTGAGAGAATCTGCATGTTTCATATATGGGAAATCATTCAGTCACTTAGGCTGGACACTATGCTTACCAAATACTATTCATGGCGCAACAAGCCCGGTAAGCCAGCAGGTCAGATTGACATGATTATAGAAAGAGCTGACGGAATAACTGACATCTGCGAGATGAAGTATTCACGGTACGAATACACACAGGATGCCGATGAGAGTAAAAAGCTGGAACGCAGGATACAGGCCTTTCAAAGCGAATACAAGGATCACAAATCAATCCGAACTGTATTGGTTACGACCAAAGGGTTGACGCAAGGAGAGCATAGTGACGACTTTGCCAAAGTACTGACTCTTAAAGATTTATTTGTAGAGAACACAGAGGAGTATTAAGCCAAACTTGCTAATTTTTGCCAACTTTGGCGGAACTTACTATATTGATCAATTCAGTATCTTAAACAGAAGGTATTATTCCGATAGTTTGTGGGTTACGCTGAAAAAATAAGTAAGGATTTAGTAGTGTTAAAAAACCAAAAGTGCCCCACAGATACCTGTAGGCCACTTTTCCGTGGAGCATACGAGTCCGATTTTCCGCAAGCCATTGGAAGAAAATCGGCCCTACAGATATGCTATAATAGGTTTTTCGGAAAAGTGATTTCCAATAGTTTCCTATGTTTTTTGTATTATTCAGTACCGATTCAGTACCGTTTTCCAAATTCTTTGATTATATCATCTTGTCACTATCAAGGAACTGGAACAGACCAACAAAATAGATGCCATTGTTGTCGCGATAAGGCATTATATCATCCTTGACAATAACTATTTTCTGGAATGAATCATCAATCCTTTTCAGTGAGTTCAATTCCTGCTCACGCTTACCTTCACTTTCTATTTCAAAGGCTGATTGGATATAATACTTTTCATTACCGTCTGTTGCTATAAAATCAACCTCGTATTGTTTGTACTCAGATTTGCGGTCTTTCATTACACGATGTTCTACAACACCCACATCAACTGAATACCCGCGATAAAGCAATTCGTTGAATATAACATTCTCCATCAGGTGCGTCTGCTCCAGTTGTCTGTAGTTCAACCTTGCATTTCTAAGACCCACATCAACGGAGTAATACTTTTTGATATTCTCGTAGTATTTGTTTCCCTTGATGTTATAACGTTTGGCCTCACTAAACAAGAATGCCTCCTCAAGATAACCTATGTATTTGGCAACAGTATCATCTGATATCTTAATCTTGCGTACACTCTCAAGGATGTTGGTAATACGTGTAGTATTTGTGAGTGAACCTACAGCAGAGCAAAGA
>Ga0310691_10001142_pt1 | contig 42828 bp, 42 predicted proteins | sample 176DNAGHGlowgp2_FD_203887 | JGI IMG/M metagenome (GOLD analysis project Ga0310691, IMG submission 203887) | Sheep rumen microbial communities from Palmerston North, Manawatu-Wanganui, New Zealand - 1766 DNA GHGlow gp2 (v2) (version 2) | ecosystem: Host-associated > Mammals > Digestive system >... | reverse complement strand
TCTTCTGACAATATATCATTACTTCATCCTTCACTCTGATTTCAAAGGCCAACTCTTTGTCGGACTTTACATACTGGAGGAAGTCATAATAAACACCGCCCTTCAGATACTTTGCCAAATGATCAGATGATAGAATTCTTGCCATATTTTTACTTTATTGGATCAGTACAATACTCTCTACGGCCACATTCCTTGCAGAACTTGCCTATCCATACGTTATCAAACTGCTCGATGGCCGCATCAATCATTTCTGGGTCATCGGTCAGGATGCCAGCCTCGAAGTTCCTTTTTCGTGGCGATTTCATTCCCATCCCTGCGCCAGTCAAGTTAGCGGAACCGACGTAGGCAATGGAAGAGTCTATGATAATGAGCTTGAAATGAACTCTGGGACAAAGCACACGTTCCATGCCGTCATAGAAGATTGGATGCTTCTCGTGATCCTCTCTCCATGCTGTTCCTGGTTCCTTTGCATGAATCAGCCTGACCTCCACACCTTTCTTCAAGAGGCCAGCAAGCATAGCAAGGAATGGCTTATCATCAAAATACAGGTCTTTGATGTCTGCCGTTCCAATCCACACCGTCCGTTTCGCTTTTCCAACGAGTGAGAGGACTTCCTTGTAGTGGTTCTCGTCTGCAATGTACTTGATGAAGCTCATACCTAATATCCTAAATCCTCTCCGACAAGCACTACTACATGCCGACCCTTGTTCCTGCTGTTTCTCAGGAAGTGAACATAGCTGCAAATACTTTCAGGTGAATTGCAGTTATGGCATGTTCCATCTATCCTGCAAGGTGTATTAATGTCGAAACGCTGGGCATTAATAGGTGATGCTATGCTTCTCGCTCTGGTCAATGCTGCTTCTACTGTCTGGGCCACTTTATTGAGTCCGATGACAAAAATTACCTTTTTCGGTCCCCATGTGATAGCGGCTACACGATTACCGTTTCCGTCGATATTCACGATAACGCCATCTTCCGATATGGCATTAGCACTTGTCAGATAAACATCAGTCGTGAAAGCCCTGAGATACATCGCCTCTTTTTCCTCTGGAGTATCTACGGTGTCACGGTCAAGGACTTCCAATGTACCCCTGTTCTTTAGCATTTCAGGAATCCCCAGTTCACGGACAGTTGCCGTACCGCCCCATGTCACGGTACTTCCATCTGCTATGAGTTCTGATACCTTCTTCACAGCCTCTTCACCTGTAGGACAGTAGAAGGCTTCCATATTACGGCGGTTTAGATTCTTAATCATCCGCTCCGCAAGTTTTGCATTTCTTTCTTCAAGTGGTGTCATGTCATTATTGTTTTGTTATTCTTGCCAAAAAGTCGTAATGCTCACCCCCAACAGCTCCATCTTACTATTCATCTTCCACCTCACAATGTAAGAATCCCATTTCCTTGGCTTTTTCCTGGTTCGTCAGGAAATATACTGCTTCGCCCTCGTTACATAATCGCCAGGGGTTTATTATCTTTTTCATCTGTTTGCTATTTCTATTAGTTCGTCAATGCTATCAATGATATAGTTGGCTCCAGCATCTTCAAGTTCCCTTCTTGTTCCGTTTCCGTAGGTCACTCCACATGTCTTTGCTCCAGCGTTTAAGCCCATCAGAATATCTACGTTCATATCACCTACAACGAGCGTCTGACTGGCATCAAAACCTGTAGCGGTAAGTGTTTTTACAACAGGTTCAGGACTGGGCTTTGCTTTCTTTACGTCATCTGCTCCAACGAGGTAAGATATAAATTCTGCTATATCCAAATCATGTGCAAGTTCAGAAAGAGACTTGTGCCAACGTGAGGATGCTATAGTGAGTGTATATCCTTGTTCCTTCAGCCATGACAGGGTTTCCTTAACCTTCGGGAACACCTGTGGTTTCATCGTTAGCAGATTCTCTTGGAATATTCTCCTATAGGCATCGGTACAGAGTTGTATGGTTTCTTTGGCTGCATCAGGATATAATGCCTCGAAGCAGCCGTCAAGAGGCAGTCCTATCTTAGAAGCACATTCATCATCAGTACGTCCGGACAGCCCCAACTCAGCAATGGTCATCTGCATAGTCGTTACGATATTCCGCCGGGTGTCACCCAATGTACCGTCAAAGTCGAATATTATCAGTTTTATCATATCTCGAATCTATATAGAAAATAGGCGATTAATGCGAGTTGGATAATGATAATGGCTGGTACACCATATCTAAACTTCTTATGCAAGGTCTTGTGATGCCAGACCTTCATTCCTAGCCACGCCCCAACACTTCCACCAAGAACAGCCAGACCTAATAATGCCGTCTCTCTTATACGCCACTTGGATTTCTTGGCTTTCCACTTGTCGATACCGTACATGAAGAAAGTGACCACGTTGATGACAGCGAGGTAGATAAGGACAATATGTAGGAGTGAGAGGCCTTTCATTCTTTATAACCTCCTATATGTTTGAATCTGAAAAGCAGGTAGAGTACAGGACAGTCAGTGCAATCCCAACCGTACCGTATATGCGTTTTGACCTCTTTTGCTTTTCTGACAAAACCTGCTCCTTCATAACATACTCTCCAATCGTTCAACAGCCTGTGTTATATCCTCCTGGAATCTGCTGTGTTCACGGAGGAAGTCATCCCTGCCATCGGCTATCATGTCGTATAGTTCCAGGCTCATTTCATCAACATACGAGGCAATGGCATATTCGATGTCATCCTTCTGCCAGTCGAGCGTCGAATGAACATATATCCTCTGCTTCTGATGCAAGAAACTGTAGGCTGTCTCTATACTGTCTTTCGTTATCATTCTTTCTTGTCATATCCTATCGGACGGAACTGCTTTTGCTTGTCGCTATAAACGAATCCATGTCCGTATAGGTAGTTCTTTATCTCCTTTGGTTCTGTCCCGAAGTTATAGCATAAGGATTCTAGTGTGTCAAACTCTTCATCCCTCAGAAGCATGTTGACGCTTGAAACCAGTATTGCAGGGTCTTTCGGCAAGAAATCCATTTCACAAATTCTATTAAAACACACTGCAAAGGTACTCATTTTCCCTTTATTATTCGTATCTTTGCAGCCAACATTACAATACTTTAAGAGAATTATGGCACATAATTGTGAAAACTGCAAATTTCGGGCGCACTACGACAAGGGAAGGACCCGCGATATTGATAACTTAGTTGGCTTGGCAGTGAGAGTGCAGCCCGTGACAAGTGTGTTGAAATGTTAGATGAAAATTGTTAGTGATTATGAAGAAACTACTGTTGCTGCTAATTCTATTAATTGCTTCACCCAAAATAGGGATAAATGTGGAAGCAAGAAATTCTATTGCCGCTATCTGTAATATCATTAAGAAAGGAGTACGCTTCCTGTTTATCGGAGACTCTATTACTGATGGCGGCTGGGGGCGTAGCGGAGGGAAAATGATGCCTACAGAGGAACGGAACCAGAAGGACTTGAACCACATCTATGGTCATAGCTACATGATGCTGTGTGCTGCCAGGATTCAAAGTGACTATCCTGAGCAAGAAACCCAGTTTTTCAATCGTGGTATCTCAGGAAATACGCTCCATGACCTTCAGCAACGATGGCAGTCCGATTGCCTTGGTCTGAATCCTGATGTAGTGACATTGCTTATAGGAACCAACGATGTAGACTTGCATGTTAGCGGTAAAGAAACACTGGATTTGAAGACATGGGAAAATGACTATAGGCAGTTGCTTGACCAACTTCGTTCTGCCAACCCTAACATAAAGATAGCTCTTGGAACTCCCTTTGTGGCTAAGGTTGGACGTATCGGTTCGGCAGAAAACTATCCGCAGCGAAAAGCTCTTATTGCTGACTGCGCCAATGTCATTCGTAAGATAGCACAGGACTACCATGCAGTGCTGCTTGACTATGAAAAGATGTTTGAGCCATTGACAGAGCAAAATCCTTCCTACTGGATTTGGGACGGCATACACCCTACAGCAGCAGGTCATCAGAAGATGGCAGACTTGTGGCTGAACACGATGGGAGCAGAATTAAAATAATAAACTATGAGAAGTGGTTTTTTTTTAGAACGCTAGAATTTCCTCTCAAAATAAAACATATCGTTAATCTTTCATAAAAGATAAGCGGAACCTGAAACGGAACCTCTAAAAGAAAAAAGAAACCCGCTGAAAATCAGTGGGTTTCCATTTTATATAGCGGAGAGAACAGGATTCGAACCTGCGAACCGGTTTTGCCGGTTACACGCTTTCCAGGCGTGCCTCTTCAACCACTCGAGCACCTCTCCTTGTTGTTTAAGCGGGTGCAAAGGTAATAATAATCTTTGAACTTTTTACTTCGATAGCTGAACTTTATCTTTCGTTTTACACTTATTTAACAATGAAGCACCCTTGCGGCGTTGCTGTTGGTGTGCATACAGATGGTTTCCTCGCTGACACCGTAAGCCTCGGCCAGTCGAGTTATGACGTAGGGGATGTATGCTGACTCGTTACGTTTTCCGCGCATAGGCACTGGAGCCATGTAAGGAGCATCCGTTTCCAGTACTATTCGGTCTAATGGCACAACGGCGGGCAGGACTTCGGGCAGATGACTCTTCTTGAAGGTAGACACCCCGCCAATGCCTAACACGAAACGTGGAAACTCCAGCAGCTGTAGTGCCTCCTGTTCATTGCCGGTAAAGCAATGAAACACACCTCCGGGCAGTTGACGTGAATATCGCTTCAGTATTGCTACCATCTCGTTCTGTGCTTTTCTGCAGTGGAGCATCAGCGGCAGCTGTGTTTCCACCGACCATCGCACCTGTTCTTCAAAAGCTTGCAGCTGAGCTTGTTCGTATTCGCGGCTCCAGTAGTAGTCAAGGCCCACCTCGCCGATGGCTACCAGCTGTGGCTTGTCAGCGGCGAGCTGTTGGTCGATGACTTGTTTTATGGCTGTGAGCTGCTGGCGCCAGTCATCGTGGACCTCCTCTGGGTGCAGGCCGAGCATGGGGCGGCAGAAGTCCGGATAGTGTGCGCAGGTGTCAAGCACGCTATGGCATGTTTTGAGGTCGATGGCTGGCAGCAGTATGGCTGTGCAGCCGGCCTGTTGAGCCCGCAGGACGACGTTGTCGCGGTCGGCGGCAAATTCTTCACCGTCCAGATGGCAGTGGGTGTCTATGTAGTTGACGATAGTGTTAAGTGTTAAGAGTTAAGAAAAGGACGTTGAAGCTTACTTGTTGCGGTGGAGCATTTCGTCCATATAGGCTTTGAGGCTTGCCTTGCGTTCGTCGGCCACGTTGAGCTGTTGCAGATAGTAGCCAGCCTGTGTGAAGTAGTCGTTGATTTTCTGCTCGCAGAGCTGGCGGATGCCTATCTCGTCGTAAAGGCGGGTGACGGCGGAAACCTTCTCGGCACGGTCGAACTGACTGGCGGTAATCCACCGTTGCAGTTCCTGACGCTGACGGTCGTCGGCGCGGTTGTAGGCATTGATGAGCATATAGGTCTTCTTGTTCGACGTGATGTCGCCGCCTATGGCTTTGCCGAAGACGGCAGGGTCGCCATAGACATCGAGCAGGTCGTCTTGCAGCTGGAAAGCCAGTCCCAGTTGCTCGCCCAGACGATAGATGCAGTCGATGTCCTTCTGCGGCGCATCGGCCAGTATGGCTCCCATCTTGAGTGCGCATGCCAGCAGCACAGAGGTCTTCAGGCGTATCATCTCTATGTATTCATCCTCGGTCACGTCGTTGCGGGTCTCAAAGGCCATGTCGTACTCCTGGCCTTCGCCAATCTCCAGGGCAGTCTCTGTAAACAGGTCGAGCACGGGGCGCAGCTTGTCGGTGGGCACCTGTGCCACGCGCTGGTAGGCCAGCACCAGCATGGAGTCGCCCGACAGGATGGCGGTGTTATTATTCCAGCGGCGGTGTACCGTCTGGTGGCCGCGCCGCATGTCGGCATTGTCCATCAGGTCGTCGTGCAGCAGCGTATAGTTGTGGTAGGTCTCCAGTCCTATGGCTGGCATGAGAATGTCTTCCGGCTGTTCGCGCCAGAGGTTATAGCCTAAAAGCATCAGCACAGGACGTATGCGCTTGCCGCCCAGCGAGAGCACGTATTTCACAGGTTCGTAGAGCGATGCGGGCTGACGGTCGTAGGGCAGATGGTCGATATAGTCGTTGACCAAATGTAGGATTTCGCTTGAGGTTCTCATATTCTTTTATTTGGTTTGTTTGAGGTGTTAGGGGTATGTATTGTTGTCCGGGTAGGGGGCACGGCGGCTACAGCTTGAACACGATGGGAATGCACACCTTCGTGCGGCAGGGTTTGTCGTTTTGTATGCCGGGCTGCCAGCGCGGCATCATGTTCAGCACGCGCAATGCCTCACGGTCGCAGTCGGCCGTCAGCGACTTGGTAATGGTGATGCCCGTAATGCTGCCATCCTTCTCAACATAGAATACGGCCACCACCTTGCCTTCTTGCTTGCGGCGGCGTGCCGTGGTGGGATAGCGCAGGTTTTTGGTGAGCCATTTCATAAACTCCACGGCACCGCCGGGATATTGTGGCAGGTCTTCGACGACATGGAAGTTGAGCGGGTTGACCGGGTCGATGGGTGCCAGTGCTTTCGCCTCCTCCTCGTCCTTGGCCATGTCCTGCAGCAGTGTCTCGTCGTCATCGCCTTCCTGAGTGCCTTCCACGGGCTCGTCGGGCTCAGCCAGCTCCACGTCGTCGTCGACCACCCGCAGTTGCTCTGCCTGCTGTGCCTGTTTTTTCTCCGGCTCCAGCTCTGCCAGCAGTTCCTCGTTCGACATGGGCACCAGTTCGCTTTCGTGCATCAGTTCGTCAAGGTCTAGTGTGGCGGCATTGTCGTCGCCGCTCATGGTGTTCCACTCCAGCGACACGTACAGCAGGGCCAGCACGGCTATCAGCCCCAGGAGGAATCCCGTGGTGCGCCGTTGCTCTATGTCTGCCCTCTGTGTCTTCTTTTGTTCCATGTTGCGGCAATAAAAAGCTTTCTGCTGCGTTAATTATTTTGCAAAGGTACAAATAAAATAAGAATTAGGAATTAGGAATTAAGAATTAATTATTAACTTTGCACCGGATTTTAGGAATTATTAGATGAAGAAAGGTATTTTAGCCCTCATATCGGTCTTGTTCCCGCTCACCCTTCATGCCCAGGAGAGCCAGGAGGTGTATAGCTTCCTTCGGTTGCCCGTCAGTGCCCATGTAGCTGCCCTCGGCGGCGACAACATCACGCTGAGCGACGATGACGTCACGGTCATCTTCCACAACCCGGCCTTGATAAACAACGTGAGCGACAAGACGCTCAACCTCAACTTCATGACCTATATGGAGGGAGCGATTACGGCTTCTGCATCGTTTGTGAAGGCTTACAAGGAGCGGGCTACATGGGGTGTTGCCGCCCGTTTCATGAGCTATGGCTCCATGAAGGAGACGACCATTGCCAACATCCAGACGGGCGACTTCTCGGCCAAGGACATTGCGCTGGCCGGCACGTTTGCCTATATGCTCTCCAATAGTTTCAGTGGCGGACTGTCAGCCCGTTTCATTACGTCGAGCATCGGCAGCTATTCTTCAGCCGCCGTGGCTATCGACTTAGGTATCAACTATTTCGACGAGGTTCACGAGTGGTCGCTATCGGCTGTAGCCAAAAACCTTGGCGGCCAAGTCAAGGCTTACGATGATGAGTTTGAGCGCATACCCCTCGACCTGCAGCTGGGTGTCAGCAAGCGACTCATCGGGTCGCCCCTGCGTCTGTCGGCCACCCTGTCGCGGCTCAACAATTGGGACCAGGGACTCATCAAGCATCTCTCCATCGGGGCTGACCTGCTGTTGGGCGAAAGCATCTATGTGGCGGCCGGCTACAATTTCCGCCGTTCCAGCGAGATGAAGGTCAGCGACGGCGATAGCGAGAGCAACCACGGCGCCGGCTTTTCCATCGGTGCCGGTCTGCAGCTGGAGCGCTTCAAGCTGCATGCCGCCTATGCCAAGTATCATGTATCGGCAGCCTCGCTGCTGGTCAATGTCAGTTACAGTCTATGAGAAAGATTACAATAGCTATTGACGGCCATTCGTCGTGCGGCAAGAGCACCATGGCCAAGGACCTGGCCCGCGAAGTGGGCTATGTTTATGTCGACACCGGTGCCATGTACCGCTGTGTCACCCTCTATGCGTTGCGTCACGGACTCTTCATAGAGGAGAGAGGAGACAGGAGAGAGGAGGGCGAGCTGCACGCTCAGCCTGTGGACACCGTGAAAATTGACGAGGAGGCCTTGCGCAGCCAGATGGCGCAGATACATATCTCGTTTAAGTTCAACCCCGAAACCGGACGGCCTGACACCTATCTAAACGGCGAACTGGTGGAAAACGACATCCGCACAATGGAGGTCAGCAGCCATGTCAGTCCCATTGCCACGCTGCCCTTTGTCCGCGAGGCCATGGTGGCCCAGCAGCAACGGATGGGGCAGGGTGGAGGCGTGGTCATGGACGGCCGCGACATCGGCACCGTGGTCTTCCCGCATGCCGAGCTGAAGGTGTTTGTGACGGCATCGGCCGAGGTGCGCGCCCAGCGTCGCTACGACGAGCTGAAGGGCAAGGGCATGGAGGCAGACTATGACGAGATACTGAAAAACGTGCAGGAGCGCGACTACATCGACTCTCACCGCGAGGTGTCGCCCCTGCGGAAGGCTGACGATGCCCTACTGCTCGACAACTCGGCCATGACCATAGCCCAGCAGAAGGCATGGCTCCTGGAGCGCTTCCACGAGGCATGTGACAAGTAGTACCGACTGACTTTCATCACTGATAACGACTACGAATTACACGAATTACACGAATTAAAGGGCCTATTGACTTTCAAGGGACAAGAAAATAATTCGTATAATTCGCGTAATTCGTAGTTCTTACTCCTTGGCATGCCCATTCGTATAATTCGCGTAATTCGTAGTCGTAAATGCTACACGTTTCTTGTGTTAAGCGCACAGCCGGCGGAGCAGTTCCAGCAGAACCTGCCAGATGTCGTCGACGGTGCTCAACTTCAGACGCTCGCTGGTGGAGTGGGGCTCTACGATGCGGGGACCTATGCTGGCCATCTGAATGCCAGGATACTTAGCCACGAAGAAACCGGCCTCCAGCACAAAGTGCATGGCCACCATGCGTGGCCGCCAGCCCAGCACATCGTAGAACGTGTCTGACGTCAGTTGCAGGAACGGCGACTGCTGGTCTTCCTGCCAGGCCGGTGCCGACATGACCACCTCCGACGACGCTCCGGCCGACTTGAACACGCTGGCTATCTGTTCGCTCAACGAGTGCATGTCGTCGTCGATGAAACTACGTGTGTGGGTGGTGACCAGAATGTCGTCGTCCTCGGTCACCACACGTCCCACGTTGTTCGATGTCTCCACCGTGTCCTTCATCGCCTCGCTCATCTTCACCACGCCCTGCGGTATCTGCTCCAGACAGGTCATCAGCGCCTCAAAAGCCTCCGTGCTGACGACGGTCGCCTGCTGTTCGCACTTCTCTATGGTCAGCGTCATGCCGCTGTCGTTGGGGTATTCCTCTTGCAGCCACTGGTTGAACATTTCCTGCTGCGCCTTGACAAACTCAGCCGGCTGGCCCGATGCTATGGTGAGCACGATTTCTGCCGTCGAGGCTATCGACGCATTGGCCTCGCCGATGTTGATGGATGCCACGTCGAAGTCGTACTCGTTGTAGATGGCGGCCAGCACCGCCCAGGCTGCCACCACGGCACTACAGCGGCCCTTGTTGATGTCGACACCCGAATGTCCGCCCAGTCCGCCCGCGAAGCGCAGCCGATACCAGCGCCGCTTGCCGCCGGGAGCCTCCCGGCGCTGCATGGGTATGCGGTGAAACTGCAGACATGCACCGGCGGCACCCGTGGTGATGGTGTCGTAGTCCTCCGAGTCGAGGTTGATGACCTTACGGCCGCGAAGGAAGTCCGTGCTCAGGTTGGCCGCCCCCGACATGCCGTCCTCCTCGTTGGTAGTGGTCATCACTTCCAGCGGGCCGTGCTCCAGGTCGTCGCGCTCCAGTACGGCCAGCGCCATCGACAGGCCGATGCCGTTGTCGGCACCCAGCGACGTGCCGCGAGCCTTCATCCAGCCGTCCTCGGTGTATGCCTCGATGGGGTCGTGCTGTGGGTCGTTCATGCCCACGCACACCATGTCCATGTGGTTCAGCAACACAATGGGCGTAGCTGTCTCGTGGCCCTTGGAGGCCGCCTTCCTGATGACGACGCAGTTGTGTGCGTCGCGCTCATAGCTTAGGTTGAGCCGCTGGGCAAACCGGCACAGGTAGTCGGCCACTTGCTCCTCGTGGTGCGAGGGGCGTGGAATCTGGTTGAGTTCCTTGAATATCTGGAACACGCGTTCGGTTGTTATTTTCTGGTCCATAGCTTTATGTTTGTTCGGTGCTGCAAAGGTACGAATAAGCGAGCACAAAACAAAATAAAGCTTGCTTTATATTTTGTTTTGTCGAGCGGAAGTACATTCGAGACGAAGTCTCAAAGGTACGAATAAGCGAGCACAAAACAAAAAATCGTACCAAGTTATTTTTTTACGCTCACCTAAAACGTCGCATCAGGGTGGGTGGGGGTGGGGGGAGATTCCTTTATATTTGAAAAAAAAAATACCTAAATCCCTTGGAATAAAAATTATTTTCCCGGCGATTTATGTATTTTTTTTTTTCATTCGCCATAGAATCTCCTCCCACCCCCCACACCCTACTACCCATTTTGCTGCCCGTCAGCACTGAAAAGCTACGGGCCCGCCACCACTTTGGGCTGCCCAAACCCTGACTTTGGGCTGCCCAAAGTGGGAGTTTGGGCAGCCCAAACTCATAGTTTGAGCAGCCCAAACTAAATCGTCCCCGCAGGCAACTCGCCGTGGAGCGCTACGGGGACGAATTCTGATTGATGGCCGAAGGCGTTGAAGAACAAAAGATGTCAAATCATCGCGGATTTCACCTCTAATCACTTCGAGACAGCATCAAATGGTGCCGTTTCTTTAACTTTTTTTGTGTTTCTTGCCACAGATTCCAAGAAAAATGACTATCTTTGCAACCGTATTCCTTAAAGGATGCAAGACATATTGCTCACTTTCCGCTACGAACTTCCACCTCGAACAGGATTGACCGAGCAAGACTATTATCTAAGGAGTGTACGTTTAACAGCGTAGGCTCACCATTAGATAATAGAGGCTGTGGAAGGCCTGTAGCGGAAATGGCGGTCTGCGCTGTTTCTGTTTCCCAGAGGTTAGTGCTGACTTCCAGTTGACGAAGAAGTAATAACTAAAAGAAACGATTATGAGCAAGAAAATTTTTTTGGCCTGTATGTGCGTTTTGACACTCAGTTCGTGCAAGAAGGACTATCAGAAGTTAGCAACAGAGTTTGAGCGTGCATTGCCCGACTCAATGGAAGTGCTGACGGAGCAGATTAACGAGGTTGATCACTTCATCTACTACAAGAGCAAAAACAATACGGAACTTATTCGCTATGACCTTGACAAAGAGTCAAAGGAGAGTGTCAGCCCGAAGTTGGATAAAGGCGAGAGAATTTACGGAATCTTTGCTGGCAAAGAAAACATTGCATTCTTGAAAGATAATAATAGCTTATCATCAATGATTGTTCTTTATAACCTAAAGACACAGAAATTTACAGATGGTCAGGAGTTTTATGGTAGTGACAATAATATAGCCTATGCAAACGAGGCTGATAGTACTATCACGGGATATATCCAAGACCGATATGGTGGCAAAGAGATATTCGTTTACAACTTTGACGGTAAGTTAATCAAGCAAGAAACGGAAGAAGAACCTCTTGGCGACCTTGATGTGCCAAGCCTGAAATACTGGCAATGTATGTATTGTGGTCTTGTAATAAAATCATCGAATAAACCTGAGGAAAAGCAAAACGATTGCCCTAAACGAGAACATTCATATTTGATGTACACTCCCCATGTTTGGCAATGTATCGGTGATGCACAATAATAAACTAACACATTATCAAAATGAAGAAGAATGATTTGGACCAGCTTATCAGAAAGTTGGAAAATGGAGAGTACACCTACAAATATCATGGAAAGAAGATGTCTGAGGGAATGCAAGCAAGTTATGCCCAGTATATCAAAAATGATTTCTATGATGAATTATTGTCAGATGATTATGACACCACTGAGAAAGTTCTTAATCAGATTGACGATTCCTACGACTGTGCTGACACCTCATATATGTATCCAAACGGCAGAGACGATGAATAATAAACTTAAAACATATCAGATAATGAGAAAAGCAATTCTTTTATCAGTTCTCTTTGCCCTGCCCGCACTGGCAAACGCATTCAGCGGCAAGGCTAAGGTTGGTGGTATTTGGTACAACATCGTGACCAAAGCCGAGAAAGCGGAAGTGACGGCCGACTATCCCATCCAACATTATCAAGGTCGTGTGGTCATTCCCAAGACGATTGTCTATGAAGGAGTGACTTGTAAGGTAACGGCTATCGGCGAAGGGGCTTTTGCACAAAGCGAGGTTCAACAAGTCGTAATTCCCAATAGTGTGACCTCAATTGGGAGTCGAGCATTCATCTACTGTGGCAAGCTGAATAGTGTGACAATTCCTGAGAGTGTAGAGACGATTGGCAGCTACGCCTTCAGTGGATGCTACAACTTGAAAAACATTAAACTACCTCAGGATTTAAAGTCTATAGAGGAGGGATTGTTCAAAGGATGCAATCAGCTACAAGCGATAACAATACCAGAGAAGGTAACGAAAATCGGACCGTATGCCTTCAATGGCTGTCGTGACGTGACGACGGTAAGTCTCAATGAGAAACTTGACTCTATCTGTTCTAATGCCTTTTCTGGTTGCGGTTTGCTCTCTGTCGCCATCCCTAATACAGTTCGTTTTATTGAAAGCGAGGCATTTAAGGAGTGCCCTAGTCTAAAGACATTGACTATTGGCAGTAGCGTTGAGAAAATAAGCCATGGAGCATTTGAAAAGTGTGGAGACCTCAAAGATGTCTATCTGAATGGAGGTAGATTGCCCAATCTGGTAAATAATACAAACCCTTTTAGAGGTTCCGAAGTTGAGTATGCAACCCTTCATGTTGCAGAATCGTTAGTAGAATTATGTAAGCAAGTGGAGCCATGGAAAGGATTTGGCAAAATTGCCGTCAATCCAGATGCAACGACCGAAGAAGTGGTCGCTACAGCAGATGAAACCATTTACGAACTGAAAGATTGCAATGGACAGATTCCAACCCCATTCATGAAAAGGTACGAACTTGAAAAATGGCTGGAAGAAAATGCCAAGTTCCCAGAGGAGGCAAAGGCAAAAGGTCTCACATCTGGTTCCGTAGGAGTCTATTTTGTTGTAGAACCAGACGGTTCTATCAGCAATGTAAAAGCCTATGAAGGAAGTTGGCCAGAACTTGTTCCTGAGGCAGAAAGAGTTGTAAAAAGTATGCCGAAATGGAATGCAGGTAAAGTGAATGGGAAATATGCAAGAGTAAAAGAAGCCATAGGTGTACATTTTCAACTATCTGAACAAGAAATCAATGCTGCAAGGAATAAAGGTAATACAGGAGAACCTATATATGATACGGCTGATGATATGCCATCTTTTCCAGATGGTAGTTCAAGCATACAGGCTTGGATAAAAGAACACCTCCAAATTACAGATGAGATAAAGGATTTGGGCGTAGGTCGCGTAATGGTTAAGTTCGTTGTAGAGAAGGACGGAACCATCACCAATGCAGAAATGATGTTTCCGATGCATCCCGCCATTGACAAAGAAGCGACTCGTGTCATTGAGAGTATGCCTAAATGGAATCCTGGAAAGGTTAGCGGTCTTCCTGTGCGAGTTAGATACATGCTACCTGTCAATTTCAAGTAAAATACGCCTAATTTGTATCCTACGAAACAGGACTTGCAGATTTGAACGCAAGTCCTGTTTGTATTGGAGCGGGGTCTTTTATAGAGGTTTCATACTATCTATCCTTGCGGATAAGTTGCGGTTGATCAGGTCGCCATATTTCTCCCCGCCTTCCCTCTTATACTTTTTCCGTAAATGCTTTGAGGTCAAAGTACATTAACACCGTGTCGGCTTCTTCTGGTATTTCACTTTGAAGTAGACGAAAGCCGCTCTATGTCCTTTATTTACAGCTGTGTCTAACCTGTGCCCATAGGCATGTTGCGGGGTTTTAAGGGGTTAATACTGTTTGGTTGCTTCGCAATCCGCCGACAAAGTTACGAAAAAGTCGAGAGCCAAACAAGAAAATTTGCTTCTTTTTGTCGAAAGACGGTGTAACGACGAGCCCATCGTTGGGCCTGCAAGGCTTATGCTGCCACTAAGGGAGATGAAGATTTTCCGTATTCTTATGCCTTAATTCTTATTTTCTTCGTACCTTTGCACATCGAAATGGAAACGAAGAAACGACTTTACATCTTATGTCTGCTGTTGTCATGCTTCGTGCTGCCTACACTGGCACAGGACGAAGAAGTGGTGGACGACGACGACGATATGCTGCCCGACGAGGAGTTGGTGGCCGAGGGGCCGGGGGAGCTGGTCGAGCTGCATGTGACGCTGTTTGGAATCCCCCTGGATGCCTCGCCCCGCGAGATGCAGGATGTACTGCTGCAGCACGGCCTGCGCGTGGCCACCGAGCTCGACACGCTGCGCCGCACCCACCTGACTGGCACGCTGAGCGGCATGCGCGTGACGGTGGTGATGGACTGCAACCGAGAGCGTACGAAAATCAATTTCATCCGCCTGAGCACCATCCGCCATGAGCGTACTAACCAGCAGGAGGATTTTGTCCGCATGTCGCGCTGGCTGCACAAAGAGTATGGCAAGCCCGACTGGACGGGCTCTGTGCGCAGCCATCCGTTCAACCGCTGGTTTATCGACTTCGACCACGACATTGTGCTCGTGGCCACGGGCAGCGGCACGGTGGAGTGCTGGCTCTATGAGAACCACGACAAGCGCAACGTAGACTACTACTCTATACTGAAGTATTGCGAGAAGAACCCTTCGCCCAACGTGCCGTATATGACGGCGCAGGAGTCGGTGACGTGGAAGAACCTGGGCGACAACTCCCAGCGGGTGCGCAAGCATGTGGCCAAGCGTAAGCGCGGGGTGGGCCGTCGCCATAAAGCCTACCGTGGCAAGAAGGCCCGTGCCGGCAAGCGGGGCAGGGCAGGACGGTCGGCCAGGAAGGCCCGTGCCGGCAAGCGCAGGAGGCGCTGATTGACAAGATGCAGAAAAGGACTTTTGCCGTGCTGGGCATGATGTGTGCCGGCTGTTCGGCACGCGTCGAGAAACAACTGAGCCAGGCCGAGGGCGTGGCCAGTGCTACCGTCAACCTGCCGGCACGCACGGCCTTGGTGGAGTATGACGAGACCGTCACTACACCCGAACAGCTGCAGGCCGTGCTGGCCCAGATAGGCTACGAAATGGTTGTCGAGGAAGACCGCAACGTCGAGGCCATAGAGCGCCGTGCCTATCGTCAGCTGCAACTGAAGGTGGCGCTGTCGTGGCTGTTTGCCGTGCTGGTCATGGCCATCTCCATGGGACATATAAATATAGGTACGCGCGAGGCGGCCAACCAGACCATGCTCATTCTTTCGTTGCTCAACATGGTCTACTGCGGCCGGCAGTTCTATGTCAACGCCTGCCGCCAGCTGCTCCACCGCTCGGCAAACATGGACACGCTGGTGGCCCTGTCTACGGCGGTCTCTTTCCTCTATAGCGTCTGTTCTGCGGGGGTCACCTTCTACGATGCGTCGGTCATGATTATCACCTTTGTGCTGACGGGCCGACTGCTCGAAGAACGGGCCCGCCACGGCACGGCATCGGCCATCCGCTCGCTGATGGGACTGCAACCCAAGACGGCCCGCCGCGTCGAGGACGGCATGCTTGTCGACACACCCATAGCGGCCCTGCAAAGGGGCGACACCATTGAGGTGCATCCAGGCGAGAAAGTGCCCGTCGACGGTGTGCTGACCATGGGCCATACGGCCTCTATCGACGAGAGCATGATTACCGGCGAGGCCGTGCCCGTGGCTAAGTCGGAAGGCGACAAGGTGCTGGCCGGCACCATCGCCCTGAAAACCAGGCAGGGGCAGGGCGGTGTGTTCCGCTTCCGTGCCGAGGAGGTAGGCCAGAAGACCGTGCTGGCCAATATCATCCGCATGGTGCAGGAGGCCCAAGGCTCTAAGGCTCCCGTGCAGCGTGTCGTCGACCGCATTGCACTCGTCTTCGTGCCGGTGGTCACCCTGCTGGCACTGTTCACCTTCTGCGGCTGGCTTTTACTGGCCGGTGCGCCACTCGCGCAGGCCGTACGCTCGGCCGTGTCCGTGCTGGTCATCGCCTGTCCGTGCGCCATGGGCCTGGCCACGCCTACCGCACTGATGGTAGGCATAGGGCGTGCCGCCGAGCGCAACATCCTCATCAAGGATGCTACAGCTCTCGAACTGCTGCGTCAGGTCGATGCCGTTGTGGTAGACAAGACCGGCACCATAACCTATTCCGAGACACAGCCTGACAGCAGCGAGGCCGTAGAACACCTGAAACCCCATGCCCGCGAAGCGATGGACGCGTTTCGCCAGATGGGCATCCGCGTGGTCATGATGAGTGGCGACAAGGAGGAGCGTGTGCGCCATTGGGCCCATGAGGCCGGCATCGACCACTATCGCAGCCAGGTGTTGCCGCAGGACAAGGAGGACATGGTAAAACAGTTGCAGGCCGAGGGTCACCATGTGGCCATGGTGGGCGACGGCATCAACGACTCGCAGGCCCTGGCACGTGCCGACGTAAGCATCGCCATGAGCCGAGGCACCGACGTGGCCATGGACATAGCCCAGGTGACGCTCATGGGCGACGACCTGCGCCGTATACCGGAGGCTATCAGCCTGTCGAAGCAGACCGTGGGCATGATTCACCAGAACCTCTTTTGGGCCTTCATCTACAATCTTGTGTGCATACCCTTGGCAGCAGGTCTGCTAAAAGGTGTCGTCGAATTTCAGATAACGCCCGTATGGGCAGCTGCCCTGATGGCCATGAGCTCGGTCAGCGTGGTGCTCAACTCGCTGCGCCTGCGCTGGATGAAGTAATTTATGTACGCAGAGACACAGAGACACAGCGCTTTATAGTGATAAAGGAAAAGCGCTGTGTCTCTACGTACAAGAATCTTGCTAAGTTATTTGGACGTAATACTTGGCTACGCAAGCTCTGGTTCTGACCTTGTCTCGGTCTCGGTTTCGCCTGCCCCGAAATACTCCTGCAACTCGTGGGAGGCAGAACCCTCGTGGTTGGGCAGGTCGCGGATGATGCGGCCATGCTCAAGCAGGGCGATGCGTGTAGAGATGTCTACGGTGTGCTGGAGGTTGTGGCTCGAAATAAGAATGGTAGCCCGTGTGCGCTCGGCATAGTCGCGCAACAGGTGCTTGAGCACCAGCTGGCTCGTGGGGTCGAGGAAGTTGAATGGCTCGTCGAGGATGACCGTCTGCGGCTCGCGCAAGAGGGCACTCATGATGCCCACTTTCATCTTGTTGCCCGCCGACAGGTTGCGGATGAGCTTCTTCTGGCCCAGCACCTCGCCATTGGCGAAACGCTCAAACTGCTGAAGCCGCTGGTCGATAACGTCCTGAGGAATGGCGGACACCTTGCCCAGGAAAGAAAAATACTCCTCGGGCGTGAGGAAGTCGATGAGGAAGCCCTCGTCGATGTAGGCTCCTACGTATAGCTTCCACGCCTCGCTGACGGCGGGGTCAATGGTGTCTTCGGCTGCCTGCAGCGAGGCATTGCCGTCAGATGCCGCCTCAAGTGGTGCGTGAGTGGTGCGGAAGGTGTAGGCCACGTTTCCCTCGTCGGCCTGCAGCAGGTCGAGCAACAGACGGAACAAGGTCGTCTTGCCGGCCCCGTTGTTGCCTACGAGTCCGAGGATGTCGCCATTGTTAATGGTAAACGCGGGGATGTCGCAGGCGCAGGTGTCGCCAAACTGCTTCTTCAGGTTTTGGATGGTAATCATACTCTTATGTTTTTAGGCTGCGGAAAACAGCGGACTTTCTCGGACGCTCATCCGTGTGAGTCCGTGAAAGTCCGCTGCTAATTTATACTAAGCCTCTGCCGTGACACTGCTTGAACTTCTTGCCCGAACCGCAGGGACAGGGGTCGTTGCGGCCAGGCAGCTTGTCCTTGATGATGGGGGTACGCGGCTGCTGGGTACGCGTGTCCTGAGCGGCAGCAGCGGCCTGGTTGGGGTCGGTCATCTGCTCCTGGGTCAGGTTCTGCTTCGACTCGGTGTACTGCTGGCGCTCAGTGTGCTGCTCAGGAGCAGCCTCCTGCACCTGCTGCATCTCAGGAATCTGGGCACGCATGAGAATGCTGACCGAACGGTTGTTCATGGTGTTGACCATGTTGTCGAACAACTTGACGCTTTCAAGCTTGAAGATGAGCAAGGGGTCTTTCTGCTCGTAGCTGGCATTCTGAACGGAGTGCTTGAGCTCGTCGAGTTCGCGGAGGTTCTCCTTCCATGCCTCGTCGATGATGTGCAGCAGTATCTGCTTCTCAAACTCCTTGACCACCGACTTACACTCGGTGTCGTAGGCTTCCTTGAGGTTGCAGGGAATATTATAGAGGCGACGGCCGTCGGTGACAGGCACGACAATACGCTCGTACATGGCTCCCTGGTTTTCGTAGACCTGCTTGATGACGGGCTGGGCCACCTCGCGGATGTGTTCGGTTTTGCGCGTGAAGTTGTCCATGACCAGCTGGAAGGTGTCTTCGGCCAGCTTGTCAGGATTCTCGTTGATAAACTGCTCAGAGGTGAAGGGCACCTCCATGGCGAACACCTTGATAAACTCCTCCTTACAGCCCTCGTAGTCGTTGCGCTCGATGATGGTTGACACACGGTCCCAAAGCATGTTTGAGATGTCCATGCCGATACGCTCGCCCATGAGTGCATGGCGTCGCTTCTCGTAGACCACGGTGCGCTGCTTGTTCATGACATCATCGTACTCCAGCAGACGCTTGCGGATGCCGAAGTTGTTCTCCTCAACCTTCTTCTGGGCACGTTCCACCTGCTTGCTAATCATGGGACTTTCGAGCACCTCACCCTCCTTGAAGCCCAGGCGGTCCATGACGGAAGCGATGCGCTCAGAACCGAACAGACGCATAAGCTTGTCCTCAAGCGAGATGAAGAACAGCGAACTTCCAGGGTCGCCCTGACGTCCGGCACGACCACGCAGCTGGCGGTCGACACGGCGCGACTCATGGCGTTCGGTGCCAATGATGGCCAGACCACCGGCGGCCTTCACTTCGGGCGAGAGTTTGATGTCGGTACCACGACCGGCCATGTTGGTGGCAATGGTCACGGCACCCTTGCCGTTGGTCGACTGACCAGCCAGTGCCACGATGTCGGCCTCCTTCTGGTGCAGTTTGGCATTCAGCACCTGATGGGGTATTCCTTCGCGCTTGCCCGTCTCTGGATTAACGTACATGTCAAGCATGCGAGAGAGCAGCTCGGAAATCTCTACGCTTGTGGTACCGATAAGGGTGGGGCGACCCGCGTTGCGCAGGCGTACCACTTCCTCGATGACGGCCTTGTACTTCTCGCGGGCCGTCTTGTAGATGCGGTCGTCCATGTCGTCGCGGATGACGGGACGGTTGGTGGGTATCTCGACGACATCAAGCTTATAGATGTCCCAGAACTCGCCAGCCTCAGTGGAGGCGGTACCCGTCATGCCCGCCAGCTTGTGGTACATGCGGAAATAGTTCTGCAAGGTGATGGTGGCAAAAGTCTGTGTGGCGGCCTCAACCTTGACGTGCTCCTTGGCTTCGACGGCCTGGTGAAGGCCATCGCTCCAGCGGCGGCCTTCCATGATGCGGCCTGTCTGCTCGTCGACTATCTTCACCTCGCCGTCAATGACGACATACTCGTCGTCGCGGTTAAACATGCAGTATGCCTTGAGCAGCTGCTGCAGAGTGTGTACGCGCTCCGACTGCACAGCATAGTGCTGGAGCAGCTCGTCCTTCTTGTTGACACGCTCCTCGTCGGTGAGCGATGTGTCGCCTTCAAGGGCTGACAACTGACTGGTGATGTCGGGAAGCACGAACAGGTCCTTGTCGTTGACCTGCTGGGCAAGCCATGCAGTACCCTTGTCGGTGAGGTCGCACGAGTTGAGCTTCTCGTCAACCACAAAGTATAGGGGCTCTACAACCTCCGGCATGCGGCGGTTGTTGTTTTCCATGTATATTTCTTCGGTCTTGAGCATGCCGCTCTTGATGCCCTCCTCAGAAAGGAACTTAATCAGCGGTTTGTTCTTTGGCATGGATTTGTGCGAACGGTAGAGAGCCAAGAAGCCTTCGTCCTGAAGCTTCTTGTCGTTCTTCTGTAGTCCTTCGGCTATCTTCTGCTTGGCCTCGGCCAGATACTGCGTGGCCAACTGTTTCTGTACACCCACAAGACGCTCCACCAGTGGCTGGTACTCCTCAAACATCTGGTCGTCGCCCTTGGGCACGGGACCAGAAATGATGAGCGGCGTTCGGGCATCGTCGATGAGCACGGAGTCGACCTCGTCAACAATGGCATAGTTGTGGGAACGTTGCACAAGGTCGGCAGGCGATATGGCCATGTTGTCGCGAAGATAGTCGAAGCCAAACTCGTTGTTGGTGCCGAAGGTGATGTCGGCCTGATATGCCTTACGGCGCTCGGGCGAGTTGGGCTGGTGCTTGTCGATGCAGTCGACGCTGAGACCGTGGAACATATAGAGGGGCCCCATCCACTCGGAGTCGCGCTTGGCCAGATAGTCGTTGACGGTGACCACATGAACGCCATTACCAGTCAGCGCGTTGAGGAAAACGGGCAGGGTGGCCACAAGGGTCTTACCCTCACCGGTAGCCATCTCGGCAATCTTACCCTGGTGTAACACCACACCGCCAAAAAGCTGCACGTCGTAGTGCACCATCTCCCATTTCAGATCGTTACCGCCAGCGGTCCAGTGGTTGTGGTAGATGGCCTTGTCGCCATCGATGGTAATAAAGTCCTTACGCGGGTCGGCAGCCAGCTCGCGGTCGAAGTCGGTGGCCGTGACAACAGTCTCCTCGTTCTCGGCAAAGCGGCGGGCCGTCTCCTTGACAATAGCAAACACTTCAAACATCACCTCGTCAAGGGCCTTCTCATAGATGTCAAGCACTTCCTTCTCTATCTTGTCTATCTTAGCAAAGATGTCTGCACGCTCGTCGATGGGCGTATCCTCAATGGTGGCCTTCAGCCGTTCTATCTCTGCCTTCTGCTCGCGTGCTGCGTCCTGCACCTGGTGCTGAATGTCCTTGGTGCGCTGGCGCAGCTGGTCGTTGTCGAGCTTCTGAACTTCGGGGTAAACGGCCTTTACCTTCTCCACCAGGGGCTGAATAAGCTTCATGTCGCGCGAAGACTTGTCGCCGAACAACGAACGTAAAATCTTGTTGAAATTCATCTTTTCTATTGATTGTTTACCTTATTTAACGATGGGTTATTTTATCTTAGGGCATAGCCCACTATAATAAATTGGGTGCAAAAGTACGAAAAAAAACATAATTGCGCAAATTATTTGTGCCCTTTTAGCCGTAAATTCGCATAGCATTGCAGAAGCAAACACGGTGCCAGCACCAATAGGCCGGACGCATAGTGTTGGAAAATGGCCCCGACGAGAAACAATACCGACAAAATGGCAGTAAGGTGCCAATAATGTGTAGAACGCCTACGAACGACTGGCCACAAGTAGAACCAGGGCAGAGGATTGCACAAGATGAATTGGAGATTTAGGCTTACTGTAGGATGCTGCGAGAAAAGCATGCAGGTCAGTACGATACCGATGGCTCCAGCAATGGTCATAAGGGCTACATCGAGGGCCAGAAACACCCGTTGTCTACGCCACTCAACGACGAACAGCAACACACAGAAGACCAGTAATATAAGGCCACAGCCCCACGGCGACAACGGCAATCCCGACTGGACGACCTGCACGCCGGCTGGTACGGCTATACGGCGCTCACGTACCAATGGACGGTATCTACCATTGGTGTATATCTGCGCATGGTCGAAGTCATACATCAGGTTGTTGGGCAGAAACTCCTGCTCGCGGCGGTCGGTAGGACAATCGGCCTTGATGCCCAGCAGCAAGTCATTGCCTGCCTGCATCCACGGATGGTCTTTCGTCATCTGGTGAACCATCTCTCGGTAGCTTGGCGTATAGTCCTCTCGGCCAACGTATTCCACCGTCCCATCAATGCATTGCTCGATAATGTCACGTGCCTTTGTAGTGCAATTATTGTAGAAGTAGTTGTAGCGATAAACGCTGTTCTCTGGCTTCAGGTTTTCGGAGAGCAACAGGCGCAGCCGTTGCTTCTCGGCACTCGTCAGGTTGAGTACCTGTTCAGTGACCATACTGCCAAAATGGCGGTACTCTTCGAGAAAGGCCTCATAGGGGTAGGCACCCAGCTCGTAGTCGGTGAGGCCGAACACGAACCGTAATATGAAGTGAGGTTTTTTAAAGTCGAACACTCCATAGTTGAAGGCTGCGTCTATGGACTTTCCACGGCGGAGGTCACGAAAACGAAGGGCCGTGTGGCCGTAGAGGCTATACACCTCGTCATGAGGCTGACAAGTCAGCAGGCTTACCTCGACAGAGTCCATGGGGTCGTTGGCTATGCTATCGGCAGCGGCAGGCTGGGCAAACGCGGGCACTGTCACAATGAAAAAAAGCGTCATTGGCAGTGCTAAAAGAGCTTTAAAAACGGTTTTTAAATGTTTCACGATGCAAAATTAACCTATATTTTCCACTTAACGTGCGTTTATTTCGTTTTTTTTCGATAATTTTGCAACCCGAATTAAAACGATAAAAGAAAAGGAACCGATGAAGAAGCAAATATTTTGTACCCTGCTTGCCGTCTTGGCTGTGGCCCCGGCAACAGCTCAGGTCAGCGCTACATTGTCGCCATACAGTCAGTTTGGACTAGGTGTCCTGTCTGACCGCTCGCAGGGGTTCAACCGAGGAATGGCCGGCGTTGGATTAGGTCTGCGTGACGGTAAAATTGTCAACGCGCTCAATCCGGCCTCTTATGCTGCCATTGACTCGCTGACAATGATTTTCGACATGGGTCTCTCCGGCCAGATAACAAGTTTTAAGGAAGGTAATACAAAAATGAACCGTAAGACGGCCAGTTTTGACTATTTCTCCGCACTCTTCCGCCTTTACCGTAATGTGGGAGTGAGTGTCGGTGTGCTACCCTTTACCAATGTGGGCTACAACTATTCGACGAAATCGCGTGTAGGCAACAGCACCACCAACACCGTCACCGAAACCCATGAAGGCGATGGTGGACTATCGGAAGTATATCTCGGCGTTGGCGCACGAATCTATAAGGGCCTTTCGGTCGGTTTCAACGCTGCCTACCTCTGGGGCGACTATGAACACGAGATTACACTGGCCAACAGCGATACTTACGCCAACGACCTTATGAAGACCTACACCGCCACCTTTCGCACCTATAAGCTCGACTTCGGCGTGCAGTGGCAGCATCCTTTGTCGGCCAAAGACGTACTGACGGTCGGTGCTACCGTGGGCATCGGCCATAAAATGGGCACGCAGGCCACACTGAGAATGGTTAACAACAGTCCGCAGACGGGTGTCTCGATGACTACGAGCGACAGTATTCCTGATGCTTTCAAGCTCCCCTTCACCTTCGGCCTTGGTGTAGCGCTGGTTCATAATAACAGTCTGACGGTCGCCGCCGACTATACCTTGCAGAAGTGGGGCTCACTTTCGTTCCCGCAAGTTAATGATAACGCCAAATATGTTATGTCAGACAATGCTCTTTCTGACCGGCACAAGATCGCTGTGGGAGCCGACTGGGTACCACAACAAAACGGTCGAAGCTTTCTGCGTCGCGTACATTATAAAATAGGTGTCAGCTATGCTACGTCCTACTACAAGGTTAATGGTGCCAACGGCCCCAAGGAGTTCGGTGTCAGCGCTGGCTTCGGCATACCCATCGTTAACAGCTGGAACTACCGTCCGATGGTCAACATCAGTGCACAATGGTTGCGTACATCGGCACCGGGACTCATCACCGAAAACAACTTCCGCATCAATGTAGGCCTGACGTTCAACGAGCGTTGGTTTGCCAAGATGAAAGTGGAGTAGCGGTTTGCCCTGCTCACTAAAGAAATGAAGAATACGCATTTACAGAACAGATGGTTAGTGGTGTGTGTACTTGTTGCACATATCGGGTTAATGGCTTGTGAGGATACACACGAGCATACGGCACCTGCTGTCAATGACCGCGATTCGGCATCTATGATGACCTCTTACGGCATCAACACACTAATCAGTGATTCTGGCGTTATTAAATATAAGATAGTTACTGAGCGTTGGGATGTAAACACCTTGCGTCAACCTTCTCGATGGACCTTTGAGAAAGGCATCTTCATGGAACAGTTCGACGAGAAATTTCATGTCGAAGGATATATCCAAGCAGACACCGCATGGTATTATGACCAGTTGAAGATATGGGAACTGCGTGGTCGTGTTCGCATACGTAATGTCAATGGACTCGTTTTTACAAGTGAAGAATTGTTTTGGGACTCTAACAAACACGAGTTCTATTCTCACAAGTTTTCACGAGTGGTAACCCCAGAGCGTACCATGCAGGGCACCTACTTTCGTAGCGATGAACACATGACTCATTATACCGTCACAAATTCCGTTGGCTCATTCATGGCCGAGGACATGGAGTCTGACGATAAAAACGAGACGGCCGGTGGCTCCAGCGCACCAGCCGACACCACACAGCCAGCGCCTCCTGTTCGCCAGGCTGCCCAGCGCCATGCTGCATCCCACAAATCCACATTCAAGCCATGACATATCTCATCATAGGACTCTTGGTGACCATGGTTTTCTCTGCCTTCTTTTCAGGCATGGAGATAGCTTTTGTGTCAAGCAATCGGTTACGTGTTGAAATGGAGCGTGAGAAGGACGGACCATCACAGCGTGCCCTAAGCGTCTTCTATAGTCACCCCAACGATTTCGTTTCCACCATGCTCGTGGGCAACAACATCGCCCTCGTGGTCTATGGCATTCTTTTTGCGCAAATATTCGATGCCACCTTGTTCTGCAATCTCTCTGACGGAGCCCGTGTGACTGCCGACACGCTGCTGTCTACAGTCGTCGTGTTATTCACAGGTGAATTTCTGCCCAAGACCATCTTCAAGTCTAATCCCAACCAGTTGCTCACGGTCTTTGCCATGCCTGCATACGTCTGCTATGTTGTGCTGTGGCCCATCTCACGATTCTCGACACTGGCCTCACGCGGACTTTTACGTCTCATCGGCATGCGACTGCCAAAAGACAATGGAGAAAAGTCTTTCACTAAGGTAGACCTTGATTACCTTGTCCAGTCAAGTATTGACCATGCAGCCAACGATGACGAGATAGAAGACGAAGTGGAACTGTTTCATAACGCGCTCGACTTTGCTGACACGAAGGTTCGCGACTGTATGGTGCCTCGTACGGAAATAGATGCTGTTGACATTGATGCACTTACCGTAGAACAATTGCTCAACCTGTTTGTGGATAGCGGGCATTCCAAGCTCGTCGTCTATCAAGAAGACATTGACCATATCATAGGATACATCCACTCGCTAGACCTCTTTAAACTCGTGCCAGCACGAACAGAGAACGGGGTTCCGAGCACTGTGGCCACCGACCTCAAGAAACTCATACGCCAGATGCCCTTCGTGCCAGAGACAATGGCAGCCCGCAAACTCATGCATATTTTTTTACAGCAGAAAAAGTCTCTGGCTGTTGTCGTGGATGAGTTTGGAGGGACCAGTGGACTTGTGTCGCTCGAAGACATCGTTGAGGAGATAACTGGTGATATTGAGGACGAGCATGACAGTCAGAAATATGTGGCCAAGCAGTTGGCCGATGGCGACTACATGCTCTCTGCACGTCTGGAGATAGAAAAGGTTAACGAACTCTTCGACCTTCACTTGCCAGAGAGCGATGACTACATGACCGTTGGTGGACTCATTCTACACGAGTATCAGAGTTTTCCCAAACTTAACGAAATCGTTACTATCGGACGCTTCCAGTTCAAAATCGTCAAGAATACGATGACAAAAATAGAGCTCGTGAGGCTAAAAGTGACCCCATGAGGCAATTTTTTTTGAAAAGTTGCAGCTATTTGCTGGGAATTTATTAATTTTGCAGGCTGATTCAAGAAAACAACAATTAGAAATTAAATACTTAAAGAAAGAAAATGGCAGCAATTGGAAAAATCAGAAGCTGGGGACCAGTACTCGCTACGGTGATTGGTCTGGCCCTGTTTGCATTCATTGCCGAAGAAATGTTCCGCTCTTGCGAAGCAACCAGCAACGAGCGCCGACAGCAAGTAGGCGAAGTGTTAGGAAAGAAAATCTCCGTGCAGGACTTCCAAGCCCTTGTCGACGAGTATCAGGATGTAATCAAAATTTCCCAGGGACGCGACAATCTCTCTGAGAACGAGCTTAACTCCATCAAAGACCAGGTATGGCAGACCTTTGTCAACAACACCATTCTGGAGAAGCAGGCCGAAGAACTGGGTCTGACCGTCACCGATGCCGAACTGCAGAACATTCTCAAGGCCGGCACCAACCCCATGCTTATGCAGACACCGTTTGTCAACCAGCAGACGGGTCGTTTCGATGTCACACAGCTCACCAAGTTCCTGGCCGACTACAAGAAGGCCCAGCAGACGGGTGGCCAGGCCGTCGAGCAGTATCAGCAAATCTACAACTACTGGAAGTTCATTGAGAAGACACTTCGTTCAAATACCCTTGGACAGAAGTTCCAAACACTTCTTTCTCAGTGCTTGCTGAGTAACCCCGTGTCAGCTAAGATGGCCTTTGACGCACAGAACGAAGAGAGCAGCATCCTGCTTGCCGCTGTGCCTTACAACACTATCAAGGATACCGACATCCAGGTTACCGATGCTGACATGAAGGCAAAGTACAACGAACTCAAGGAGCAGTTCCGTCAGTATGTCGAGAGCCGCGACATCAAGTATGTAGACTTCCAGGTTGTTGCATCTGCCGCCGACCGTGCAGCCCTTATGAAAACTATGCAGGAGGCCCGTCAGCAGTTTGAGGCAGGCCAGGCCGTCGCTGAGGTTGTCCGTAAGGGTCAGTCGCAGATACCATACGTCGGCATCGCCGTGCAGCGTAGCGCTCTGCCTACTGACATCGCTGCCAAAATTGACTCCATGCAGGTAGGTCAGGTCAGTGCACCGTTTGAAACAAAGTTCGACAACACATTCAACGTCGTTAAGTACATTGGTAAGATACAGCGTCCTGACTCTGTGGAGTATCGTCAGATACAATGCATTGCCGAGACACCAGAGGCAGCACAGCAGCGTGCCGACAGCATTTACAAGGCCCTGCAGGGCGGTGCCGACTTTGAGGCACTTGCCAAGCAGTATGGCCAGACGGGTGCCAAGCAGTGGCTCACGTCTGCCATGTATGAGCGCTCACAGAACCTTGATGCTGATACCAAGAGCTATCTGAACACCCTCGTTACGCTGGCTCCCAATGAGCTCAAGGCGCTCAACTTCAGCCAGGCTAGCATAGTGCTTCAGGTAACCGACCGTAAACACATGGTCGACAAGTATGACGTGGCCATTGTCAAGCATACCATCGACTTCTCGAAGGATACTTATTCACAGGCTTACAACAAGTTCAGCCAGTATGTCAGCGAGAATAAGACACTCGAAGGCTTAGAGGAGCACGCTGAGAAGTATGGCTATCGTGTTCAGGAGCGTGCCGATGTGTACAATTCTGAGCATGGCGTAGCCGGTCTGCGTTCTACCCGTGAGGCAATGAAGTGGATATTTGATGCCAAAGCTGGTGACGTGTCGCCGCTCTACGAGTGTGGCAACAACGACCACCTGCTGGTGGTAGCCCTCACCAAGATACACTCCGTTGGCTATCGTGCTGAGGCCGATGTCGAGGACCAGCTCAAGCAGCAGGTGACCATCGATAAGAAGTTTGAAAAGGCAAAAGCCCAGCTTGCCGGTGTGAAGGACATAGCAGCAGCAAAGCAAAAGGGAGCCGTCGTTGACAGCGTTCGCCAGATTACCTTCTCAGCTCCTGTATTCATCGCCTCTACCGGTTCAAGTGAGCCAGCACTCAGTGGTGCAGTTGCTGCCGTCAAGGCCGGTCAGTTCAGCCCTGCCGTCGTCAAGGGTAATGGTGGCGCATACCTTTTCCAGGTGCTCGCCAAGCAGCCCCGCGAGGGTGTGAAGTTCGACGAGAAGCAGCAGGTCCAGCAACTTCGTCAGCAGGCTCAGCAGGCTGCCAGCCGTTTCATCAACGAGCTGTATCTCAAGGCTGATGTTAAGGACAACCGTTATCTCTTTTTCTAAGACCAGAAGCTAACAAATCATAACGGAGGGTGTACCCCAAATAGGTACATCCTCTTTTTGATTGGTAGCGTTGAGGTAATAGGTTATGAGGGTACAGGTTATAGGATATAGTTATGAGGCTATAGGGTTATGAAACATAAGGGCATCATCTGCGGCATACTGGCTGCTGTCTGTTATGGCACCAATCCGTTCGGGGCTTTGCCGCTCTATGAGGAGGGTGTGAACACATCGTCTGTGCTCTTTTACCGCTTCTCGATGGCAGTGTTGATGCTGGCGGCGATGCTATTTGTGGAGCACAAATCGTTCAGGGTCAGCAGCGGTGAAATGAAGACGCTGGCCTCGCTCGGACTGCTTTTTGCCGCGTCGAGCATCACCTACTATCAGAGTTTCCGCTTCATGGATGCCGGCATTGCCTCCACCATTCTGTTCGTCTATCCCGTTATGGTAGCCGTCATCATGGCCACCTTCTTCCGTGAGAAGGTCACGGCATCAACCGTTATTGCCATCATTCTTGCCCTGGTGGGCATCGGTCTGCTGTACCGAGGTGATACCGGCATGTCGCTCAGTACAACGGGCGTGCTGTTGGTAATGGTGTCGTCGCTGACTTACGCCGTCTACATCGTGGTGGTCAATCAGTCGAGCATCCGCATGTCGTCGTTGAAGCTCACGTTCTACGTGCTGCTGACATGTATGCTCTCGCTGCTGGCCTATTCGTTTACTTCGTCCGACCTGCACCTGATGCTACCGCCCTCGCCGCGAGCCTGGTTTTTCGCCTGCTGGCTGGGGCTGGTGCCCACGGTGCTCTCGCTGGTACTGATGACCATCGCCGTCCACGAGGCAGGAGCCACCCCCACGGCCATCATGGGAGCCCTGGAACCACTCACGGCCGTAGCCATCGGTGTAATGGTGTTTGACGAGTCGCTCACCCTCCGGCTCGGCATCGGCATCGTGCTCATCCTTTTAGCCGTGCTGTTCATCGTGATGGGCAATAATTTCCACCTGCGCACCATCACCCACACCATCGGTGCCATCGTCAGAAAGACATGGCGCTGGAGGTAACATTTTTTTTCTTAGCCTATCTTCCCCTCGGCTTCCAGCGCATTCCAGATGGAATAGCGCGCTTCCGGATTCAGCCGTTCCATTTGGCAAAAGATGTTGCGAGCCGTAGTGCGCTGGGTGTCATGTTCATAGGGGCACGACTTAAGTTGCTGCACATATTGCTGGCTGACGGCATGCTGGCGTATGTCGTCTTCACGGCATAGGCAGAGCGGACGTATGATGGTCAGGGGCATCTTCTGGAGCCGCAGTTTAGCAGGCATGGTTGAGAAGTGTCCTTGAAAGGTGATGTTCATCAGTGCAGTGTGGATAATGTCGTCCTGATGGTGTCCGAGTGCTATCTTTTGGCAGCCAGTCGCCTGTGCGACGTTGAACAGTTGTTTGCGGCGCTGCCAAGAGCAGAGAAAACAGGGAGGTTTCTTCTTGTAATGTGTACTGTCAATTGACGACGGTGCATCTGCTGACGTTGCGGGATGAGCGTCGAAGCGCGTTGTGACGATGTGGAGCGGGATGCCCAGACGGTCGCAGAATAGCTGCAGATAGCTGGTGTCGCTTTCATAGTGTATGTTTTCCATACGTACATGTATGGCCTCAACGCTGAATCGGGGCACGTGGATATGCTGTCGGCGAGCCAACAGCTCAAGCAGCAACAGCGAGTCTTTGCCACCCGACAGTCCGACGAGGATTTTGTCACCCTCGTCGATAAGCTGGTATTTGCCCAGCGCCTTGTTAAACTGTTTCCAGAGCCGCTCGCCGACGTTCATTTCATGAATACCAGATAGACGGCACAGATGATGAGCAGGAAGGCCAGGATATGATTCCAGTGCAGGTGCGTGCCCTGAAACATGATGTTGGCGATGATGGCAAAGACCGCCAGCGAGATGCACTCTTGGATGACTTTCAGCTGTACGAGGTTAAATGGTCCTCCGTTGTCGATGAATCCGAGACGGTTGGCCGGAACCTGACAACAATACTCGAAGAAAGCTATCATCCACGAGAAGGCGATGACACCGATGAGTGGCCAATGGTTGCTGATGCCTGACTGCTGCAGTCTGAGGTGTCCATACCATGCCAGCGTCATGAAGACGTTGCTAAGTATGAGCAGCAAGATAGTATAAAGTCCGTTCATACAAAATAATTACCTTAATTTGGGGCGCAAAAGTACAAAAAGAAATGCAAAGCACAAAGAAAAAACGGCAAAGTTTCGCCTTCTTTTGGTTATTTCCACCATTTTCTTACGCTTTACTCTGGGCTGTCATCTGGCCGTCTGACACTTTGGGCAGGCCAAACCATCACTTTGGGCAGGCCAAACCTTCACTTTGGGCAGGCCAAACTATGACTTTGGTCAGCCCAAACTGAAGGTTTGGTCTGCCCAAAGTTAAAGAGCGGTCATATTGCCTGACCAGTACGTTACCGCTGGCCTTTCAGACGCTGATATTCTGCGCGTGCTTTCTTCATCTGCTCCAGGAATCGCTCACTGGTGTGCAGCTTGGCATAAGCCGCCGAAGTGGCTATGCGTGCAGCATCGGTGTCGCTCTGCCAGTGGGCACCTACCACCACGCGGTTCTCGCCGTAGCGATAGCCCCGGGCCAGTATCTCCGTGGCACGGTCGGGGTTTATCTCCATCAGCAGCAGGGCGGCGCTCCAGCCCAGGGTAGTGTGACCCGACGGGAAGGAACCGTTTTTCCTCAGAGCCGGCTCATCGGCAGGGTAGAGGGTCGGCTCGTTGAACACCATGAACGGACGACGGCGCATGTAGACCCGCTTCGGAATGGTTGTGATTTTGTCGCAGGTAGCCGTGCCGTCCAGCAGCACGCGGTAGATTTCGGGTGTTTCCTCCTTGGAAATCTTCATGCCGAAAGCATCCTCAAACTCGGTGATAATGGTTGCCATGCCATAGACGGCATCGCGGGTGGCCTCGGCGGCCCGTTCAGGGTTATGGCGCATCTGCTTGCCCCAGTAGTAGCGTGCCACGTCGTTGGTGAATGCCACCGATGTACTGTCAGGCGGGCCAGGCATGAACACCACCATGTCGGGCATCTCCTCGGCGGTGAAATACAGGTTGGGTGTCTCTTTGTCTTGTGCCTGCATGGCTATGGCCAGGCAGAGAAGGAGTAGGGTGGTAAGTTTCTTGTTCATTCTGTTGGATGTTAAGTTTCTAATGGGCTACAAAAGTACAAAAAAAATCTAATATTACAAAGCTCTGCCGCCATTATTTGTCGTCGGACGGGCAGAACGAGTCGGGCGGCGGACGCCTCCCATTTGCAGGAAAAGCAGGAAAATGTCAGCAAAAGGTGCATTTTTCTGTCAAAATGTTTGCGTAATTCAGGAAAAAGTAATACTTTTGCAGGCGTTTAACAAAAAACAAGAGTGAATATGTCAAAGTTGAGCACTTACTTCTACGGCTATTACTTTTACTTTGCAGGCAACTGTGAAGCGGGTCGTTGCGTATAGAGTTCAGCGAATGATATAGATAGGAATCAGACACAGCCCCGCTTCACAGACACGTGAGAGTGGGGCTTGTTGTTAGAGTAACGCTTATAAAAACAAGAAAGAAGATGAAGAGAATAGCCATTCAGGGCCTTACAGGTTCGTTTCACGACATCGCCGCCCACCTCTATTTCGAGGGCGAGCAGATACAGCTGGAGTGCTGCTCCACCTTCGAGCAGGTGTTTGACAGCATCCGCCGCGACCCTACGATGCTCGGCATGACGGCCATTGAGAACACCATTGCCGGCTCGCTGCTGCACAACTACGAGCTGCTGCGCGAGAGCGGCACGACCATCGTGGGCGAGCATAAGCTGCACATCACGCACAGCATCTGCTGTCTGCCCGGCGACAACTGGGAAACCATAGAGGAGGTACACTCGCATCCTGTGGCCCTGATGCAGTGTCGGCAGTTTCTGGCCCAGCATCCACGGCTGAAGAATGTCGAGGCCGAGGACACTGCCGGTTCGGCCAAGATGATAGCCGAGGAGCACCGCCACGGGTGGGCTGCCATCTGCCATGCCGAGGCCGCACGGCTCTACGGTCTGAAGGTGCTGGAAGACCATATCGAGGACAACAAGCACAACTTCACGCGTTTCCTCGTGGTGAGCCACCCCAACAAGGCCGACATGCTGCGCCCGCTGACCGAGGCCAACAAGGCCAGCATTGTCTTCTCGCTGCCCCACGAGCAGGGTGCCTTGTCGCACGTGCTGGCCATCCTGTCGTTCTACAAGATAAACCTGACGAAGATACAGTCGCTGCCCATCATCGGTCGCGAATGGGAGTATCTGTTCTATGTCGATGTGATGTACGACGACCTGACGCGCTACCGCCAGTCGATAGACGCCATTATCCCCTTGACCAAGGACTTCAAGATATTAGGAGAGTACAAAGACGGAAGACAAACCAATTGAAACAAAACATAACGACAACCATGACAACAACGACAAACAGCCCGCAGGCTGACATGCCAACACAGTCAACCTTCCAGCCGGCAGACCGGCTGAGTTTAGTGCAGGAATATTACTTCAGCCGCAAGCTGAAAGAGGTGGCACAGCTGAACGCCGAGGGCAAGGACATTATCAGCCTGGCCATAGGCAGTCCGGACATGCCGCCGTCAGCGCAGACCATCGAGAAGCTCTGCGAGGTGGCCCGCCAGCCCGATGCCCACGGCTATCAGCCCACCATGGGCACCCCGGAGCTGCGTCAGGCCATGGCCGGCTTCTACCAGCGGTGGTATGGCGTGCAGCTCGATGCCCGTACTGAGGTGCTGCCGCTGATAGGCTCTAAGGAGGGCATCCTGCATGTGACGCTGGCCTTTGTCAACCCTGGCGACACGGTGCTGGTGCCCAATCCCGGCTACCCCACCTACACGTCGCTGAGCAAGCTGCTGGGGGCGCACATCGTCAACTACGACCTTGACGAGCACAACGGCTGGCAGCCCGACTTCGACCAGCTGGAGGAAATCGTCAGTCGGAAATCGTTGAATTGTAAGCTGCTGTGGACCAACTATCCCAACATGCCTACTGGCGGACGGGCCCGCATGGCAACCTACGCGCGGCTGGTGGACTTTGCCAGTCGCCACGGCATTGTAGTGGTCAACGACAACCCCTATTCCTTCATCCTCAGCGACGAGCACCTGAGCATCCTTCAGGTGCCGGGTGCCAAGGACTGCTGCATCGAGTTCAACTCCATGTCCAAGTCGCACAACATGCCGGGATGGCGCGTAGGCCTGTGTGCCACCAATGCCACGTTCATCTCGTGGCTCCTGAAGGTGCAGTCGAACATTGAGAGCGGCACCTTCCGAGGCATACAGCTGGCCGCTGCCGAGGCATACCGCAACAGCGACGACTGGCACCACGAGGCCAACGTCGAGCGCTATGCCGCCCGCCGCCAGTATGCCGAGCAAATCATGGATGTGCTGGGTTGCCGATACGACCGCAACCAGGTAGGCATGTTTCTCTGGGGCCGCATACCTGACAGCTACGCCAATGCCGAGCAGCTGACCGAGCGGGTGCTCCACGAGGCCCGTGTGTTCATCACCCCCGGATTCATCTTCGGCTCCAAGGGCGAGCGCTATATCCGCATCTCGCTGTGTGCCAAGGAAGAAAATATACAAGAGGCTTTGGAAAGAATTAAACAGACACTATAACTATGGAATTAGAACTTAAACCCCTGAATTTACCGAGTGACAACGAACGCCCCTTCGTCATTGCCGGCCCGTGCAGCGCCGAGACCGAGGAGCAAGTGATGACGACCGCCCGCCAGCTGGCCATGAAGGGCTGCCACAACTTCCGTGCCGGTGTGTGGAAGCCGCGCACCAAGCCCGGCGGCTTTGAGGGACACGGCGAACCGGCCCTGGTGTGGCTCAAACAGGTGAGGGACGAGACGCACATGCTCGTGGCTACCGAGGTGGCCACCCCCGAACATGTGGAGCTGGCCATGAAGTACGGCATCGACATCCTGTGGGTAGGAGCGCGCACGTCGGCCAACCCCTTTGCCATGCAGGCACTGGCCGACGCCATGAAGGGTCTCGACGTGCCGGTGTTCGTGAAAAATCCCGTCAATCCTGACATTGAGCTATGGATAGGTGCCATGGAGCGCCTCAACCAGGCAGGCATCCAGCGGCTGGCAGCCATACACCGCGGCTTCTCCAGCTACGACAAGAAGATATACCGCAACACGCCCATGTGGCAGATACCCATCGAGCTGCACCGCCGCATTCCGGAGCTGCCCATCATCAGCGACCCCAGCCACATCGGCGGTCGTCGTGAGCTGATAGCCCCGCTGTGTCAGCAGGCCATGGACCTGGGATTCGACGGTCTGATAGTGGAGAGCCACTGCGACCCCGACAAGGCGTGGAGCGATGCCAAGCAGCAGGTGACCCCTGACGTGCTCGACTACATCCTGTCGCTGCTGGTCATCCGCGACGAGAACACGACGACCGAAGGCATTAGCCAGTTGCGCAAACAGATAGATGAGCTCGACAACCAGCTCATGGAGCTGCTGTCGAAGCGCATGCGGGTGTGCCGTGAGATAGGCCACTACAAGAAGGAGCACAACATGACGGTGCTGCAGACCAGCCGCTACAACGAGATACTCGACAAGCGCGGAGCACAGGGTGCCCTGTGCGGCATGTCGGCAGAGTTCGTGGCCAAGGTGTTCGAGGGCATTCACGAAGAGTCCGTGCGCCAGCAGATAGAAATCATCAACAAGTAACGTAGCACCATGAAGATATTAGTATTAGGAGCAGGCAAGATGGGCAGCTTCTTCATCGACCTGCTGAGTTTCGACCACGAGGTGGCTGTCTACGAGCGCGACCCACGGCGCATGCGCTTCACCTACAACTGCCAGCGCTTCACCCGGCTCGACGAAATCCGTGACTTCGCACCCGAACTGGTCGTCAACGCCGTCACCCTGAAGTACACCATCCCCGTCTTTGAGCAGGTCATGCCCTATCTGCCTAAGGATTGCATCATCAGCGACATCGCCTCGGTGAAGACCGGCCTGAAGGAGTTCTACGAGCAGTCGGGGTGCCGCTACGTGTCCACACACCCCATGTTCGGACCTACCTTTGCCAACCTGCATCAGCTGTCCGAGGAGAACGCCATCATCATCAGCGAGGGCGACTACATGGGGCGCATCTTCTTTAAGGACCTCTACCAGCGCCTGGGGCTCAACATCTACGAGTACACCTTCGACGAACACGACCGTACGGTGGCCTATTCGCTCTCGATTCCCTTTGTGTCTACCTTCGTCTTTGCCGCCGTCATGAAGCACCAGGATGCCCCGGGCACCACCTTCAAGCGCCACATGCAGATAGCCAAGGGCGTGCTCAACGAGGACGACTACCTGCTGCAGGAAATACTGTTCAACCCCTATACCCACGACCAGGTGAGCCAGATACGCACAGAGCTCAAGGAACTGCTGGCCATCATCGACCAGAAGGACGGCGAGGGCATGAAGGCATACCTGACGAAGATTCGCAACAACGTGCGCCGCGACATTTAGACTTCCAACACCCATCACCATAAAATCTCTGTGTTATATTTGGCTTTTTCCTCGCTTATTCGTACCTTTGAGGCTTCGCCTCTTAGGTACTCACGCTCGGAAATGAAAAGAAAAACTTCGTCTTTTCTTTTGCTTTTCGCTCGCTTATTCGTACCTTTGCAGCATGCAAAGCAAGGTACTACTCATCTATACCGGCGGCACCATCGGCATGAACCGCAACCCGCAGACAGGCGCCCTGGAGCCTTTCGACTTCGAGCACCTGTTGCAGCGCGTGCCTGAGCTGCGCCAGTTTGACCTGCTGATAGACAGCTATCAGTTTCAGCCGCCCATCGACTCCAGCGACATGTCGCCACGACTGTGGACAGACCTGAGCCACGTCATTGCCGACCGCTATGCGCTCTACGACGGCTTCGTCGTGCTCCACGGCACCGACACCATGGCCTTCACGGCCTCCGCCCTGAGCTACATGATGGAAAACCTCACCAAGCCCATCATCTTCACTGGTTCGCAGCTGCCCATTGGCCAGCTGCGCACCGACGGCAAGGAGAACCTGATAACATCCATCGAGATGGCTGCCGCCAAGGATGCCGACGGCCATGCCTTAGTGCCGGAAGTGGGCATCTATTTCAATGGCCACCTGCTGCGCGGCAATCGCACCACCAAGCAGAGCGCCGACGAGTTCAACGCCTTCGAGTCGTTCAACTACCCCCATCTGGCCGATGCTGGCGTCAACATCACCTACCACCGCGACCGCATCCTGATGCCGCAATGGGACAAGCCTTTACAGCCCCACTTCCGACTTGACAACAATGTCATCATCTTCTCGCTATTTCCCGGCATCCGCGAAGACCTTATCCGCCACATTATCCATACGCCCAACCTGCGGGCCATCGTCATGCGTACCTTTGGCAGCGGCAATGCCCCCCAAACGCCCTGGCTGCTCAACGCCCTCCGGGAGGGCACCCGCCACGGCAAGGTCATCGTCAATATCAGCCAGTGCATGCAGGGCACCGTCGAGATGAGCCGCTACGATACGGGCTATCACCTCCAGGAGGCGGGCGTGGTCAGCGGTCACGACTCCACCGTCGAGAGTGCCGTCACCAAGCTCATGTTCCTCCAGGCGCACTACGACGACCCCGACAAGGTGCGCTCGATGATGAATCAAAGCATACGCGGCGAAATCTGCATCTGACACCACAACGGTGCTGAGGGTGACGCTGATGGTAGGGCATAGGCGCAAAAAGCCAAAGATTCTCTTGGCATTTTGTTTACTTCTTCGTACCTTTGTGGCCCGTAAAACAATGAATCATGGAATTTAAGGATTTAGTGAAAGTACGCCGCTCGCACCGTAAGTTTACAGGCGAGGAGATAGACGGCGAAGACGTGAAAACAATACTGCGTGCAGCCCTGATGGCTCCAACATCGAAGGGACAGCGGGCATGGCAGTTCGTGGTGGTGGACAACAAGATGGACTTGGAGAAACTGGCCGATGCCAAAGACCTTGGCGGACAGTTTCTGAAGGATGCCCCACTGGCTGTAGTAGTGTTGGGCGACCCGCTGCAAAACGACTGCTGGGTGGAAGACGGGTCGATAGCTGCCATCTCGATGCAGTATCAGGCTGAGGCGCTGGGACTGGGCTCCTGCTGGGTGCAGATGAGGGGGCGCGGACTGAGTGACGGCACATCGGCCGATATGGTCATCCGTGGTGTGTTAGACATTCCAGAGGAGCTCTCATGTCTGTGTGTCGTGGCCATCGGTCATAAAGCCGATGAACGCAAGCCGCAGAATGAAGACAAACTGAAGTGGGAGAACGTTCACTTGGAGAAATTCTGAGACCACCATGCGCATCGTACTGATAGGAGCCGGACGCGTGGCCACCAACATGGGCCATGCGCTGCAGGCTGCGGGTCACGAAGTAATGGCCGTTTACAGCCGGACGATGGCTTCGGCAACAGCGTTAGCCACGGCTTTGAATGCCATGGCCACAGATGATGCCAAGCGTTTGCCTTTGGAGGCTGACGTGTTCATAATGAGCCTAAAAGACAGTGTGTTGCGTGCCTTGGCTGAACAATTGACAAAAAATAGGGAAGGACAACTCTTTGTCCACACTGCCGGCTCAATGCCGATGACGTTATTTGACGGACTGACGACGCGCTATGGGGTGCTTTACCCCATGCAGACCTTTTCTAAGGAGCGTCTGTTAGACTTCTCGGACATACCGCTGTTTGTTGAGGCATGCGACGATACGGTACTCGACACGGTCAGAAGACTGGCTGAGAGTCTCTCACAGCATGTCTACGACTGCACAAGCGAGCAGCGCAAGATGCTCCACCTGGCAGCGGTCTTCGCCAGCAACTTCGCCAACCACTGCTATGCGCTGTCGGCAGCACTATTGGAACGCCACGGACTGCCGTTCGACATCATGCTGCCACTCATCGACGAGACCACCCGCAAGATACATCAGCTACATCCGCTCGATGCCCAGACGGGACCAGCCGTGCGGTGGGACGAGAACGTCATCGGCATGCAGAGCCAGCTGCTGGCCTACGACCCAGCAGTGCGCGAGTTGTATGAACAGCTGTCGGAAAGTATTCACAAGAAAGCAATCAGTTATGGTCAACTACGACTTAAAGAAGATACGAGCCATCGTGTTTGACGTTGATGGTGTGCTCTCGGCAGAGACTATTTCGCTGGGCGATGACGGCATCCCTCGCCGCACGGTAAACATCAAGGACGGCTATGCCATCCAGTTAGCCATGAAGATGGGGCTGCGTATAGCCATCATCACAGGCTGTACCATCGAGGCTGTGGCCGTGCGCTACCGTCTCTTGGGCATGGAAGATGTTTACTTGGCTGCTTCGGTGAAGATGAAGACCTACGAGGAGTTTATGGCTAAATATGGACTGGCCGACGACGAGGTGATGTACATGGGCGACGACATTCCCGACCTGGAGGTGATGCGCCGGGTGGGGTGCCCCGTGTGCCCGAAGGATGCATGCCCCGAAGTGAAGGCTGTCAGCCGCTATGTCAGCCACCAAAGAGGTGGTTTCGGATGTGCCCGCGATGTCATAGAGCAGACACTCAAGGCACAGGGACTCTGGCTGAAGGACGATAGGGCCTTCGGATGGTGAGGGGAAATGAAGAATGAAGAACTTTGCAAGCGGCGAGCGCAGAGCCATGCTCGCATGGACTATGCCGAACCGCGACGCAAAACGGGCCAAGCCAATTTGCTACCGTCCAACGGAGGTAATCATAAAGTTCAAAGTTCAATGTTCAAAGGTGAAAGGTGAAAGATGAAGACGAACTACCATATTATATTAGCCAGCAATTCGCCAAGGCGCAAGGAGCTACTGGCAGGTATTGACATCGATTTCACGGTACTTGTGCTCGAAGGTATTGACGAAAGCTATCCGGCAGACTTGCCAACGACAGAGATAGCCCAATACATTTCGCAGAAGAAAGCAAATGCCTACCGGCAGACGATGGCAGCCGACGAGCTGGTCATTACCGCCGACACGGTGGTTATCCTCGGTAATGAGGTGCTTGGCAAGCCCCGCGACGAGGAGGATGCCTGCCGCATGCTCCGCGAACTGAGCGGCAAGACCCATCAGGTGACGACAGGCGTGACGCTGACCACCACCGAACGGCAGGTAAGTTTCTCGGTGACTACCGACGTGACGTTCAAGTCGTTCACGGAGGCGGAAATCAGCTACTACGTCAAGCATTACCATCCGATGGATAAGGCTGGTGCCTACGGCATTCAGGAGTGGCTCGGCCATATTGGTGTGACGGCCCTCCATGGCAGCTACTTTAACGTAATGGGGCTGCCCGTGCAACGCATCTACGAAGCACTGCGCGTCAATGGCTTTGTCTATTGACAACGTCAATTGCCGCTCCGTCGGCGGAACTCTGCACAGGTGACAGCCGTGGCAATGGCCACGTTCAGACTCTCAGCGGTGGCACCGCCCGCAGCATGATAGTTGGGAATGAGCAACCGGTGACTGATAAGTTGTCGCACGGGTTGCGAGATGCCGTTGCCCTCGTTGCCCATGACAATGATGCCGCTGGCCGTCAGCGGTTCTTCGTAGAGGTTGGCACCATCGAGCAAGGTGCCGTAGACCGGTACATTCGTGTCACGCAGCAGTGACACCAGGTCCGTATAAATCATGGGGACATGAGCCAGACTGCCCATGGTAGCCTGTACCACCTTGGGGTTGTAAGCATCGGCCGTGTCGGGCGAGCAGTAGATGGCAGCAATGCCAAACCAGTCGGCTATGCGGATGATGGTGCCGAGGTTGCCGGGGTCCTGAATGCCGTCGAGGGCCAGGCAGAGCGCCTGTCCGAGGCTGTCAGGTGCAGTCAGGGGCCGTTGGGGTATGTGCATGACGGCCAGCATCTGCTGGGGATGCTGCAGGAAACTGAGCCGCCTGAGCTCGTCATCGGTCACCAACTGAGCATCGGGGCGCTCGGCGGTGGAAAAGATGACGTGGGCCTTAAAGCCGGCTTTCAGCAGGTCGCCGACCACTTTGGGCCCTTCTGCCACAAAGAGTCCCTCGCGCTGCCGGTACTTCTTCTGTTCCAGTGAGCGCACCAGCTTCAGTTGGTTCTTGCTTATCATCGGTTGTCCGTTGTCAATTATCCATTACCTAAAAGGTCTGGGCGCAGTCGGCGCGTACGTTCCAGTGCTTGTTCCAGTTCCCACTCGCGAATCTTGGCCTCGTTGCCCGACAGCAGGATGTCAGGCACCTTCCAGCCCTTGTAGTCGGCCGGCCGGGTGTAGATAGGAGCTGCCAAGAGGTCGTCCTGGAAACAGTCGGAGAGTGCCGACTGTTCGTCACCGATGACTCCCGGCACTACCCGCACGATAGCGTCGGCAATCATGGCGGCTACCAGCTCCCCGCCGGTGAGCACAAAGTCGCCGATAGATATTTCTCGGGTGATGAGGTGGTCGCGTATGCGCTGGTCAATGCCCTTGTAGTGGCCGGCCAGGATGATGAGGTTGCCCATGAGCGAGAGCTCATTGGCCATGTGCTGGTTGAAACGTTCGCCGTCGGGCGAGGTAAAGATGACCTCATCGTAGTCGCGCTCTTGCTTGAGGGCAGTGATGCAGCGGTCTATGGGTTCACACTGCATGACCATTCCTGCCGACCCACCATAGGGATAGTCGTCCACGCGGCGCCACTTGTCCAGCGTGTAGTCGCGTAGGTTGTGCAGGCGTATTTCGGCCAGTCCTTTCTTTTCGGCACGTGCCAGTATGGATTCGTGTACGAAGCCCTCCAGCATTTCGGGCAGTACGGTGATAATGTCTATGCGCATGGGGTAGGGGTTTTGCTAATGGATAATTGACAAGTGGATAATGGATAATAGGCTACGTCCCGTGATAGAAGTCTATGATGCGTCCGATGTAACGTTCGCCCACCTGCCTGCCCAGTTGGTAGACGTGGCGCATCTCGTCGGCATTGTGCGAGATGTGACCGATAGGAATCTTCTCGTCGGGGCGGATGACCAGCGCGCGTCCCTCCTGCTCGGCCTGGACCACGTAGGCCAGTTGGCGGTTGTACATCAGGTGCCGGTCGCGCAGGGCCTTGACCATCTGGGGGTAGCGATGCAGGGCCAAGTGCATGAGGGGCATCAGTCGGCTGGGCTTCTTGACGAATCCCAGTGGCTGTGTCAGAATGACGACGTTACGATGGTAGCCGCTTTTCTCGAAATATTCCAGAGGGATGGAGTCGGCCACCCCGCCGTCGAGCAGTTTGTGGCCGCCGAGGGATATGACCTTCGAGGCCAGCGGCATGGAGGCCGATGCCCGTATCCACTCATAACATTCGTAGTCGGCCTTACGCAATGGATGGTAGATGGCCTGCCCGGTGTCCACGTCAGTACACACGACGACGAACTCCATGGGATTCTGTTCAAAGGCGTTGTCGTCGAACACGTCGTACTGCTTGGGTACAATATGATAGCCAAACTGCGCATTGAAGTAGTCGCCTGTGGTCAGTAGCGAGCGTAATCCGCTGTAACGGGCATCGTTGGCAAAGCGGGTGTTGTAGCGGATAGCCCGTCCCACTTGGCGCGACTTGTAGTTGCAGCCAAAGGCAGCACCCGCCGACACGCCTATCAATCCGTCTGGCCACACGTCGTGTTCCATCATCACGTCGGTCACGCCGGCCGTCCACAGTCCGCGCATGGCTCCGCCTTCTAAAACCAGTCCATTCTTCATATCGCGTGCAAAGTTACGGAAAAAGCTTGTAAAAGCGAAGCTATTTTGGAAGATTAAAGCAATTCAGCCTAAAATAAAGGCAAGACGGGGAAGAATGAGGAAGTACAATTTGGAACTTAACGCAAATTGGGGAGGATTGGTGAAGAAGTTAGGTTGCCAAATCGTAACCCAGAAAACAGGTTCTGAAGTAGGTTGATCGACTAAGCAAATTGGGGAAGAATTGCGCACCTTTCACCGCTCTTTCGCCAACCGTTTCTTATTCTGCAAACTGCAACATTTTGCATAGCGATGGATGCCTAAAAAGAAAGTAGTTTTGCAGCCAAAATTAAAAACGGAGTAAGAAACATGAGAAGTACTTTTAACATTCTGTTCTATGTGAACAAGAGTAAGGAGAAGAACGGTGTGGTGCCTGTGATGGGCAGGGTTACGATTAACGGTACTCAGAGCCAGTTCAGTTGTAAGAAGTCCATCCCGCTTGACATGTGGGACGTGAAGGGCAATTGTGCCAAAGGCCGTAGCAAGGAGGCATTGCAGATTAACCGCGAACTTGATAATATCAAGGCGCAGATCATCAAGCACTATCAGCACCTGTCGGATAGAGAGGCTTTCGTGACGGCTGAGATGGTGCGCAACTCATATCAGG
>Ga0310691_10001141_pt1 | contig 42894 bp, 38 predicted proteins | sample 176DNAGHGlowgp2_FD_203887 | JGI IMG/M metagenome (GOLD analysis project Ga0310691, IMG submission 203887) | Sheep rumen microbial communities from Palmerston North, Manawatu-Wanganui, New Zealand - 1766 DNA GHGlow gp2 (v2) (version 2) | ecosystem: Host-associated > Mammals > Digestive system >... | reverse complement strand
ACTATGTTCAATTGCACAGAATATGAGGAACCGCCGTATGCCGAACGGCACGTACGGTGGTGTGAGAGGTCGGTAAACGAAAGTAGGAGATAAACTCCATTACTTTCGTTTACCTCCTACTCGATTCATCCTGAACGAAGTGAAGGATCTACAACGAAGTGAAGGATCTACTTCACGCCAAAGGCAAAGATGCAATGGCTGGTGTAGGTTTCTCCGGGCCGGAGCACGGCCGAGGGCCAGTCGGCCTTGTTGGGCGTGTCGGGGTAGTGCTGGGTTTCCAGGCAGATGGCGCTGCGGAAAGGATAGGCGATGCCTTTTTTGCCCACGACGGTGCCGTCCAGGAAGTTGCCGGAGTAGATTTGGATGCCGGGCTCGTCGGTATAGACTTTGAGGTCGATGCCGGTTTCCGGGCAGTACAGTTCGGCGGCGAGGGTTTTGATATCGCCTTCGGTGTCCAGGACCCAGTTGTGGTCATAGCCGTGGCCGTTGCGGAGTTGGATGCAGTCGGCCTGGATATCCTCTCCGATGCGCTTGGGGGCCGTGAAGTCGAAGGGCGTACCTTCCACCGGACGGATTTCGCCGGTGGTCATGAACGTGCTGTCCACCGGGGTGAAGCGGGAGGCGTTCACATACAGGATATCCTCCTCTATGCTGTGGGCGGCCGGGTCACCGGAGAGATTGAAATACGCGTGGTTGGTCATGTTGATGACGGTGGCCTTGTCGGTGACCGCCTCATAGGCGATGTCGATGGCCCCCTCCGGCGTGAGCGTGTAGGTGACGCAGGCCGTCACCGTTCCGGGAAAGCCGTTGTCTCCGTCGGGCGACACCAGGCGCAGTTTGACGTGCCTGGAATCGGCCTCGATGGTCTCGTAGGGGCAGTACTGCCAGCCGGTGGGCCCGCCGTGGAGGCAATGGCCGTAATTGTTCTGCGGCAGTTGGTATTCCACCCCGTCCAGCGTAAACCTTCCCTGATTGATGCGGTTGGCATACCGGCCGATGGCGGCGCCGAAATCCGTCTGGTTGTTCTCGGGGTAATAGTCGCTGATTTTGTCGAAGCCCAGTACGACATCCCGCATTTCTCCGTTTCTGTCCGGGACCAGGATGGACACGATGCGCCCGCCGTAATTGGTGATGCGCACCTGCATGCCGGCCTCGTTGGTGAGGGTATGGAACTGTTCGGCTTTGGGGGTGCAGGCGGCCAGGAAAGCCGCGGCCGCACAGGCGAAGAGGATGGTTTTTTTCATGGGAACCTCGGTTTAGTTTTAATTCTATCCAAAGATACTTATTTTTGTAGGAGAAAATACCATAATTATGAAAAAGATTCTTTTCCTTGCCCTCCTTTCGCTTGCCTTTACCGCCCGGGCGCAAGTGGTGGTCTCCGTCCATGATACGGCGACGGACCAGCCTGTCATTCCGGCCGAAATCTACGGCCAGTTCTCCGAGCATCTGGGCCGATGCATCTACGAAGGCATCTGGGTGGGAGAAGATTCGTCTATCCCCCATGTAAACGGCTACCGCACCGACGTGACCGAAGCCCTCAAGGCCCTCAAAATCCCTGTCCTGCGCTGGCCCGGCGGCTGTTTTGCCGACGAATATCACTGGATGGACGGCATCGGCCCCAAGGAAAACCGGCCCAAACTGGTGAACAACAACTGGGGCGGCACCGTGGAGGACAATTCCTTCGGCACCCACGAATTCCTGAACCTCTGCGAACTGCTGGGAACCGAGCCCTACATCAGCGGCAACGTGGGCAGCGGAACGGTGGCCGAACTGGCCAAATGGGTGGAATACATGACCGCCGAAAACGGCTCCATGGCCGAACTCCGCGCCAAGAACGGCCGCAAGGAGCCCTGGAAGGTCAAGTATCTGGGAGTGGGCAATGAAAACTGGGGCTGCGGCGGAGAAATGACGGCCCAGTATTATTCCGATGTCTATAAGCGTTATGCCCTCTATGCCCGCAACTATTCCGGAAACCGCCTGTTCAAGATTGCCTGCGGCGCTTCGGAAGCGGACTATGAATGGACCCGCACCCTCATGAAAAACGCCCGCTGGGATATGTCCGGCCTCTCTTTGCATTACTATACCGTCCGGGACTGGAACCACAAAGGGTCGGCCACGGAATTCACGGCGGAAGAGTATTACGACACGCTTACCGACACCTATGCCATCGACGAAATCCTGACCAACCACATTGCCATCATGGATGCGTATGATCCCGAGCGGAAGGTGGCCCTCATCCTGGACGAGTGGGGCACCTGGTACGATGTCGAGCCCGGCACCAATCCCGGGCACCTGTTCCAGCAGAACACCATGCGGGATGCCATGGTGGCGGCCATCAACCTGAATATCTTCCACAAACACACCGGCCGCCTCAAGATGGCCAACATCGCCCAGATGGTGAATGTGCTCCAGGCCATGATTCTTACCGACGGTCCCCGGATGCTCCTTACGCCCACCTATCACGTGTTCCGGATGTTCAATGTCCACCAGAACGCCCGCTTGGTCCCTTCGGAAGCCCGTTGCGGAACCATCGTATCGGCCAGCGGTGACATCATGCCCTCCTTCAGCCAGTCGGTTTCCCGGGACGGAAACGGCCTCCTGCACATCTCGCTGGCCAATCCTTACCTGGACAAGGCCGTGAAAGTGGATGTGGCGTTCGACCAGTTGCGTCCCAAGACCGTCGGCGGCGAAATCCTCAAGGCTTCTTCCATCTCGTCGTACAACGAGTTCGGCAAGGCTCCCGCCGTTGCGCCGGCCGCTTTCCGGGACGTGAAGGTTGACGGAAAAAAACTGACGCTCACCTTGCCGGCGGCGTCAGTCGTTGTGCTGGAAGTGAAGTAACGGCTTACTTCTTGCCGCGCCAGAGGGCGGTCATGTCTTCCAGGGTCTTTCCTTTGGTCTCGGGGACCAGTTTCCACACGAACACGGCGGCGATCAGGCAGATGACCCCGTACAGGGCATAGGCGAAGAACGGGCTGCGCGTGTACATGGGAACGAAGGTGGAACTCACGATGAAGTTGAAAATCCACTGGAACGCCACCGCCCAGGCCGTTGCCTGGCTGCGGATGGTGTTGGGGAACAGTTCCGAGATGTAAACCCAGCAGATGGGGCCCCAGCTGAACATGAAGCAGGCGCTGTAAACCATGATGCTGATGACGGGAATCAGGGCGGGCAGGCTCACCACATTGGAAAGGGCCACGCCCAGGGCGCCCAGGGCCATGCCCAGGGAACCGGTGATCAGAAGGGGTTTGCGGCCCAGTTTCTCCACGGTGAAAACGGCCACCAGGGTGAAGGAAATATTGATGACGCCCATGATTACGGTGAAGAGCATGTTGTTGCTCACGCCCATGGACTCGAAGATGCGCGGGGCGAAGTACAGCACGGCATTGATGCCGATAATTTGCTGGAATACGCTGAGCATGCAGCCGATGAACACCACCATCCAGCCATAGGAGAACAGGCTTTCCCGCTCTTCCTTGACCGTTTCGATGATGTCCTGCAGAACCTTGCGGGCATGGTTCTCGCCATTGATTTTGGACAGGATCTCATAGGCCTTGTCGTTCTGCCGGCGCAGGACCAGGTAGCGCGGCGTTTCGGGAACCAGCAGGATCAGGAAGGAGAAGAGCGCGGCGGGAACGGCCTCCGACACAAACATCACCCTCCAGCCCACGGCATTGGTCCAGGCAACCACCTCGGGGTCGTTGGCGTGGCTCTTGATAATGAGGAAGTTCACGAAATAGACCACCAGCTGGCCGAAGATGATGGCGAACTGGTTCCAACTCACCAGGCGGCCGCGTTTACGGGCGGGGGCGATTTCGGCAATGTACATGGGGCAGAGGGCCGATGCGAGGCCCACGCCCACGCCGCCCAGGATGCGATAGGCATTGAAGGCCACCAGAAGGCTCTTGCAGGGGACGCCTTTCTCGAAGAACAGGAATTCCGGATAGTAGGACCCCAGGGCGCTCAGGAGGAACAGGATGCCGGCGACGAACAGCGATTTTTTCCGGCCCAGGCGGGAGGCCATGAATCCGGAGATGAGGGCGCCGATGATGCAGCCGATGAGGGCGCTGGAGGTGGTGAACCCGTGCAGGCCGTTGGTGTAGGTGAAATCCGTCGCACGCTGGAAGAAGGCCTGAAGGCCCTTTTCGGCGCCGGAAATGACGGCCGTGTCATAGCCGAAGAGAAGACCGCCGATGACAGCGACCAGCACGATCCCCGCCAGGTAAGCGGGATTTCCGCTCTTTTCGTAGTTGTTCATTGTCTTTCAGAATCAAAGTTGATATGCAAAAATACAGAAAAAATGCTTATCTTTGAAAAAATCCCCGTGATTTAAAAAGAATATCCAAAATAACAGTATGGAAACAGAAAATCTTCAGAAAATCGCATCGCAGGTGCGCCGGGACATCATCCGTATGGTAACATCGGCCAAATCCGGCCATCCGGGCGGCTCCATGTCCACTGCGGACATCCTCACGGCCTTGTATTTCGAGGTCATGGACCACAACCCCGCCACCTGGACCCGCGACGGCAAGGGACAGGACATGTTCATCCTCTCCGCCGGTCACCTGGCTCCCGTGTATTATTCCGTTCTGGCCCGTGCCGGTTACTTCCCGGTGAGCGAACTGGGCACCCTCCGCAAACTGGGTTCCCGCCTGCAGGGCCATCCCTCCGTCCGCAGGGGCCTTCCGGGCGTCACCCAGGCTTCCGGCTCCCTGGGACAGGGTGTTTCCGTAGCCGCCGGCCTGGCCCTGGCCAAGAAGATGGACGGCGACAAGCACTATGTCTATGTCCTGTGCGGAGACGGTGAGTCCGAAGAAGGCCAGATCTGGGAAGGCGCCGAGTTCACCACCCACCATGCCCTCGGCAACCTCATCGGCATGACGGACTGGAACGGCCAGCAGATTGACGGCACCATCGAGTCCGTATGCGGCGGCGGAGACCTCCAGCTCAAATGGCAGGCCTTCGGCTGGAACACCGTTACGGCCGACGGGCACGACATGGAGGCCATCCTCACGGCCTTCGCCAAGGCCAAGGAACTTGGCAAAAAGACCAACCGTCCCACGATGATTCTCTTCAAGACCGATATGGGTCACGGCGTGGATTTCATGGCCGGCACCCACAAATGGCACGGCAAGGCTCCCAATGCGGAGCAGTGCGAAGCCGCCCTGGCCCAACTCGAAGAAACCCTTGGTGATTATTAATAAGAAAGTCCTATGAAAAAATACATCGATACAGGAAAGAAAGACACCCGCAGCGGCTTCGGTGAGGGTCTCCTCCGTGCCGGCAAGGCCGACGAGCGCATCGTCGCCCTCACGGCCGACCTCAAGGGTTCCCTCAAGATGGACGCCTTCGCGGCCGAATTCCCCGAAAGATTCTTCCAGTGCGGCATTGCCGAGGCCAACATGGTCGGCGCCGCCGCCGGCCTGGCCATCGCCGGCAAGATTCCCTTCATCGGCTCGTTTGCCGAGTTTGTCACCGGCCGCGTTTACGACCAACTCCGCCAGGAGGTCTCCTATGGCAAGACCAATGTGAAGATTGCCTCCTCCCATGCCGGCATCACCCTGGGTGAAGACGGCGCCACCCACCAGACCATGGAGGACATCGCCCTCATGCGGGCCCTTCCGGACATGGTGGTGGTGAACCCCTGCGATTACAACCAGACCCTGCAGGCCACCCTGGCCGCCGCCAAGTATGACGGCCCCGTTTACCTCCGTTTCGGCCGTCCTTCCGTTCCCAACTTCACCGATCCCGAACAGCCCTTCGAGATTGGCAAGGCCTATGTGATGAACGAGGGCATGGACGCCAGCATCTTCTGCTGCGGCCACCTGGTATGGGAAGCCCTGCAGGCTGCGGAAGCACTTGAGGCAGAGGGGATTTCCCTGGAAGTGGTGAATGTGGCCACCATCAAGCCTCTGGACGCGGAAACCATCGTGGCCTCCGTCCGGAAGACTGGCAAGGCCATCGTGGCCGAAGAGCACAACATGGCCGGCGGCCTGGGTGAGGCCATCGCCGCGCTCCTGGCGCAGAAGCAGCCCACCCGGATCTGCTTCATGAACGGCGGAGACCGCTTCGGCCAAACCGGCACCCCGGCCGAACTCATGGCCCTCTACGGCCTGGACGCCGCTCACATTGTCGGGAAGGTCAAGGCCATGTGTTAGTGTATCTTACCGGCAGTCCCACCCGTTACGGAGAGGACCATTTCACCGAAGACAACGGCTTTCTGGCCGATGTCAAGGCGGAATTGGCGGCTGCCGTGCGGCGCTCCTGCGGGAAGCCGGGCCTTCCCCGCGTGCTGCTGGTGAGCGCCGCCCCCGACGACCGGGGCTTTACGGAATCGGTCCTGAAAGGGATGTCGGCATGCATCCACGCCTCCGGCATCCCGACAGAGGAGATCGTCATGCTGGACCGCCGGAACGCCTCCCGGGCCCGGGAACTGGTGCGGCGGGCCCACTGGATCGTGCTTTGCGGAGGCCATGTCCCCACGCAGAACAGGTTCCTGCACGAACTGGGCTTCAAAGACCTGCTGAAAACCTTTGACGGTGTGGTCATGGGATGCAGCGCCGGCTCCATGAACTGTGCGGAAAACGTGTATTCCCACCCGGAAATGCCGGGCGAAGCTGTCGATCCCTCCTATCGGCGCTGGCTCAAAGGGCTGGGACTCACCGACATCAACCTGATTCCGCATCTGGAGCAGGTGCGCTATGCCAGCGTGGACGGCCTCCGGCTCTTCGAGGACATCGCCTTTCCGGACAGTTGGAACCACCGTTTCTACACCTTCCGGGACGGCGGCTATGTGAAAATCAAGGACGGCCGAAGCGAACTCCGGGGCGAAGCATTCGAGATTACCCGGGGGGCCATGCGGCACATTTCCGAAGAAAACAAATCCTATCCCTTTATGAACTTAATATTTATCTCTCCGCATTTTCCGGCCACCTACTGGCACTTCTGCGCCGGTGCAAAGGCCGATGGCGTGAACGTTCTGGGCATCGCCGACACGCCTTATGAAAACCTTTCCTGGGAACTCAGGCAAAGCCTCACGGACTACTATCAGGTGAACAACCTCGAGAACTACGAGGAAATGTACCGCGCCGTGGCCTGGTTCGCCCACAAATACGGAAAAATAGACTGGATTGAATCCAACAACGAATACTGGCTGCAGCAGGACGCCCGCCTGCGCACCGACTTCAACGTCGCCTCCGGCATCAGGAACGACCAGATTGCCTCCATCCGCAACAAGAGCGAGATGAAGAAATACTATGCCCTGGGCGGCATTCCCACGGCCCGGCAGATCAAGGCGTCGGAGGGTCCTGCGAAGGTGAAAGCCTTCGTCAGGAAGACCGGGTATCCGGTCATCGCCAAGCCCGACAGCGGCATGGGCGCCAGCGGAACCACCAAAATCCACGACGCCGGAGAACTTGAAGCCTGGTTCGCCGCCCATCCGGACAATTACCGCTACTATGTGATCGAGGAGTTCCTCACCGGCCTCCTGGTCAGTTACGACGCCATTTACAACTCCCGGATGGAGCCTGTCTTCGAGAACAACAGCGTGTTCCCCACGCCCATCATGGAAATTGTGCACGACAACCTGGACACCTGCTATTATACCAACAAGACCGTTCCCAAGAAACTCTCCGAAATCGGCCGCCGCACCGTGAAAGCCTTCAATATCAAGAGCCGCTTCGTCCATCTGGAGTACTTCCAACTGGACCGCGACCGCGAAGGCCTGGGCCGCAAAGGGGACTATGTGGGCCTGGAGGTGAACATGCGCCCGCCGGGAGGCTACACCCCCGACATGATGAATTACGCCCACCAGACCGACGTCTTCCAGATCTGGGCCGATATGGTGGCCTTCGACGAGGCCCGGAAACCCCTCGGGGAAGACGCCTACTGCGCCTACGCCGCCCGACGCGACGGAAAGGCCTACAAGCACAGCGATACGGAAATCCGGGAGCGGTACGGGAGCGCCATCTGCTTCCAGGGCCGTGTCCCCGACGCCCTGGCCGACGATCTGGGCAACTTCTGCTACATGGCCCGTCTTAAGGAAAAGAAAGACATCCAGCCCTTCTTCGACTTCGTAACCAAACTGCAATAAAATATGAAAAGATTCCTGTTTTTATCCATTGTCCTGGCTCTCACCGCCTGCGGTGCGGGCAATGTGGCCGTAAATACCACTCCGGTCAAATCCGCCTCCGCCGCCCCCAAGGCCGGAAAGGCCTACCTGGCCTTCTCTTCCCAGGGGAAGGAGAATATCGTGGTAACCGTGGACGGAAAAGAGTACCGGACGGAGACCATCCAGGTGAAGTCCCCGGGCGGCACCCAGAATATCAAATCCCTCTCCAACGACATCCTCACCGTGGACCCCGGCTCCCATGAGGTCGTGGTGAAGAACAAGCAGGGTGTCCAGGTGTACAAAGGCAGGATTTCCGTATCGGCCCAGGAGCATAAAGTGATTAACCTGTAGCCTCCGTGCACAGGATTCTCCGGAAGATGCACGGGCCGAAGTTTTATTTCGGGATGTGGGAAGATTTTTGTATCTTTGCAGATACTGAAATTATTTCCTATGCCAAACTCCATTGGACACATCGCACAGGTCGTGGGACCGGTCGTGGATGTGCATTTCAACATATCGGCCCGCAATGCGGAACTGGAACTTCCGCGGATTGACGACGCCCTTACCGTGAAGCGCCCTGACGGAAAAAACGTCATCCTGGAAGTGCAGCAGCACATCGGGGAAGACACGGTGCGCTGCGTGGCCATGGACTCCACCGACGGCCTCAGCCGCGGGCTGGAGGTCGAAAACACCTACCGTCCCATATCCATGCCCATAGGGGCCCAGATCCGCGGCCGGGTGATGAACGTCACCGGAGACGCCATCGACGGCATGCCGGAACTGGACCGCCACAACACGCTGCCCATCCACCGCGAGCCGCCCAAGTTCGAAGACCTCACCACCTCCCAGGAGGTGCTCTTCACCGGCATCAAGGTCATCGACCTGCTGGAGCCCTACCTCAAGGGCGGAAAAATCGGCCTGTTCGGAGGCGCCGGCGTGGGCAAGACGGTGCTCATCAAGGAACTCATCAACAACATCGCCAAGGCGCACAACGGTTTCTCCGTGTTCGCCGGCGTGGGGGAGCGCACCCGCGAGGGCAACGACCTCCTGCGCGAAATGATCGAATCCCGCGTCATCCGCTACGGCGAAGCCTTCGAGAAGGCCATGGCCGAGGGCCGGTGGGACCTTTCCCTCGTGGACCCCAAGGAACTGGAAAAGAGCCAGGTATCCATGGTCTTCGGGCAGATGAACGAGCCCCCGGGAGCCCGTTCCAGCGTAGCCCTGAGCGGCCTCACCCTGGCCGAGAGTTTCCGCGACGGAACCGCCGGAGACGGTCCGCGCGACATCCTCTTTTTCATCGACAACATCTTCCGTTTCACCCAGGCCGGCTCCGAGGTGTCCGCCCTTTTGGGCCGCATGCCGTCGGCCGTGGGTTACCAGCCCACCCTGGCCACGGAAATGGGCAAGATGCAGGAGCGCATCACCTCCACCAAAAACGGCTCCATCACTTCCGTCCAGGCCGTTTACGTGCCGGCCGACGACCTCACGGACCCGGCCCCGGCCACCACATTCACCCACCTGGACGCCACCACCGTGCTGAGCCGTAAAATCACCGCCCTGGGCATTTACCCGGCCGTGGACCCGCTGGAGAGCACTTCCCGCATCCTGGACCCCAACATCGTGGGCAAGGCCCATTACGACACCGCCCAGCGCGTGAAACAGATTCTCCAGCGCAACCAGGAACTGCAGGACATCATCGCCATCCTGGGCATGGACGAACTCTCCGACGAGGACAAGACCACCGTGAACCGTGCCCGCCGCGTGCAGCGCTTCCTTTCCCAGCCCTTCTTCGTGGCCGAGCAATTCACCGGCGTGGAGGGCGTGATGGTTTCCATCGAAGACACCATCAAGGGCTTCAACATGATCATGGACGGAGAGGTGGATTATCTCCCCGAGCAGGCTTTCCTGAACGTGGGCACCATCGAGGACGCCATCAAGAAGGGCGAGGCCATCCTCGCTGCCGCCAAGTAGATTCTTCGCTTCGCTCAGAATGACAATAGCACTTCATATCCTGAGTCCGGAGGGAACATTGGTACAGGCCGATGTGACCCTGGTCACCCTTCCCGGCGTGGAAGGGTCGTTCACCGTGCTCAAGGACCACGCAGCCCTCATAACGGCCCTTGTCTCCGGAAATATCCGCTATGTGGAAAACGGCGAAGAAAAGTTCCTCCCCATCCATGAAGGCTTCGTGGAGGTGAAGGACAATGTGGTGAAAGTCTGCGTGGAGGCATGATTCTGACATTCCTCATATCGTTGTTGCTGCTGCAGGCAGATCCTTCGGCACAAGTGCCTCAGGATGACATTACTGCCGTGTCTCAGGATGACATTACAGCCGTGTCTCAGGATGATATTACTGCCGTGCCTCAGGACACCCCTGTCATTCTGAGCGAAAGCGAAGAATCTGCAGAGGCAGACATCAACGTCGGGGAAATCATCTTCGAACATATCGGCGACGAGTACGAATGGCACATTACGGAGTGGAAGGGAAAACCCGTGGCCATTCCGCTGCCCTGCATAGTGATAGAGGATGGCGTACATGTATTTACGCTGCATCATGCCGCAGAGAACGGCTACACCCTGAACGAAAACGGCAAACTGGTGAATGCCGCTACGGGCAAGCGGCCGATAGACCTGTCCGTCACCAAGAACGTACTGGCGCTTATCATGAGCAGCCTCCTGCTGCTGGTGGTGGTCCTTTTCACGGCCCGTTGGTACAAGAAACATGACGCCTTGAAGGAGGCCCCCACAGGCCTGGCCGCGGCCATGGAGCCGCTGGTGATGATGGTGCACCAGATGGCCCGGGAGAACATAGGCCCGGACTACCGCAGATTCTCTCCCTACCTGTGCATGGCCTTCCTGTGGATTCTGCTCAACAATTTCCTGGGCATTCTCCCGTTTTTCCCCGGTGGCGCCAACCTTACCGGCAACATTGCCATAACCCTGGTACTGGCCCTGTTCACCTTTTTCATCGTGAACCTGAATGGCACCAGACACTATTATAAAGAGATTTTCAATCCGGAAGTGCCGGCGTTCCTGAAACCCATCATGCCAGTCATCGAGGTGTTCAGCGCCCTCATGAAACCGGTGTCCCTGACCATCCGTCTGTTCGCCAACATGCTGGCGGGCCACATCATGATTCTGTCCATGGTGTGCATCATTTTCATCATGGCCAAATACGGCCCGCTCCTGAGCGGCGGCATGACGGTGGTAAGCGTGCTCTTCGGGGTGTTCCTGGACGCCCTGGAGTGCCTGGTGGCTTTTATCCAGGCCTATGTGTTTACCATGCTCAGTTCCATTTACATCGGCCTGGCACGGGCACAGGATGAATAAACATTTAAATTATTGATACTATGATTCTTTCTACTCTGATTCTCCAAGCCGCCGCGGGTGCCGCCCTCGGCAAGGCCGGCGCCGCCCTGGGTGCCGCCGTCGCTGCTATCGCCGCCGCCATCGGTATCGGCAAAATCGGCAAATCCACCATGGAAGCCATTGCCCGCCAGCCCGAGAGTGCCGGCAACCTGCGTACATCCATGATTATTGCCGCCGGTATGGTGGAAGGCGCCGCCCTGTTCGCCATCATCGTGGCCCTGCTGGCCATTGTAATTAAGTAGAGATGAACCTGGTAACGCCCGATTTCGGCCTCCTCTTCTGGATGGTCGTTATCTTCGGCCTTGTGTTTTTCCTCCTTGCGAAGTTCGGCTTCCCCGTCATTACGGACATGGTGGACAAACGCAGCGCCAAGATAGCGCAGTCCCTCAAGGATGCCGATGAAATTCAGGCCCGGATGGCCTCTTGGAAGGTGGAGCAGAAACAGATGCTGGAAGAGGCCCGCCGTGAGCAGGCCGCCATCCTCCGCGAGGCCGCCGAGACCAAAAGCAAGATTGTGGCCGATGCCAAGGCCCAGGCCCGCGCCGAGGCCGAAAAGATTCTCTCCGAAGCCAAAGTCCAGATTGAGGCCGAGAAAGAGAGCGCCCTGCGCGACGTCCGCCGTGAAGTGGCCCTCCTGAGCGTTCAGGTGGCCGAAAAGGTGCTCCGTCACGAACTCTCCGACGAAGGCAACCAAAGGGCCTTTATCGACGAACTGGTCGATGAGGCTTCGAAGGCGCAAATGCACTCGTAGATGAACCGGGCCATTGTCATAACCCGCTACGCCAGGGCGCTGGTGAAATTTGTCCGGGACACCGGGCACGGGGATATCGTGTGCTCCGAGGCGCAGACGTTGCTGACCGCGCTCCGCACGGTTCCCGACCTCGAACGCATGGTGGGTGCCGCCGGCGACGTGGTGAGCGCGTTCGACAAGAAAAAACTGCTGCAGACCGCTTTGGGAAACCGGATGTCCCACGAACTCAGCCGCTTTCTCACGCTCCTGAACCGCAACGGCCGCATGGAACTGGTCCCGGACATCCTGCGCGACTTTGTGGACATGTATCACCGGAGCATCGGTATCCGGAAGGCGCACCTGACCACGGTCTCCGAGCCCTCGGAGCGCCTTTTGCAGCGTCTGAAGGCGCTGGTGAAGCAGAAGACGGGCGACGATGTGATCATCGAGGTGGATGTGGATCCGAGCCTTGTCGGCGGCTTTGTCTTCGACATTGACGACTATCTCCTGGATGCCAGCGTGAAACGGCAGCTGGACCTTATCCGAGAACAATTTATTGAACGAAACAGAAGAATAATCTAATGGCAAATACAACCCTGAAACCCAGCGAAGTGAGCGACATCCTGCTCGGGCAGCTCAAGGACATGAAAAGCGATCTCCAGTTCGAGGAGATCGGCAAGGCCCTGCAGGTGAGCGACGGCGTGGTGCGTATCTATGGCCTGGACCATGCCGAGGCCGGCGAACTGCTGGACTGCGGCGGCGGTGTCATGGCCGTGGTGATGAACCTGGAGGCCGACAATGTGGGCGCCGTCCTGATGGGGCCCACGGACCACGTGAAGGAGGGCATGGTGGTGCGCCGGACCGGCCGCATCGCCGCCATCGGCGTGAACGACAAGTTGCTGGGCCGCGTGATAGACCCGCTGGGGAACCCGCTGGACGGCCTGGGCCCCATCGAAGGGGATAAGTTGGACATGCCGCTGGAGCGCAAGGCGCCCGGGGTCATCTTCCGCCAGCCGGTGTCGGAGCCGCTGCAGACGGGCCTCAAGGCCATCGACGCCATGATTCCCATCGGCCGGGGACAGCGGGAACTCATCATCGGAGACCGCCAGACGGGCAAGACGGCCATTGCCATCGATACCATCATCAACCAGCGCGCCGCCTTCGAGGCCGGAAAGCCGGTCTATTGCATCTATGTGGCCATCGGCCAGAAGGGGTCCACCGTGGCCTCCATCGTCAAGACGCTGCGCGAGCACGGGGCCATGGATTACACCACCGTGGTGGCGGCCACCGCGGCCGACCCTGCGGCCCTGCAGTACTATGCCCCGTTTGCCGGGGCGGCGATCGGCGAGTATTTCCGCGACACGGGCCGCCACGCCCTGGTGGTGTACGACGACCTTTCCAAGCAGGCTGTGGCCTACCGCGAGGTGTCCCTGATCCTCCGCCGCCCGTCCGGCCGCGAAGCCTATCCAGGAGACATTTTCTACCTGCACAGCCGTCTGCTGGAGCGCTCCGCCCGCATTATCGACCAGCAGGAAGTGGCCTCCCAGATGAACGACCTGCCGGAGGCGCTCAGGGACAGGGTCCGCGGCGGAGGCTCCCTGACAGCCCTTCCCATCATCGAGACGCAGGCCGGCGACGTCAGCGCCTATATCCCCACCAATGTGATCTCCATCACCGACGGTCAGATTTACCTGGAGCAGAGCCTGTTCAACCAGGGCGTGCGCCCCGCCGTGAATGTGGGCATCAGCGTGTCCCGCGTGGGCGGCAGCGCCCAGGTGAAATCCATGAAAAAGGTGGCCGGCACCCTCAAGATCGACCAGGCCCAGTGGGCCGAACTGGAAGCCTTCTCCAAGTTCTCCTCCGACGTGGACAAGATTACGGAAATGGCCCTGGACAAGGGCCGCAAGAACAACCAGCTCCTGATTCAGTCGCAGTACAGTCCCATGCCGGTCGGGGAGCAGGTGGCCATCCTCTACTGCGGAACCCACGCCCTCATGCGGGATATCTCCATCGCCCAGGTGCGCCCCTTCCAGGAGGTCTTCCTGGACCGTCTCCGCGCCGCCCACAAGGCCGATGTCCTGGAGCCGCTCGGCGAGGGCCAGATTACGCCGGAAATCGAAAAAATCCTCTCCGACACCGCTGAATCCGTGATACTCAGTCTGGAATAATGCCTACCCTCAAGGAAATAAAGGGACGGATCGCGTCCGTCAGGAACACGCTGAAGATTACTTCGGCGATGAAACTGGTCTCGTCGGCCAAACTGCGGAAGGCGCAGACGGCCATCGAGAACATGCGCCCGTACGAGGAGCAGTTACAGGCCATCCTGGCATCGACCGGCGGTGCCTCGTGCACGAAAACGCCCGATTTGGTGCACGACCTGCCCGAAAATGCCGCCTCGTGCACGAAAACGCCCGATTTGGTGCACGAACCCCGCGCCATCATCGCCATCGCCAGCAATTCGTCGCTGTGCGGCAGTTTCAACGTCAACGCCATCGCCAAGGTGCGTTCGGTGCGCGGCGAGGGTGACACGGTCTATTCCATCGGCCGGAAAATGGCCGATGCCATGCGCCGGGACGGTTTTCCTTCGCCGGAAGACTTCACCGCCCTGTCGGAGCACCCGTCTTTCGCCCCGGCCGCCGCGCTGGCCGAAAAACTGGCCGCCGAAGTGGAACAAGGCCGGATTTCGCAGGTGCTGCTGGTCTATAACCACTTTGTCTCCACGGCCAGACAAACTCCTGTCGTGGAGGTGCTGCTGGACGCAGATCTTTCGACACAGGCGCCTCAGGAAGACAAAATGAGCGGCAGCGAAGAATCTTCCGACGTCATCATCGAACCGTCCCGGAAGGAACTCCTGAAGGTGCTCATCCCCAAGACCGTGAAACTCAAGTTGTACGCCGCCCTTTTGGACAGCGCCGCCGCAGAGCATGCCGCCCGGACCGTAGCCATGCAGACGGCCACCGACAACGCGGAAAACCTTCTTGCCGAACTCACGCTCCAGTACAACAAGGGCCGTCAGCAGAAAATCACCTCCGAAATCCTGGACCTCGCCGGAGGGCAGGCCAATCAATAACAGCCATGAAAAACTATATCCAAGCCAATCGGGATCGTTTCTTCGAAGAACTGTTTTCCCTTCTCCGCATCCCTTCCGTCAGCGCCAAACCGCAGCACAAAGCCGATATGTACCGCTGCGCCGCCCGCCTTGTCGAACTTCTGAAAGAGGCCGGGGCCGACCGGGCCGACGTCTATGAAACCGCCGGTCATCCCGTGGTGTTCGGCAGCAAGGACATCGGCGCCGAAAAGACCGTCCTGGTTTATGGCCACTATGACGTGCAGCCCCCGGAACCGCTGGAAAAGTGGCGTACAGACCCCTTCGAGCCCGTTTTAGCCAAAGATCCCGCATCCGGCGAGGAGGCCATCTATGCCCGGGGCGCCAACGACGACAAAGGCCAGCTTTTCATGCACCTGAAAGCCTTTGAGTTCCTGCTCCGGAGCGGTCAACTCAGGCACAACGTGAAGTTCATCTTCGAGGGCGAGGAAGAAATCGGCAGTCCTTCGCTCCCGGCCTGGGTGGAGGCGCACAAAGACCTCCTGAAGGCCGACGTCATCCTGGTGTCCGACACCACCATGATATCCGACAAGGTGCCCTCCATCAACTGCGGCATGCGGGGCCTGGCCTATCTGGAGGTGACGGTGACGGGCCCCAACAAGGACCTCCATTCCGGCCATTACGGCGGCGCGGTGGCCAATCCCATCAACGAACTCTGCGCCCTCATCGCCTCCCTGCACGATGCCGACGGCCGCGTCACCATCCCCGGCTTCTACGACGACGTGGTGGAACTGTCGGCCGACGACCGGGCCCTCCTGAACAAGGCGCCCTTTGACATGGAGGAATACAAGAAGTTCCTGGACATCAACGAGGTAAAGGGCGAAAAGGGCTATACCACCCTGGAACGGACGGCCATCCGTCCCTGCCTGGACGTCTGCGGCATCTGGGGCGGCTACACGGGCACGGGCGCCAAGACGGTGCTCCCTTCCACGGCGCACGCCAAGGTGTCCATGCGGCTGGTCCCCAACCAGACATCGGCCCGGATTACCCGGCTATTCAAGGAACATCTGGAGCGCATCGCCCCGCCGTACGTGAAGGTGGACATCACCCCCTGCGAAGGCGGAGACGGATTCCTCATCCCCATCAGTTCTCCGGCCTATCAGGCGGCCTCCAGGGCCATGGCGGAAGTGTATGGCATCGAGCCGGTTCCCTCCCGCGGCGGCGGCTCCATCGCCATTCTGGCCAACATGCAGAAGATCCTCGGAATCGACCCGCTCCTGATGGGCTTCGGCCTGGAGCGCGACACCATCCATTCCCCCAACGAGAGTTTCCTGCTGCGCCAGTTGTTTGCCGGAATGGAGTCAATCGCTTTGTTTTACAGGTATTATTAATTTTTTATCGCATTTTGCTGGAAAATTGTTACCTTTAGGCACTAAAACTAAGCAAAATGAAAGCGGGTGATCTCCTAAAGCCACTGGCCACATTCAAATTCTGGAAGGAACTCTTCATCATGACCTTCGGCATGTTCATCGCAGCGGCCGCGGTCTATTATTTCCTCATGCCCAGCAATCTGATCGTGGGCTCCATCACGGGTCTTTCCATGGTGCTGTCAGAAGTGTTCACCATGGCCGGCATTCCTATCAAGGTTTCCGTGATGGTGACGGTCATCAACGCCATCCTGCTCCTGCTGGCATGGCTGCTGATCGGTGCGGAATTCGGCGCCAAGACGGTCTATACGGCCCTTATCCTGGGTCCGCTGCTGGAACTGTGGGAGAAGATTCTTCCCTATGAGAAGTTGCTGGAACCCGGGCAGACGTCCGTCATGGCCGACCCGTGGTTCGACCTGCTCTGCTTCGTCCTGATTCTCAGCGCTTCGCAGACCATCCTGTTCAACATCAACGCCTCCACAGGCGGCCTGGACATCCTCGCAAAGATTGTGAACAAGTACCTGCACTTCGATATCGGCACGTCGGTGTCGGTGGCGGGTGCCCTCATCTGCTGCACGGCTTTTGCCATCAACCCGTTCCGGATGGTGGTCATCGGCCTTATCGGCACCTGGATCAACGGCCTGGCCCTGGATTACTTCACGGCCAGCCTCAACCGCCGCAAGCGGGTGTGCATCATCTCGTCCCAGTATGAGCGCATCCGCAAATACATTATCGAAGAACTCCAGCGCGGCTGCTCCCTGTACGACGTAACTGGCGGCTACAACGGCCATCACAATGTGGAAATCCAGGCCCTCCTGACCACGGACGAATTTTCCAGCCTGATGAACTTCCTCAAAGTCAATGATATTCACGGATTCATCACGGCCGGCAACGTGAGTGAGATTTACGGAGACTGGAATGCGAAAAAACGCAAAAAAAAGAAGGTAAGATAGTTTCCCTTTTTATGTTTGGCACGGTATTGGATATTACCCTTGCCAGACATAAATATTGATACCTTACCATACTCCCCGCGGCCAATTGTGACAATTCGCCTGCGGGGAATTCTTTTGGCGGTGCTACAAATCGGCCAGGAGGGCTTGTAAGGAGGTTCCGGGCTCGTAGTAGCGGGCCTGCCAGCCGGCCTGGAGGGCGGCATCCACGTTGGCCTGATTGTCATCGATAAAGAGGATTTCTCCCGCGGGGAGGCCGATCCGGCGCTGCACCTCCCGGTAACATTCCTGCGTGGGTTTGAGGAGTTTCATCTCGCAGGAGATGAACTGCCCCCGAAAAGCCGTTTCCGGATGGATGCCCACCCCGCGGAGCAGTTCATACGTGCGGGCCATGGAAATAGGATTGTTGTTGGAAAGCAGGTACAGCGGATAACGGGCCGACAAATCCTTCACAACCTGCGCCGTAGCCTCCGGCACGCCCGTGAGGAGGGCCGCCATGGCACGATCGACATCGGCCCCGGTGCAGCCGGGACGGGACTCGGCGAGGATGAGTTCCCGGAAGCGGTCGGCACTCAGAAGACCGGCCTCCATATCCCCGTAGATACCTTTTTGGTGGCTGGCATCCAAAATCTCGGTGATGCGCTCAAAGCCCAGAATTTCCCGGAAAGCCCGGATGCAGCGGTTCAGGTCCAGATCGACCAGAACCCCGCCAATATCAAATACAATCGCTTTTACCATTTGCCCGCAAAGGTAAGCAGTAAACGCAAAATACGCAACACTTCAAGGGGTTTCTCCTGAAGAAACGTCACTGCCCAGGCCGGACGGAGGCCGATGCAAGGATGGTGATTATGAGAAGGCCTACAAACATAAGATCGTGCCCATTCTCCTGACGGTGGTCTCTACGGCATTGGGCCTGGCCCCCTTCCTTTCCGACGGCCCGGAAGAGGTGTTCTGGTTCGACTTTGCCGCCGGCACCATCGGCGGGCTGCTGTTCTCCCTCATCGCCCTGGTCCTTTTCCTTCCCGTGTTTGCCGTGAAGCGGAAAGAATCACGGGAGACATCCTTGCGGGCATAGTTGCCGGAAGGCAAAAATTGCCTATCTTTGCAGCATGTCGTTCTACTCCTATTTCCGAATCAGCAAGCCGCGGGTGCAGAAGGTGCCGGCGGAGGAAGTGGATGCCACCTATAAACGCCTGCGCACCAGAACTTTCTGGGGCGTTACGCTTGCCTATACCTTGTATTACGTTTGCCGGATGACGTTGGGCGTTGTGAAGCAGCCGCTCATCGACGGGGGCGTGCTCACGGCGGGGCAACTCGGCATCATCGGGTCGGCCTTCTATTTCGTATATGCCGTCGGAAAATTCATCAACGGCTTCGTGGCCGACTATTGCAACATCCGCCGCTTCATGGCGGTGGGCATCGGCATATCGGCCGTGGTGAATCTGATTCTGGGCGTTTTGGGCCTTCTGCACGGACCGCTGGGGCTGGGGGCCGTTCTGACGCTGATTGCATTTTCCGTCCTCTGGGGGGTCAACGGCTGGATGCAGAGCATGGGCTCGCCGCCCGGCACCATCAGCCTGTCGCGCTGGTATCCGCTTTCGCGCCGCGGCACCATGTACAGCATTTTCAGTTCTACGCCGCAACTCGGAAAGGCCGTCTCCATGATCATGACGGGCTTCATCGTGGCGGCGGCCGGCTGGCAGTGGGGCTTCCTGGCAGCGGCGGCGGCTGGCTTCATCGGCCTCGTCGTTTCGCTCATTTTCATTGCCGATACCCCCGAAAGCGAAGGCCTTCCCTCCGTGCAGGAACTCTCCTCGGAACCGGTTCGCCCCATGGACACGCGTCCCACCAAGGAACTCCAGAAGTGGGTGTTCCGCCATCCGGGCATCTGGGTCATCGCCATTTCCACCGCGTTTTTGTACATCACGCAGCATGCCGTGAGCGACTGGGGCGTGCTTTTCCTGCAAAAGCAGAAGAACTTCTCGTTGGAGCGGGCTACGCAGATCATCGGCCTGGCCGAGATTTTCGGCGTGGCCGGCAACCTCTGCGCCGGCTGGCTGTCCGATGTCGTTTTCCGGGGCAACCGGGTTCGGCCGGTCGTGATTTCCGGCGTACTGGCGGTGCTGTCACTGGCAGGTTTCCTCTTCTGGGGCGGCGGCTTTGCCGTGAATATGGCCTTTGTGGCCATGTTCAGTTTCGCCTTCTCGGTGGTGTTCTGCATCGTCGCCGGACTCATGGCGCTGGACTTTGTGCCCCGTAAAGCCACCGGCGCCGCCCTGGGCATCGTAGGCATCTCCAGTTATGCTGCTGCCGGAGCGCAGTCCGTCGCCAGCGGCTTCCTTATTGACGGCTTCGCCTCCGACGGCATTTACGACTTCGGCCCGGTCTCCCTCTTCTGGATTGTGGCCTGCTTCCTCGCTTTCGTCCTCCCCGTCCTGGGCTGGAAGTACCTCAAGCACTAGACCGCCTTCAAGCGGCTGTCCTTTTTCCCTTGGACCGCCGATCATCAAACCGTGCTTCAACTCTTGAGGCGCACGAGATAAAGGTCCATACTGGGGACTTTTGTGCAGGGAGGGTGATTGGTAAGTGTTTGAGTCATAGTCTATTACGTATATTCCTCTGCGCAAAAAGCGCAGAGGATTATCTGCAACAAGTTGAATACCAGCTGATTACCTGCCACCCTTACCTGTCCCCTCATTGGAAAACTTGCCGGAAGGCCCCCTGTCTGGACCATGGCGCAAAGAAATGGGCCGAAAACTTGCCTGCAGGTCCCCTGTCTGGACCTTGGCACAAAGAAACGGGCCGAAAACTTGCCTGCAGGTCCCCTGTCTGGACTTTAGCGGGAAAAATGGGAGGGAGGGTGATTGGTAAGTGTTTGAGTCATAGTCTATTACGTATAATCCTCTGCGCAAAAAGCGCAGAGGATTATCTGCAACAAGTTGAATACCAGCTGATTACCTGCCACCCTTGTCTGTCCCCTCATTGGAAAACTTGCCGGAAGGTCCCCTGTCTGGACCCTGGCGCAAAGAAATGGGCCGAAAACTTGCCGGAAGGCCCCCTGTCAGGACCTTGGCACAGAGAAACGGGTACGACTAAATCAGGGGTCGAAGGACGGCGGGCTTGTAGCGCAGGGTAAGATAGACGGCGCGGATGGCGAGGTGCATGAAATAGGCAGCCATGAGGATATGAAGGCCGGTTTCCGGCTGCATGCTACCGATGCCCAGGCTGCCGGAGGCCCACCATTGGCCGCCCAACCAAACGGCGAAGAAGCCGACGGCGCAGAGTAAGGTGCTGTTTCTGAGGTCTTTGGAAGCGGTTGCACCGATGAAAACTCCGTCCCAGGTGAAGGCCGGGCAGCCGATCAGGGGCATCAGCAGGAGCCAGGGGATGAACTGTCGGCCGGCTTGAACCACCGCCAGGTCGGACGTCATGAGACGGAAAAGCGGCGTGCTGCCCAGGCCGTACAGCAGCATGAACACCGCCGCCAGGCCGAACCCCCAGCAGAAAGTCCCCCGCACGGTGGAGCGGACGCCGTCCGGAGAACGCTCGCCGATGAATCGGCCCGTGAGCGCTTCGCCGGCATAGGCAAAGCCGTCGGTGAAGTAACTGAAAATCATGAGGAGTTTCATGAGGATGGTGCTCACGGCGAGCATCAGGTCTCCGAGCCGGGCGCTCAGGACCGTAAAGCCGATGTACACCGCAATCATGCCCACCGACCGCAGGAAGAGGTCGCGGTTCAGCGTGAAGAAACTGGGCCGATGGCCGGCTGTCGCCGAGTCTTTGGCAGATACACCCGCAGAAGGGTGGCTGGTAAATTTTTGATTATCAGTATATTCCGTACAATCCTCTGCGCAAAAAGAGCAGAGGATTCTAAGCAAGTGATTGAGCGACAGATATTTGCGTGCCACCAGCAGCGCCAGGAGGAGGCCGGTCCACTGCGCAATGACGGTGCCCCACGCCACGCCGGCAAAGCCCAAGGCCGGAATGAACGTGTGTCCGCCGCCGGCAACCCCCGCCGCAGCAACGAGACCGGGTCCCAAGGTAGGCAGGAGCCTCCCTGCCGGGAGCACTAGGCCGAAGGAGAGGAGCACGGAAAGGAGCATGTTCACTCCGTTTACCCACAGGTCTATCAGCATGGGCCGGAGGCTGTCCTGCAGGCCGATGAACCATCCTTTCAGGGCGAAGAGCGAGAGGGTGGCCGGCGCCGCCCAGATGCGGATGTAGAAATAGCGGGTGGCCAGCGTGCGCACTTCCGGGGAGCATTGTACCACCAGAAAGGCCAGTTGCACCACCACCCATTGCAGGACGATGAGCGCCAGGCCGGATAGCATCGCAATCCGCATCGCCCGCCCCAGGATGGACGCAATCTCCGGGGCAAACCGGGCCGAATTTGCCCCTGGAGCACCGGAGAATGCCTCGCCGGGGGCATTGGAGGCCGAATTTGCCCCTGGAGCACCGGAGAATGCCTCGCCGAGGGCATTGGGGGTGCCGGAGGAAGGTAGGGTGCGGGGACTGGCAACCGAAAGGCTGCGGACCGGAAGGCCTGCCTTGAGCCGGCCATAGGCCTGGGCGGTGAGGCCGCCGGTGCCGGTGCGGAGAAAGCCGAAGTTCCAGTACAGGAGGTCGAAGAGCATGGTGCCAACGGAAATGCCGCCGATGAAGGCGGCGCCGGAGATCCCTCCGCCGGCCCCGAGATGCCCCACCACGGCAATATCCACCATGCCTACCAGCGGCACGGTGATATTGGCCAGGATGCTGGGAACTGCCAAGCGCAGTATTTCCCGATTCAATTTCATCGGAACTTCTTGTCCTCTTCCAACATGCCCAGGTAGGAGTTGTAGCGCTCGGGGGAAATGAGCCCTTTCTCCACGGCCTCCTTCACGGCGCAGCCCGGCTCGTGCGTGTGCGTGCAGGGCGTGAAGCGGCAGCCTTCGGCCACCTTGAGCATTTCCGGAAAGTAGCGGGCGATCTCCTCTTTTTCCACATCCACCAGGCCGAAGCCCCGGATGCCGGGAGAGTCAATCACATACCCCCCGGAGGCGAGGGGATACATTTCGTACAGGGATGTGGTGTGCTTGCCCTGCAGGTGGGCGGTGGAAATGGCGCCGATCTTGGGCGAGAGCGAAGGGTCCAGCGCCTTGATGAGGGACGATTTCCCCACGCCCGACTCTCCGGAAAAAAGATTCACCTGGCCTTGGCAGGCCTGGCGGATCCGGTCGATCCCTTCTCCGGTGTGCACCGACGTTTCAATCACCGGATAGCCCGCCCCTTCGTAGATGGAGCGGAAACGGGCGATCTCCTCCGGCGCCGGCTCCCGGTACAGATCCGTCTTGCTGAGGACGATGGTGGCCGGGATGCCGTACAGTTCGCAGGTGACCAGGATGCGGTCCAGGAAGGGAAGTTTGACTTCCGGAAAATACAGCGAGACAATAAGATAGGCCCTGTCGATATTGGCGGCGATGATGTGTGCCTGCCGCGACAGGTTGGTGGAGCGGCGGATGAGGTAATTGCGGCGGGGCAGGATTTCGGTGATGACACAGCCGTCGTCATCGGCCCGGTAGCGGACATGGTCTCCCACGGCGATGGGATTGGTGACAACGCTGCCCTTCAGGCGGATTTTTCCGCGCAGCACGGCGGGGAAAAGATCCCAGGCGGGCAATTCCGACAGCAGATAATGGCTGCCGGCGTTCTTCACGACCGTCGCTTCTCCGCTCCTCATTCTCCGGACCGTTTAAGCGCCTCCCGGAGAACCGGTTCCATCAGGTCGGCATAATGCGTCATGCCAAGGTCCGTGAAATGGACGCCGTCCACGAAGTCTTCCTGCTGAGTCATCTCAAAGGAGGGCACGTAGAAGAGATTCTTCTCCCCGGCGGCGACCAGATGCTCATAGAGGGCCTTCTGGGCGGCATTTCGGCCGGACACTTCCGCGGCGATGGCCTGGTCCAGGAGGGTGTGCGCAAAGTGAGGGTCTTCCACAAAGATGATGGGCACGTCGGGATGCGCATCCCGCAGGATCCGGAAAAACTTTTCCCCTTTTTCCCGGATCAGGCTGTCCGCTGCGTTGGGTACATAGTCCAGCACAAAGACGGAAGGATTGGGCACGGAGGCCATCAGCGTGGCAATCTCGTAGTCCAGATGGGCGTTTCCGCTGAAGCCGAGGTTGATCACCGTGCGGTCCAGCCGGCGGGCCAGGATGTTGGTATGGGCCATTCCGGGCCGGGAAGCGCAGCCTCCCTGCAGGATGCTGGTGCCGTACATCACCACCGGCCTTTCCGAAACCGGGCTTTTCAGCTGCGGCTCATAAAGGGCATAGCCTTCCGGAACCCCCAGTTCCAGCGTCTTAATCTCGTCGTACAGGCCCAGGTACAGCATGTATTCCCGCATCCCGGGCTGCATGTTGCCTATCAGCCGCGCAGTGTGGTCCTTCTTGATGGCGCCCCATTCAAAGCCGGACTTCAGAAACTGCCACTTCCCGTCCAGAAAGACGTACAGGTCCAGGCCGCCGGTGCCGCAGTCGGTCATGTGGGGCATGTGGTAGCCTGTGTTGCTCCAGCGGGCGTGGATTTCGGGCGCATCCGTGCGGAAGCGCACATACAGCCCGGCCGAGTTGCGCCCCAGCATCCATACGCCGTCCCGCACCACCCCTTCCAGGGCGGCGGGAAGCCGACGGTATCCTTCGGTAGGAGCTGCCTTTCCGTACAGCGGGAGGGTGGATGCATCGGTGTAAACGATCTGTCCCCGGAGGGTCAGACAGGATGCCAACAAGATAAGGCCGATAAGCAGTTTTTTCATAATCAATTATTTGCCTCTTCCGGCGGCGCTCACGAGCGTGCGGATGTGTTTGTTCAGTCTGTCATTGGCCACAAGGCTTTCCAGCGTGCAGTGCATGCGGTAGCGCCAGTAGTAGCGCGGAATGGCCGGCACGTTGATGCGCTCGTCGGCCGGATTGCCGCCGTAGCGGACTTCTCCGTCGGTGGCGAGCCAGTCCTGCAGGGGCAGGATGGCCAGCATGGCGGGGGATTTCATGTGCTGGGCCACGATGAGGCTGGCCACCCAGGGCTCGCAGAAATAGGGGGCGTCCCCTTCGCAGCCGAGCACCTCGTTGTAATAGCGCTGGGTGAGGGCGCGGTCCTCTTCCCACCAGGCGCGGAGCGGCGAGGTGTCGTGCGTACCCGTGGCGCACACGCACCAGTAAGGATAGCGGTCCGGATGGCCGAAGGCGTCCTTCGGATCCTTGGGCATGCGCTGGATTTCCAGGGAGAGGATGTTGAGACTGTCCATGACGGAGGCCACGCAGGCGGGAATCATGCCCAGGTCTTCGCCGCAGGACAGCATGCCGGTGGAACGGAGAAGGGCCGGGAGTTTCCCAAGGGCGGTCTCGCGCCAGAAATCGTCGTGGCGGCGCCAGAAAAAGTCTTCGCTGAGTTCCCTGTAGCGCTGTTTGAGGGTGTCCGGCAGCCAGGCAAAGCGCTGGGTCTTCTCTCCGGCGATGCGGGGATGCCAGAAGTCGGCCTTGCGGGGGTCTTCCACAAAGAGGGTGTCCGTGCCGTCTGCATCGCCGGGCTTGAAGCCCATGGCGCGCAGTTCGTCTCCGCTGTAGGGCAGCGCCGGATTGAAGTGGCCCATAAGGCCGCTCTTGTGCGGGACGGGAATCTCCCAGATGCGGAAGAATCCCAGAATGTGGTCGATGCGGAAGGCGTCGAAGTATTCGGCCATTTTGCCCATGCGGGCCTTCCACCAGGCATAGCCGTCCTTGGCCATCTCTTCCCAGTTGTAGGTGGGGAAGCCCCAGTTTTGGCCGTCTTCGGCGAAGGCATCCGGCGGGGCGCCGGCCTGGCTGTCCATGTGGAAGAGTTCCGGGTGCTGCCAGGCGTCCACGCTCTGGCGGCTCACGCCGATGGGGAGGTCTCCCTTGAGGGCCACCCCGTGCAGGTGCGCATACTCCACGGCTTCCTTGAGTTGTTGGTCCAGCAGGAACTGCACATAGCAGTAGAAGCTCACCTCCGCGTCGTGCTCATGGGCGAAGGCCTGCACTTTTTTGGCGTTGTAACGGCCCAGTTCTTTCCAGGAGCCGAATTCCGGCGTGCCGTTGAGGTCTCTCAGGACGCTGAAAACGGCGTAGGGGAGCAGCCATTCCCGGTTGGCTTCGACAAAGGCCTTGTACGGGGCCGATGCCAGCGTGGTCTTGCCCTTGGCGCCTGTGTAGAGTTTGCGGAGCAGTGCCAGTTTGGCGCTGTTCACGGCCTCGTAATCCACGGCCGGGAGGGCTTCCAGCGCGGCCTTTTTGGCCTTGTAGGCCGCATCCTGACGCACTCCGGCGGCCGGCAGGTGCACAAACTGCGGATGCAGGGCGAAGGAACTGACGGCGTTGTAGGGGTAGGAGTCCTGCCAGGTGTGGGTCATGGTGGTGTCGTTCACGGGCAGGAGTTGAATCACGTTCTGGCCGGCCTTGACGGCCCAGTCCACCAGGTGCTTGATATCGTTGAATTCCCCGACGCCGAAACTTTCCTCGCTGCGGAGCGAGAAAACGGGCACGGCCACGCCGGCTCCGCGCCAGGGCTCCGTCGGGAAGCGGGGCTCCAGGTCGGCGATGATGAGTTGGGTGTTTTTGGGGGGAATCTCTGCGAAGAAGTGGTTGGGACCTTCTTCCCACAGGCGGATTTCCCGGGTGTTGGTGTCCACAATCACGAATTTGTATTCCATGGGCTCCGTGATGTCCAGGGTGATGAACCACCAGGGGAAGCCACCGTCATCCATCAGGAGCACGTCCTTCCAGTTTCCCAACGCTTTGCCCGAGCCTACGATGCCCACGGATTCGCCGCTGCGCACTTCCGGGACGGCGATGCGGATGCAGATGTTGCCCAGGTCGGGCCGATGATCCTGCTTTTTGCGGAACGAAGCGCCGGAAGGACGGCGGAAAATGACATCGCTGAAGGCCGATGAATAGAAGGCCGAATTGAACGGGCGCTCCTGCCAGCGGGAACGGACGATGATGTCCTTCTGGGCCACGGGGGCTTTGAAATGGTGGCCGCGCCACTCGCGCTTCACCACTTTTCCGTCGCGGATGACTTCAAAGGTGAAAGAATCGCCGTCGTGGAGGTCCCGTCCGGTGAGCATGATCTGCCACAGGCCGCCGAAGGAATAATCCATCACGATGCGGCGTTTGCCAATCCGGAGTTGAACGCTTTCTCCCCACTCGGTGTGATACTGCAATTGAACTTTAATGGTCATATCGTTAGTGTTTATCAATCTGAAAAACTGCTCTAAAGAGCAGGTTAACAAAAGTAATGAAACGGAAGCAAATAGTCAAGCGGACGGCGGCGCTTTTTTTCCGAACTGTACAGATATTGCGATGAATGAAAAAAGCAGTAACTTTGTACCATTATGGCACATAGTGATTGGAAAGACCGTCTGGGGGTGGTGTTTTCCACCAATCCGGATTTTCAGTACACCACGGCGCAGGAGTCGGAGGCCGAAACCCTTCCGCCTTCGGGGCAGCGGCTCATCGTGGGCATCGACCGCCGGAACCGCGGCGGCAAGCAGGTTACGCTGGTGAGCGGTTTCGTGGGCCGGGCCGAAGACCTGAAGGAACTGGGCCGGACCCTCAAGACCCGCCTCGGCGTGGGCGGCAGCGCCAAGGACGGCGAAATCACCATCCAGGGAGATTTCCGCGACAAGGTGACGGAACTCCTGAAGTCGCTGGGTTACAACGCAAAACGCGGAAACTGATGTGGCAGGATTTGTTCCAGAGCGGTAGCCTGCTGCTACCGGAAAGCCCTTCACCGGCCCCTTTGCCGGCGGAGAGCGGCTTTCCGCTGTCGGCCAACATCCTTACGCTGGTGTCCGTGCTGCTGCTGATCATGCAACTCAAGCGTTTTTTCGAACTGGTTCCGTCCCTGCTTGACAGCATCTTCCGCGCACGCGGCAGTTTCCAGTTGGAAAACAGCTACCGCCTCAGCCATGACCGCACGGTCCTTTCGCTTACGTTCATCATCCCCGCCGTCCTGCTGGTTTTTCGCTACCGGCTGTACAATCCCGCCTTTTTGCAGGGGCTGGACAGCAATCTGTACCTGGCGGCCATTGTCGGCCTCGCGCTGGGGTATATCCTGCTCCGTCTTGTCCTGTTTCTGTGGCTGAGACCCCGGAAATACCGGGACCAATACAATCTTGCGGGCCGATTGTTTTTTACTTTTTTCATCCTCCTTATGCTGCTGGTCCTGACCACGGTGGGCATCTGTGTGCTTGTCGGGGTCAATGATTTTATAATCAGAGATTTAATTTATATTGAATCGGCCTTTGTCTATGGCATTTTTTTGGTCCGGCGCGCACAAATTCTTTCACTGTTTTGCAATCCTTTCCGAACTTTTTTGTACCTTTGCGGCCTGGAATTTTTTCCGACAGCACTGCTCATAGTTTCGGCAGTGGTTTTGTAGAGTAGAGAAGTGCAAAAAATGAACATCAAAAAGATCCTGGTTTCCCAGAATGCTCCCCGCATTCTTTCGCAATATCAGACCGTGAGCGAAAAATTCGGAGTAACCTTCGATTTCCGCCCTTTTTTTAAGATAGAACCCCTTACGTCCCGAGAGTTCCGCGCCCAGCGGATCAATGTGTTGGATTATACGGCCGTCGTATTCTCCTCCCGGCACGTCATCGACGCCTTTTTCTCCCTGGCCGAAGAACTCCGCGCCAAAATCCCCGAGACCATGAAGTACTTCTGCACCACGGAGGCCGTGGCCATGTACCTGCAGAAGCACATCGTCTATCGCAAACGCAAGATTTTCTACGGAACCGGCACCCCCGAGAGCGTGGTGGCCCTCATCGGCCCCAAGCATAAGGGAGAGAAGTTTCTCATCGCCATGTCGGATTCCTCGTCTTCCGATGCGCTCACTTCCCTTTTCACCGCCAACCATCTCCAGTACTCCACCGGCGTTTTCGTGAAGTCGGTGAACCAGGACCTCAAAGACCTGGACCTTGCCTCCTACGACATGGTGGTCTTCTACCATCCGGCCGACGTGAAGTCCCTCCAGGAGAATTTCCCGGACTTCCGGCAGGGAGAGATGAAGATGGTCTCCTACGGCCGCTCCATCGTGCGTGCCATGGAGGATGCCGGACTCCGCATCGATGTGAAGGCCCCGTCTCCCGAGGCCCCGTCCGTCGCGTCGGCCATTGAACTGTACCTGAAGAGTTTAGAGTAATGGATGCTTCTTTCCCCAAGTCCGAGCGCCTCTGCGGCAAAACAGCCGTCGAGGCCCTTTTCGAACAGGGGAAAAGCGTTCAGGCGGGCTGCCTCCGCTGCCGTTACCTCCGCCGTGGGGAAGGGGAGGAAGCGTCCCGCGTGGTGATATCCGTTCCCAAACGCCACTTCAAGCGTGCGGTGAAGCGGAACCTTCTCAAACGCCGTATCCGCGAGAGTTACCGCCGGCAGAAGCATCTGCTGGGCAGCGGGACGGACATGCTGTTTGTCTATACGTCCCGGGAGGTGCTGCCTTACGAGGCCGTTTATGAAGACATGACCCGTATCCTGGAGGCCCTGCGATGAATCCCACCCTCAAGAAAATCCTCATTTTTCCGGCCGTGGTCCTGATCAAATTCTATCAGGTCTGCATCAGTCCTTTCACGCCGCCGTCCTGCCGGTTCACGCCCACCTGCTCGCAGTATGCCCTGGAGGCGTTCCGCAAGCACGGGCCCCTGAAGGGGCTGTATCTCACCGTCCGCCGGCTTCTGCGCTGCCACCCCTGGGGCGGCAGCGGGTACGACCCCGTCCCGGACAAGTTTTCTTTCTGAACCGTCCCCATGCCCAAGAAAGAGAAAATACAGGAAATGTTCGACGGGATCGCCCCGTCCTACGACCGGCTCAACCACCTGATGTCGTTGAATGTCGACCGCCTGTGGCGCCGCTATGCCCTGAAGGAAATCGTGGACGGCACCGTCCAGCAGATCCTGGACGTGGCCTGCGGAACGGGGGACAGCACCATCGCCGTCGCCAAGGCCGCCGCTCCCGGCTCCCGCGTCGTCGGGGCCGACATCTCCGAGGGCATGATGGCGCTCGTGATGGAAAAAGCCGCCCATGAGGGGGTGCACGACCGCATCCGCCTCCGGGTGGCCGACGGGGAAAACCTTCCTTTCCCGGAAGGCAGTTTCCACCGGGTCACCTGCGCTTTCGGAATCCGGAACTTCGAGCACAAAGACTTGGGCCTCAAAGAGTTCTTCCGCGTGCTGAAGCCCTCCGGGAAGGCCGTGATCCTGGAACTCTCCGTGCCTCGGAACAAAGTGCTCCGCGCCCTGTACGACCTTTACTTCCTGCACATCCTGCCCTGGGTGGGCGGGAAGATTTCCGGAGACAAGGCGGCCTACCGCTATCTGCCGGCGTCGGTCCATGCCTTCCCTCCGCCGGAGGCTTTCTGCGCGATGATGCGGGAAGCCGGCTTCGGGGAGGTCCGCTGCACCACGCTCACCTTCGGCCTGTGCCGGATGTACGTCGGCCGAAAGAATTAAAGAAAAATGACTATCTTTGTATGTTTTTGAAATACTAAACCCAAACTGATATGTCCAATTATTTCCATGACATGCTCCCGAAGGAAGAATTCGAAAGAATCCCTTACCTTCCTACCATGGGAGAATTTGTGAACTGGTTCACCCGGGAATTTGCCGATATGCCGGCTGTCAGTGACCAGACCAATACGATAACGTACGCCGAATTCGGAAAGCGGATCGCCCGCCGCCGCGCCTTCATCAACGGCCTCGGCCTTCCCAAGGGCGCCCATATCGCCATCATGGACCGCAACAGCCAGGACGCCGTGGAACTCTTCCTCGCCGTCACTTCGGCCGGATATGTGGCCATGAACTTTCCTCCGTCCCTCCCGGAAATGGCCGTGGTGGGCTCCTGCATGAAATTTGACATCGCCGCCATCTTTGTCCGCGACGAGTTCAAGCCCCTCACCGCCAAACTCCAGGGCGTGAAGGTTCTCTCTACTAAGGATATTGCCGAGGCCGAGGCCCCCGTGGCCGATATCGACCCGGAAAGCCCCGCCGCCATCTTCTTCACCGGCGGTACCACCGGCTCCCCGAAGGGCGCCGTCCTGAGCCACCGTGCCCTGATGAGAGGCAACTACAACGCCGTCTTCAAGCCCGGCCATGTGATTGGCGTACACCGCTACATCGGCCTGCTGCCGCTGAGCCACGTGTTCGGCCTCATCGCCGGCACCATGGGCTGCTTCTACACCGGCAACCTCTGGTTCACCTGCGAGGACATGAAGGCTACCGTGGGCAAACTCCCGGTGCTCAAACCCACCGTCCTGGTCGTTGTCCCCGGTGTCTGCGACATCCTCGCCGGCCTGGTGAAGATGTACGGTCCCCAGTTCCTGGGCGGCAGCCTCCGCATGATGATCGTCGGCGCCGCCAACGTGCCGCCGCGCCTGGTGAGCATCTTCTCCAAACTGGGCATCGAATTCTGCTTCGGCTACGGCCTCACGGAAGGTGCCAACCTGACTTCGGCCAATGCCGACGCCATCACCCATCCCACCTCCATCGGCAAGATTTATCCCGGCCAGGAGACCAAGATCGTGGACGGCGAACTCTGGATCAAGGGCGACAACGTGTTTTCCGGCTATTACAAGGATCCCGAGAAGACCGCCGAGGCCCTTACGCCCGACGGCTGGCTCCGCACCGGAGACCTCTGCCGCTTCGACGAGGACGGCTTCCTTTATATCACCGGCCGCATCAAGAACCTCATCATCCTCTCCAACGGTGAGAATGTGAGCCCCGAAAGCCTCGAGGAGCCCTTCTATGCCGATCCTTGCGTCCGCGACGCCATGGTGAAGGAGGACGAACTCAACGGCACCCAGGTCATCGCTGTGGAAATCCTCCCGCTGATGCCCGCCTTCGAGGGCAAGCCCTGGGAAGAGGTGGAGGCCTATATGAAGGCCCTGGTGGACAAAATCAACGCCACCCTCCCTTCCACGCATCAGATTCGTAAAATCACCGTGCGCACGGAAGATTTCAAGCGCACCGGCAGCATGAAGGTTTCCCGCGTATGACCCGTGAAGAAATTTTCGCCGGCCTCAAGGAGGTCCTGGCCATCGTCCGCCCCGACACGGACCTGTCAAACGTGAACGATAAAACCGAGCTCGTCCGCGAGCTCGGTATCGATTCCCTTTCCATGATGCTGGTTTCCCTGGCGGTGGAGGAAAAATTCAAGATGCGTTTCGACCCTGCTGCACCCGCCCCCACTACGGTGGGAGAGGTGATCGATGCGGTGGCCGCCGCTCTTTAGTCCGTCAAATCTCTTTTACATAGCTTCTTCGGCGCTGGTACGGCTTGGGGTCGTACGGTCCGAAGAGGCTTTGTACTTTATGGTTCTCCTCCAACTGGGGGTTCAATAGCAAACGCTTGATGCCCAGGTGGATATAATTCTCGTGGAGGTATTTGAACATGAGGAGGGCGGCGCCCTTGGCCTGGTATTCCGGCAGCACGCCGATCAGGAGCCCTTCGGCCACATGGTTGCGCTTCGGGCTCAGTTGCGGGAGAATGTGGATCCAGCCGAAGGGGAAAATGCGGCCCTTGGCCTTGCGCACCCCTTGTGAGATATGCGGCATGGTCACCGTGAAGGCCACCAGCCGGTCCTCGTCATTGACCACGAAGGCCACCATGTCCTTGTTGAGGACGGGGACATACTGCTTTACATAGCCGTCGATCTGCTCTTCGCTCAGTTTGGTGTATTCGTACAGCGGCGCGAAGGCGTCGTTGAGGACGTGGAACATTTCGCGTCCGCGGCGGGCCATCTGCCGGATGTTCCTGGCCCTGTAGATATGCACGCCGAAGCGGTTCTCCACCGTGGAGGCCAGTTGCATCATAGGCGGAAGTTCGTCGGTGAATTCGATGTAGCGCTGGGTCCAGTCCGCATCTTTCACGAAGCCCATACGCTCCAGGAACTCCGGATAGTAAGGATAGTTATAGATGACGGTGAAGGGGCTCTCGTTCTCGAACCCTTCCACCAGCAGGCCTTCGCGGTCCATGTCGGTGAAGCCGAGGGGGCCCTTCACCTTGGTGCAGCCACGCTCCTTGCCCCAGGCGACGGCCTTGTCGATCAAGGCTTTGGCCACTTCGTAATCCTCGATGACATCGAACCAGCCGAAGCGCACCGCATTCTCTTTCCATTTTTCGTTGGCCTTGCGGTTGATGATGGCGGCTACGCGCCCGGCCACTTCTCCGTTTTTGTAGGCCAGGAAAAGTTCGCGCTCACAGAAGGAGAGGGAGGGATTGTCGTCTCCGAGGGATTTATATTCGTCGTCTTCAAAGGCGGGAACCCATTTGTCGCAGTCTTTGTAAAGGCCGATGGGAAAGTCGATGAAAGCTTTGAGCATTTTCTTCCCTTCGACGGGAACAATGCAGATTTCAGTTGACATAGGTATAGGTTTTAGTCTAAAAGTCCACAAATGTAGTCAATTTTTGCTAACTTTGCCAATTATTGAGAATGTATGGAACAGAAGATCTTTAACAAGTGGAACAGAATCGTGGGGCTTGTGGTGCTCGCCATCGCATCGGCCACCTACCTTTCCACGATAGAACCGACCGCCTCTTTCTGGGATTGCGGTGAATTCATTGCCTCGTCATACAAACTGGAAGTGGGTCACCCTCCGGGAAACCCCGTGTTTCAGCTCATCGCCCGTTTCTTCACCATTCCGGTGAGCCCGGAGCATGCGGCCATGGCCGTGAATGCCATGAACGCCATCCTGAGCGCCCTCACCATTTTCCTGCTTTATTTCACCATCGTCTTCTTTGCGAAAAGGCTGGTGGGAGGTGAGCGCGTCTCCTTGGGACAGGCGGTGGCGGTCTTCGGCTCCGGCGCCTTGGGCGCCCTGGCCTACTGCTTCTCCGACACGTTCTGGTTCAGCGCTGTGGAAGGAGAGGTGTATGCCATGTCCTCGCTCTTCACCGCCCTGGTCTTCTGGGCCATGTGCAAGTGGTACGACCAGGCCGACCGGCCCCACGCCAACCGCTGGATCGTGCTCATCGCCTTCCTGATGGGCCTCAGTATCGGCGTGCACCTGCTGAACCTCCTCACCATCCCGGCTTTCGTCTTCATGTACTATTATCGCATGAACGAAGGGAAGAAACTGCCTTTCAAGAGGCTTCTCGGCATTTTTGCCATCGGCGTAGTGATCGAGTTCCTGCTGGTGTACCTGTTTATCCCGTATCTTCCCAAGGTGGCCGCTTTCTTCGACCGGCTCTTCGTGAACGGTCTGGGCTTGCCGTACAACAGCGGCGCCCTGTTCTTCCTGGTGGCCCTGCTGGCGCTTTGCTTCTGGTCGCTGTTCGCCACGCTCAAGAAGGGCAAGGTGTTCTGGAATACGGTGATGCTCTGCGTCACCACCCTGGTGATGGGCTTTTCGCTCTTTGCCATCGTCATCATCCGTTCCAGCGTGAAAACGCCCACCAACGAGTATCAGCCCGACAATGCCTATACCCTTGTGCGTTACCTGAGCCGCGAGCAGTATGGCTCTACGCCGCTGCTCTACGGCCAGTATTACGACGCGCCCTATGACCTCAAGCAGGGCAAATACTGGGCTCCGCTGGACGGCAAATACGTCCACGCCGACGCCCCGGCCGATGCCGATTATCTCCCCGAGGGCAAAATGCTCTTCCCGCGCATGTGGTCCTCGGCCGACCCCCGTTACATCGACTTTTACGAGCAGTACACTCAGGGCAAGGGAACCCGGGTGAAGGGCGCGAAGCACCGCAAGCCCAGTTTCGGGGCCAACATGGCCTATTTCATCGACTATCAGCTCAACTGGATGTACTGGCGCTATTTCATGTGGAATTTTGTCGGCCGCCAGAACGATGTCCACAGTCCGCTGCCGGGCAATGTGTTCCACGGGAACTGGGAGAGCGGCATCGCCTTCCTGGACGAACTCCGGCTGGGAGACCAGTCGGACGCCCCGGCTCCGCTGCGGGAGAACAAGGGCAAGAACCACTATTTCTTCCTGCCGCTGCTGCTGGGCCTGCTGGGCCTGGTGTTCCAGTTCGACAAGGACAAGCGGGGCAGTTGGATTGTGTTCCTGATGTTTTTCATGACGGGTATTGCCATCGTGGTGTACCTGAACCAGCCGCCTTACCAGGTGCGGGAGCGCGACTATGCCTATGCCGGCTCCTTCTACATGTATGCCATCTGGATCGGCCTGGGCGTGCTGGCGCTGTATGAATGGCTCTCCGGCGCCTTGAAGACGCTGTCGCCGGCGGCGCTTTCCTCCGGCGTGACGGTGCTGTGCCTGGGCGTTCCGGCCCTCATGGCCGCCCAGAACTGGGACGACCACGACCGTTCCCACCGCTATACCGCCCCGGAAATGGCCTGCAATTACCTGAATTCGGTCGGGAAGAACGGCCTCCTGGTCACCCACGGCGACAACGACACCTTCCCGCTGTGGTATGCGCAGGAGATTGAGGGGGTCCGTACCGATGTCCGTGTGGTCAATACGTCCCTCCTGGGCACCGACTGGTACATCGACCAGATGAAGTGGGCCTGCAACGAGAGCAAGCCGCTGAATCTCACCGTTCCCGCCTCGCAGTATCTCTACGGCACCAACGAGTTCGTGTACATCGCCTACGACGACGGCTCCGCCATGTTCCTTTCGGATGTGATGACGGTGTTCAAGGATCCCAAGATGAAGGTCGCCCTGGAAAGCGGCACCAAACTGGATTTCATCTGCGCCCGCAATCTCGTGATTCCCGTCAACAAGGAAAACTGCCTCAAATACGGCATCGTCCCCGAGCAGTTCGCCGACGAGATCCCCGACCAGATCGTCCTCCAGATGTCCAAGGACAAGAACTATGTCTCCAAGCCGGAACTCTTCCTGCTGGACTTCCTCTCGGGATACGAGTGGGACCGTCCGCTGAACTTCCTGAACATGGGCGGAGACCTCAACATCGGCATCAAGGATTATCTGATGTTCGACGGCTTCTCCTACCGCTTCACCCCCATCCGGAACAAGATCTCGTCCACGGATGCCGGCAAGGTGGATGCCCTGGCCCAGTACAACGACCTCAAAACCAAGTACAAGTGGGATGCCCTTAAGCGCACGGACTATTATGTGGACTACCAGAACATGTACACCTTCCTGGGTGTGCTGTCCCAGCGGCAGTATTTCCTCACCGTGGCCAACGCCCTCATCGACATCAAGGAGAACGGGAAGGCCCTGGAAGTGATGGACCTGTGCCAGGAGTTCTTCCCCGAGCAGAATTTCCCGCTGGAAAGCATTCCGCTGGGCTTCAGTTCCAACGACTACATGGTGGCCCAGATGGCCGAAAACTACTACTACCTGGGCGAAGCCGAAAAGGCCCGCGATCTGGCGGCCCGCTTCGCCGATGAACTCCTGGAAACCATCTCCTTCTACATGCAGTGGGGTACGCTGGGCTCGGCCGAATTCGAGACGGCCAGCCGCGTGTTCCTCTATGTCTCGGATGTGTGCAAGCAGTATGGCGACACGGATTTGTCTGAGGCCATGATGGACAGCCTGGAGGAGTTGCTCCACACCGTCACCGGCGGAGCCTATTCGCTGGAAAAAGACGACAGTTTATCGGTTGTTAACTGATAAGGTGGAATGAATCATGCTGCCGCCTGCTTTTTTCGCAGGACCAGCGTGGCGGAATAGGCTTTGTTCACGGCGCGGGCAAAACGGCGGAAGTCGGCATAGCGCTGGGCCGGTTCCCTGCAGGAGCGCAGGCGGATATGCTGCCGGATGCGGATGGTATCGCCTTCCAGCCGGGCCGATGAAGAGAAAACGCCCCATGCGTCATCTATGGCGACATCGTCGGGAAGTGCCTCTACTTCAAATCCTTCCGGGATATGGAGGACAATGATGTCTTCATTGTCCAGGAATCCGTTCACATAGATGTCATTCTCCCTTTCGGCCCGCTGGTAATCCACGGCCTGGGCGATGGGATTCAGGGGGACGAAGAGCCTGTCGGCCTCCCCTTGCAGATTGGAGCCGTTGGCGTAGATGCGCGTTTTCATGCTGTAATCTACCGTAATGCAGGGCCGGAAGGCGGCGCCTTCGGAGGCATAGGAGTCAAAATTGTTCCGGAAGCCGTTTACGACCAGTTGGTCTCCTTGCAGTTTCAGGGCCTGTGTCAACTGCTCCACCTGCTTGTCCTTGGGAAGGCTTCCGAATTCCAGATAGGGTTCCAACTCGTCCAGCCATAGTTCCTTTTGCAAATCAAGCGTGGCGGAACCATCTTCCTTCAGGAAGACTTCTGTCCGCTGGATGGCACGGGAAAGCGTGTCGGCATAGGCGGGGATGCGGATTTTCTCTCCCCCCTCCGGCTTGATGAGTACCACTTCATGGCCGGCGGCGCCCTGATGCCTGTATCCCAGGGGATACACCGGGTTGGTGCATTCCACCCACGCGGTGTCCTTCAGTTCCGGAAGAGGGACCGCCAGCATCATGTGGTTCATCTGCCCTACAGAGGCATAGCCGGGAAGCAGGTCTTTCCGGTCCGTGCTGATGATATAGCAGTCTGACTCCACTCCCGCTGCGGCCAGCAGGGCCTTCAGGTAATTGGAAAGGCCCTTGCAGTCCCCGAAGCCCAGTTTGGCCACTTCCGAAGCCGCCATGGGTTTGAGGTCGCCGATGCCCAGTTGGATGCTCACGTAGCGTGTTTTGTCGCGGAGATACCGGTACAGGACCTGCAACTTTTCCAAGCGGGTGCTGCAAGGGGCGGTCATGGCCTGCACCTCCTCCACCAGCGGGGCGGGAAGTTCCCGGGTGCCTTCCTGCAGGGTCCAGAGCCATCGGCCCAGGGAGGTCCAGTCGGCCTGGGTGCCCTTGTAGCCGCCATAATCGATATTCACCGGAGAACTGTACACGAGGGGAATAAGTTCCCGGAGAGGAGGCATCATGGATTCCAGCCGGATGGCGGGAAGGTGATGAACCTGCCAGCGGTGCAGGCTTCTGCCATCCCGGTTTTCGACGGAGTATTCCACCTTGCCGGCAGAATACTTGACAGGCGTGCCCTCCGGAACGTCCAGGGTGAAAACCGCCTTCTCCACGGCCGTGTTTTCGCCGCTCACGGGAGCAAAGGTGGGGAACGATGCGATGCCCTTTCGGTAGTTCACCTTGTATTCATAGTGCACCACCATGGGGAACTGTTTCACGGAAGGCCGATATGTATATACCCTGGCATCGTCGGCCAGGCTTTCGTTCAAGGACAGGAAAACAATGTCTCCCTGTTTGATTTTCAAGGGTTTGCCACTGGAGGGGGTGATTTCTCCCTTGAAGGATTTCAGTTCACGGAAAGAATCGGTGAACAGCACAAGCGAGGCCGCATCCAGTCCCTCTTCGTTGTTTACGCGGAAAGTCTGGCTTACCGTGAACTCTCCGCTGGTGGGAGAATTCATCCGGAAAGTCTCCGTATCCTCAAGGATGATGGCATCGGGTTCAGCCCCCGCAAGGGCTGCCAGAAGCAGGGCTGCGAGGAGTGTCATATTTTCTTCAGTACGATGGTGCTCTTATAGACGTTGCAAAGGTGCTCCCAGAAGACCTTGAGGTCGGCATAATTCTCGGGGAGAATCATCATGTCCTTGTTCTGGAACTGGAATTGGACCTGAATCCCGCGGGCTCCCATCCGTGCGCACTGAAGGCGGAAATAGAGATTGGCGCTGCCGCATTTGACGGCTGCATCCTCTGGAAGTTGCTCTACTTCAAATCCTTCCGGGATCTCCAGATTGTAGCGGTAGTTGATGTTTTCGGCATAGGGGAACTCCACCGGAGTATAGCGCACGGGGCTGGAGAAAGCCTGCTGCGAATGGAAGCTGTTCAGGAAAGGATGCACGTAGATGCGGCCCTGCGCGGTCTGGTGCTCCCTCTCGTAATCGAATTGCAGCCGGGCCGATGAGCCATAAGCCTCCTTGTCATATTGGAAATCAGTTATTTCCAACTGTCCGTCTTTTTCCAGTTCGGAAATATATTCCTCATCCTTGGAGAACGAACGTGCGTACTCTTTGAGGGAACAGGAGGCTTCCCCATAGGCCACCTCTTTCCGCTTGCCCACCGCCAGAGCGGAGGCATCCAGGCTTTCCTGGACGACGATGGATGTGAGGTTCTTCCCCAGGGACTGGAGGTCCACCCAGGCAGGGCTCCCGTCCATGGGATAAAGCCGGGCGTTATCCACTATCAACCCTTCTCCCAGCACGTTCAGGTAGCCGTCGGGTGACGCGGCGTCATAATAGTAGGATGTTCCGGTTCCGGTCTGGATGCAGAGGATGAGCCGGTCAAAGGCATCCATCCTCACATGGGACTGAATCAGGATTCCTTTTTCCCTGCTGCGCACCAGCACAGGGTCGGCCTGGATGTCTGCGGCACGCAGTACGCTGGCCATCAGGCCGTTGATGGAGGCGGCATCCGAACTGCCTTCCTTGAGCATTTGGGAGGCCGGCTTGGGAACGAAGCCGGTGTTTTTGTTCCATTTAACCTTTTCCAGAATGGCCTCCCGGAGGGCGACCACCTTTTCTTCCAGCGTCTCCCCTTTGTCCAGGGCCGGTTTGAGTTCATCGATAACCTTGCCCTTCGCGTGACATTCCTTGAAGATTTCCGATTTCCGAATCAGGTCATCCACGGAGGACCAGTTATCGGCAAAAGACTGTACGCTGAAGCCGGGAATCACGATGGATCGGAGCGAGTAACTGGCGGCGGCATAGAACTGGTCCCGGCAGTAGGAAAAACTTTCATCCGGAAGGGCCGGCATATCGTACAGCACATATGAGTCCCGGTATAACTGGTAATGCATGTCTCCCAGCATCCGGTCGTTGGAATCGCGCTTGAAAACGGGCTGCCTGGTTCCGCGGACCTGGCGGCTGAAATCCAGATATTGGAGACAGTCCACATCGGCCTCCAGCCAGTTGATGGGAATCTCCTGCTGGAAGAAGACATCTTCCAGTTCCGCATAGTTGGCGCTGTTGAAGGTATAGGAAATCTCCACTACGGAGCCCACTTTTACATCCGGGGCCGAGAAGGAAACCTTTCGAACGCCTTCCGTCACCAGTTCGTCGAAGATGTACTTGCGTGCCAGTTTGGTACTCACCAGCTTGCCGTCCTCCAGGTTATGGGTGACAACCTTGATGTTGAATACCGATTCCCCTTTGTTGGCATAGGGGATGCTGAAATCGGCATAAGATTTCCCGTCTTCCTTCAGGATTTTGATGCGGCTGTACGCATTGACGGTCTTGTTGATTTCTCCCACGTTGTTGAAGTCGATACACACGTAGGTATAGTCGTAAAGGACTACGGCCGATGCGGTGGTGTCCGGCTCATATTGGGCGAGGGCTGCTTCTTCCGGGGAAACTTTTCCTTCCCGTTTGTCCAGTTTGATGTGCTGCGCATAGGCCAAAGGGGCGACCAGCAGCAAAAAAAAGATAAGAGTCCGTTTCATATCATAAAGGGGATTATCGTAACAAAACAGTGAGGCGCTATCGTTTGAGCCTTACATAAATACTGAGCGGCATCACTTTGCCGAAAGAGTCTTGGAAAGCCAGTTCCCCTGAAGTCATTTGGGAGAACTGGTTTTTGAATGCCTCCCGCACCACGGTTTCCCCGAGGGCGGCGCTGTAGCCGTTGGAATAGAGGTTGAGGACCATGAAGGCGTCGCGTTCGCCGAGGATGGCGACCACGTTTTGCAGCAGGCCGAACAGCAGTTCGTCCAGTTTCCATTTTTCGCCGTCCGGGCCGTGCCCGTAGGCGGGCGGGTCCAGGATGATGCCGTCGTATTTGTTGCCCCGTTTGGCCTCGCGCCGGGCAAACTTGAGGGCGTCTTCCACCACCCAGCGGATGCCGTCCAGACCGCTTCGCTCCATGTTTTCCCGGGCCCAGGTGACTACCTGGCGCACGGAGTCCAGATGGGTGACGTCGGCCCCGGCGCACTTGGCGGCGAGGGAGGCGGCCCCGGTATAGGCGAAGAGGTTGAGCACCTTGGGGGCGGGAAGGCCGTTGGCCTTGTGGATGCGCACCAGCCGCGCGGTCTCGCGGTAGATGAATTCCCAGTTGGGCGCCTGCTCGGGAAATACGCCCACGTGCTTGAAGGCGGTGAGGCCGAGCCGCAGCGACAGATGGAGGTCGCTGGCGGCGTGGGTTTCGGGATCCGGCTCTCCGTTATAGACGATGCTCCACTGGTCTTCCATCTTTTTGGAGCGTTCCCAGGTGCCGCTGTCCTCCTTGCCGGCCTTACCGAAGCCTGCGCCGGGCTTGAAGGTCACATGGCTCAGGCGCTTCCACTCCGTTTCCGGAAGGGAAGGGTCCCAGAGGGCCTTGGGCTCGGGGCGGCGAAGGACGTATTTGCCGAAGCGTTCCAGTTTCTCTCCCCGGCCGCTGTCCAGGAGTTCGTAGTCTTTCCAATATTGTGCAGGGAATTCGACAGCCATAACTTTTGAATTTTGTGCAAAGATAGTTAAATTTGCAGACTGGAATACAATTTAAAGCTATATATCCATGCAACAATTCATTGACAAGTACGACTTCAAAGGCAAGAAGGCCATCGTACGCGTAGACTTCAACGTTCCCCTCAACGAAAATTTCGAAATCACGGACGACACCCGCATCCGCCGTGCCATGCCCACCCTCAAGAAGGTGCTCGCAGAAGGCGGTTCCCTCATCATCATGTCCCACCTGGGCCGTCCCAAGAAAGTGGATCCCAAATTCTCCCTCAAGCACATCGTGGCCCATGTGAGCGAGTGCCTGGGCGTTCCCGTCCAGTTCGCCGACGACTGCCAGAAGGCCAAGGCCCAGGCCGATGCCCTGAAGCCCGGTGAGGCCCTCCTCCTGGAAAACCTCCGCTTCTATGCCGAGGAAGAAGGCAAGCCGCGCGGCCTCGCAGAGGACGCCACCGACGAGGAGAAGAAAGCCGCCAAGGCTGCCGTGAAGGCCTCCCAGAAAGAGTTCGTCAAAACCCTTGCCTCCTATGCCGACTGCTACATCAACGACGCTTTCGGCACCGCCCACCGTGCCCATGCCTCCACCGCCCTCATCGCCGAGTACTTCCCCAATGACAAGATGTTCGGCTACCTGATGGAAGGCGAAATCAAGGCCATCGACAATGTGCTCAAGAATGCACAGCGTCCCCTGACCGCCATCATCGGCGGCTCCAAGGTGAGTTCCAAACTGGCCGTCCTGAAGAACCTCGTCGGCAAGGTGGACAACCTCATCATCGGCGGCGGCATGGGCTATACCTTCATCAAGGCCAAGGGCGGCAAAATCGGCCTGTCCCTCCATGAGGATGAACTGATTCCCGACGCTCTCGAAATCCTGGCCACGGCCAAGGAGAAGGGCGTGAATGTGTACCTGTCCATCCAGACCGTCGCCGGCCAGTCCTTTGACAACGACACGCCCCAGCGCATTTTCGATACCGACAACATCGCCGAAGGCTGGGAAGGCATGGATGCCGCTCCCAAGACCCTCGAGGCCTGGAAGAAGGTCATCCTCTCTTCCAAGACCATCCTCTGGAACGGTCCCGTGGGCGTTTTCGAGCTGCCCAACTTCGCCAAGGGTACCCTCCAGATCGCTGAAGACCTGGCCGAGGCCACCAAGAATGGTGCCTACACCCTCGTCGGCGGTGGCGACTCCGTGGCCGCCGTTACCCAGATGGGCTATGCCGACAAGGTGAGTTACGTCTCCACCGGCGGCGGCGCCATGCTGGAAGCCATCGAAGGCAAAGTCCTCCCCGGCATCGCCGCCATCCAGGACTAAGCCCCTCTTCCGTGCGCGTGACTCACAACGCGCTATCCCTGAATCACTTACGTACAATCCTCTGCGCATTTTGCGCAGAGGATTGTACGTAAATGGCTGAGTGGCAGGAGGTTATGGGCCACCCTATTTCTCGATGCTGTGGGCGAAGTGGGTGGGATCTTTCTTCTGCGCCGTTCTCTCCGGATGGACGGCTGCGGCGGGAAGTTTTTTCACATAGGCATACACCAGGAAGCCGATACCCAGCAGTACGAAGGGGATGCTGAGGAGCTGCCCCATGTTGAGGACCATGTCCTGCTCGAACTCCACCTGCGGGTTTTTCACGAATTCGATGAGGAAGCGGCTGCCGAAGCACACGATGAGGAACAGGCCCACGAAGGTGCCGCGGTACAGTTTGTCCAGTTTTTTCCAGTACAGCCACATGAGCACGATGCCCAGCAGGAGATAGGTGCCTCCTTCGTAGAGTTGGGTGGGATGGCAGGGAACGGTTTCTCCGTTACGCTGGAAGACAAAACCCCAGGGAAGGCTGGTGGGACC
>Ga0310691_10001139_pt1 | contig 42928 bp, 41 predicted proteins | sample 176DNAGHGlowgp2_FD_203887 | JGI IMG/M metagenome (GOLD analysis project Ga0310691, IMG submission 203887) | Sheep rumen microbial communities from Palmerston North, Manawatu-Wanganui, New Zealand - 1766 DNA GHGlow gp2 (v2) (version 2) | ecosystem: Host-associated > Mammals > Digestive system >... | reverse complement strand
TATATCCGTAGTTTTCCGTTCTGATACTATTGACCCGAAGAAGAACAGCAAAAACAAACTGTACGGCTCTGATGCGTGGACACCGACGAAGCAAAACGCCTGGGTTGATACAGAGCTGAACGGAGAGGCAATTAACCAATCCTATCAAAAGGCGAATAGCTTGCTTGATGGGTTGGACAAGCATTTCGAGGATGAACTGAGACGGTGGTTTGGACAGAGAACAGGCGACGACTACACAAACGACACGATAGATGACTGGGAATCCAATGCATATTATAACCTTGGCTGGCTGGCAGCATACCAGAGAAGCCATGGGAAATCCGTAGAGATTGCCCAGAGAGAGCGGCAGACCAACGATGATGATCTGCGCTACAGGAAGGGGAGCAGAGATGCCTATACAAAACTCCTTGACAGCCTTGAACGCGACGGAATGCTGGAAGAGTTTTTGCAGGAAATCAGCAGTATGGCGATTGATGACGCCGTCAATAAATACGGCGACAGGATTGCAGAGACATCTGAAAAGGGCGGGAGATTAGTCAACGCATACAAGACAAAAGGGCTGCAAAGATTCAAGAACATGATGGCCGAATTCTTGCTTGAAGCCAAGTACTATCAGGAAGACAACCGTGGGGAAAGCATCAAAACGACCATGGAAAACGACTGGGATGATACAAAGCACAATCTCCAGGACGCCATTGACAGGGAAGACTTCAAGAAATGGTTCAGGAATGAGATCAAAGACGCATTTGGCCGCAAAGGCATACGAAACGGGAAAGATCCATTCACGGCCTACGGCAACAGGAGATCATTTTGGCAAACGCACTATGAGTACAACCTTGAAAACATCGTAAAGGCCATGAGCCAGGCAGACGCAAAGGGCGGGAACGCGCACGGAGCGACGTCTGTAATGGCAACCGCGGCAAAGGAATTCAAAAGCATCGACGAAATGCGGAAAGACAAGGGAAGACTGCAAAGGCTTGACCAGAACGATTATAATCAAAGGGTAAATGATTTAGAGACGAGAATCAACCAGTTCGTCAACAATGGCGTAAACAGGCAAAGTGATTATCAGCTTGGCGCTTATATGTCCGACGCGGCGAGAGCCTTTGCAAAAACCGGGAAGCTGGATTCGATTTACCAGGAGTATTTGAAGGAGGGTGTGCGGCTGGAGGCCTGGCAGGTACGGCAGCTCGGAGATATCTTCCGGCAAGCCCAGGACATTCCGACCGGATACTTTGAAGCAAAGCCTCAGCGCGCTGTCGGATTTGACGAAGTTGCCTTTGTCCTCATGCCGACGGCATACAAGGACACCGACATTGAAAAGCAGCTGCATGACAGGGGCGTAGAGGTCAGATATTATGACGGAGACAGCTACGGCGAGGATGGCAAACGTACAGCAGCGCTGAATGAAGAATCGGAGCGCCAGGATGTATTGTTCAGCCTGACCCCCAGCCCCGCAGCGGTGAATGCCTCCAACCGCCTGCGCCTGTCCTTCGCCAGCGACATCGAGGACGGCACGGCGAACACCGAGATGCAGCGGCTCCTGGAGGAGAACCGCACCCTGCGGCAGCGCTCAGACATGGCCAACGAGCAGATGGAAACCCTGCTGGACGAAAACCGGCGGCTGCGCAGCGGCGAGGAGACGGCCAAGGCCCTGAACGAGAACGCCAAGATGCGCGAGCTGGTGCAGGCCATCACGACGCAGCTCAACGAGTGGCGCGGCGAGAACGTGGTGGACGAGAAGCAGATCGCCCGCATGGCGCGGATGCTCCGGCGCGAACTGGAGACCACCATGCCCTTTGATGACCTGAAGCACGACCTGACCAAGGCCTTTGAGGCGATGGCCAGGGCGAAGACCCCCAACGAGAGCAAGGCGGCGCTGCAGGCCCTGAGCGACCTGGTGCTCTACGCGGTGCACGAGAGCAGCCATGCGGACAAGACCAAATTCAACGAGTACAAAGAAGCCAGGCAGATCATCAAGTCCATCAAATTCTCGCGGGCCGACTACAACATGATCAATGACGCGGTGGGCGACAAGGACAGCTTCCGGAGGAAATACTTCGGACGGATCGCCGGCAGCACCACCAAGCTGGCGGAGAGCAGCTTCCGCAACGCCTACAGCGTGGAGGACGCCTGGCGCGACCTGCACGACCGCTACGGCAACATGTTCCCGGATGACATCCAGAACCCCGCGGACCAGCTGGCGCACATGCTGGCCTTCCTGGACGAGACCGAGATCCAGACCTACAACCCCTACACGGCGGAGAACCCGGAGAACCTGGGCGAGAGCCGCGCGGACTACGTCGCCAGCGACTGGACCATGCGCCTGCTGCGGGAATTCATGACCGGCGCGGGCGTAGGGCGGAGCGGGGCGCGGATGGCGAATGTGGAACGCCTCCTGAACAGCGCCCAGCAGGCCATGACCGAGAGCCGGAAGACCGAGGGTACAGACGGTTGGGCAAAGCGCTACAACGAGCAGATCAAGGCGCTGCGGGCTGAGCTGGAACAGAGCAGGTTTGCAGAGAAGGAAGCCGATCGGAGAAGGAGATCCGCGGAACGCAGGGTAAACCAGGAGCAGGAAAAGGCGGAGACCGCGGAGCGCAAATACGAGCGAGAGCGCATGTGGAAAGAAAACGCAAGGCTGGAAGGCAAGCAGGCACTGCAGCGGCAGCGTGAGGACTTTGACACGCGCAGGACCCTGGCGGAAGACAAGGCCATGCGGAACCAGCTGGTGGCGGAGATCAACCGGAAGCGCAAGAGCCTGCTGACCAAACTGGAGAAGGGCAACACAAGCCGGGGCTGGGTGCCGACGGCGATGCAGGACGCGGTGACCAAACTGCTGCAGGCGCTTGATTTCGACGGCGAGGTCACCGGGACGCGGCAGATCTCCAAGGAAATCCTGGAGGCCGCTAAAGCCGCCTATGAGAGCATCAACAAGGGAACGGGACCGGAAGACGCGCGCGGGCCGATGGCGTCCTACTACAACGGGGATTTGGTGGAAACCTTCGACGAGCTGATCAGCACCGAAAACCTGAGTGACATCCTGAACAGCACACGGGACCTGACCGCGCAGGAAGTGATGGAGCAGAACAAGATCCTGGGGAACATCCGCGATATCGTGGCGGGATTCTCCGCGGCGATCATCAACGCCAACGAGATGTTCACGGCGGCGCGGAGCCAGACCCTGAGCGAGAACGGCGAGACGCAGATCCAGCAGAGCCAGGAGCGCATCAGCAAGTACGGTGCGCACCGGCAGCAGGGCGTCCTGGCACAGCACATGGCGGACGCCATGCGGCGGGGCCTGCTGAAGCCCACAACGGTCTTCGGGGAATACGAAGGGACCGTGATGGGCGACATCTGGAAGGCGCTGAGAGGCGCGGAAAACACCCATATCCGCAACATCACCCAGGCCGAGACCCGCTTCCGGGAGATGATCGACAAGTATCACATGCAGAAAACCCTGAACGAGGAACAGACGATGGGCCAGCGCGTGCGGCGGGACCGTGCCAGGAAGAACGGCAAGCTGTTCCATCTCTCCGACGGGCAGGACGTGCGCCTGACCACCCAGGAACTGATGACGCTGTACGCCTGGCAGAAGCGCGAGAAGCTGATGAACACCAACCACCTGCTGGGCGGCGGCTTCACGATCCGCAACCAGCAGAAGGGCGGAAGCATCTCAGAGTACAGGCCCAACGAGGCGGACCTGCGGCGATTCAACGAGGCGCTGACGGACGAGCAGAAGCAATTCGTGGACGAGATGGTCTCCTTCCTGAGCAACGAAACCAGCGAGTGGGGCAACGAGGTCAGCGAGAAGCTGTACGGCATCAGCAAATTCACGGAGAAATACTACCTGCCGTTCACCGTGAACAAGAACTACGTCGGGCAGGATCCGGGACAGACGCAGGACGCGCGGCTGAAGGTGGCGTCCTTCACCAAGAACCTGACCAAGAACGCCAGCACGACGCTGGAACTGGCGCCGTTCATGCAGCTGTGGGCGGGACACGTCGAGCAGATGAGCGATTTCAACGCATTCACGCTGCCGATCGAGGACATGACACGGCTGATGAACTACCGGCAGTCCATTGTGGACGAGGAAGGGAACTTCGTCGGGTACGGCAAGAGCATGCGGCCCCTGCTGCAGCAGGCGTGGGGCAAGCAGAGCGTGGACTACATCCACTCTTTCCTCTCCAGACTGAACGGCAACAGCCGGATGGAACACGGCAGCGGCTGGCTGAACACCCTGATGGGATCCGCCAAGGGCGCCGCGGTCACCTTCAACCTGAGCGTAGCCATGCAGCAGATGGGCGCCGGCGTCCGCGCGATGGCGGAGATGAACCCCGTGGACGTGGTGAAGGGCATCGGCAAGGGGATATGGAATACGGCTACATTCAAATTGAACAAGCAATACGCGGAGCTGGAGAAGTACGCGCCAATCGCCACCGAAAAAGCCTGGGGCTACTTCGACACCAACATGAAGAACGGTCTGTATGACCGCCAGCGGACCAACACCTGGAGCCGGGTGGAGGACCTGGGCGGCAAGATGGCGGAATACGGCGACAAGTTTAACTGGGTGCAGATCTGGCAGGCATGCAAGAGCGAGGCCCGACGGCAAAACAAGGGAGCCGACAGCGAAACCATCTTGAAAAAGGCCGGCGAGAGATTCACGGAAGTGATCGACCGGACCCAGGTGGTGGACAGCGTCTTCCAGCGCGCGGAGTGGGCGACGGAAAAGGGCATGATGAAGTACATCCTGCCGTTCATGTCGGAACCCATCACCATGTATAACATGCTCTACCGCAGCGCATCGGAAGTCGTCAGGGCCTTCAAGAGCAAGGAAGGGCGCGCAAAGGCCATCGGAAAGCTGGCGAAGAACTGCACAGCCATCACCCTGTCCGGCGCGCTGACCGCGCTACTGAAGAGCCTGGTGACCGGCCTGCGGGACCGCGACAACGACAAGAAGGAAAAGGTCTGGGACGAAGAGAACCAGAAGTGGGTCACAAAGACGGTCGGACGCAGGACATATCGGGACAAGGTGCTGGACAGCTGGGGCGGCAATATGCTGGACAACATCCTGGGCGTCGGCACGGTCTTCTCCAGCGCCATCGAGGACGCGCTGGGATCCTACCGCTCTTCCGGCAGCCTGACGGACGCCTGGATCGGCAACATCATAGGCGCCGGCAAGGAGATCCTGAAGGGCGAAGACGCGGACTGGGAGAAAGCCTGGTACAAGATGGCGCAGGGTCTTTCCAGCCTGTCTGGCGTGGGCTTCTCCTCCTTCTACCGTGACAGCAAGGCCATCTACATGACCATCATGGAAGAGACCGGGAACATGCTGATCAGCGCGGACGCCTACGACGAGAGCAAGAGCCTGGACGAGCGCCTGGACATCGCCACCAAGAGCTTCGCATACAACAAGGATTTCAAGGGCAACGGCATGAAGGTGAACAGCAGTTACTACACGGACCTGCTGCTGGAGACCTACATGCAGAGCGGCATGGGCGATGACTTCCAGAAGGTGGCGGACGCTGCCATCAGCGTGGGCGCGACGGAGAACGCCCTGATGAGCAGCTTCAAGACCAAGCTGGGCATCACGGAGCCGAAGATCAAGGAGGCCGCGCAGGCCGTGATGGACGGAGACACGGAAACATATAACCGCATCGTCCACGAGCTGGTGGACGCGGGGATCGGCACAAAGGCCATCAACAGCCTGATCAAGAGCGCCTACAATAAGCTCCAGCCGGAGGAGGAGAAGGATCCCGGAACCGGCGAGGGCCTGATCGGCCAGATCCAGGAGGAGCTGGAGGGGGCAAGCCTGCTGACAACGCAAGCGAGAGCGCTGCTCACCGAGGACGCAACCGCGGATGACATCCAAAGAGCGCTGAACCTTTTCAAAGAAGACGGAGAGGACAACATCGCAAATGAATTCAGCCTGAAGTATAAGAAGCCCTATGTGCAGGCAAGGCAGGGAAACGACAAGGAGGCGGTCAAGAAACTGGAGCAAATCCTGCTTACCAAGGGAACAGGCATTGACAGAGTAACGCTGGACAAGTGGGTAAAGGATGACTATTCCGGGAAAGGCCTGGACATCCTGAAGAACACAAAGACACCAGCGGACGCGGCAGAAGCAGTCAAGGTTTATCAGCAAGGCGGGATTGACCAGGAGGGAATCAAGTCAAGATTCTCCGGGCAATTTAAAAAGCAGTACGTCGAAGCCTGCATGAACGGGAACCAGGTAGAAGCAAAACGCCTTCAGGGGATTCTTCTTACCAAAGGGACCGGCATAGATCAAAAGACCCTTGATGGCTGGGTAAAGGACGGGTACAACGACGAAGCTGCAAAACTGTTGACAAGCAAAGCAACCGATACCGACGTTTCAAGGGCCATAGGCATATATCAGAAGGGCGGATTCACCCAGAAAGAGATCAGCAGTAAGATTTCTGACAAATACAAGAAAGCCTATGTCCAGGCGTGCGTGAACGGCAACACAAGCGAGGCTTCCCGTTTGCAGAGGCTATGCCTGACGAAGGGGTCCGGGATCACATCGGCAGACATCAAAGAATGGACCGGCAAAGATTTGTTCGGGACACAGAAGGACACGGGCCTGTACTGGCAAATCATGAACGGCAACACGGACGCGGCGAAAAAGACGTCTCAGTGGCTGTACAGGAATTATGCAGGCGGTCAGAAGGCCGTCAAAGAAAAGGTCTTGAACTGGGCCAAGACAAGGAAGAAGAATGGCACAGAGACAGACTGGGCCACGGTCAAAACGGTGCTGCTGGCGCTTGGATACTCGGCAAGTACAATCAGGAGCGCAATCGGGATCTAAAATCACGGCGGGGGGTATACAAGCCCCCTGCCTTTTTCCTACAATGATAGTGAGGAGGGGATAACAATGCCGGAATGGATTTCAAAATACTGGGTTGAATGGGCCTTTGGCCTGGTGATCGCGGGCCTGACCTTTGTGGTGCGGAAACTGAACATCAGGATCCGCAAGGAGCAGGAGGAAAACAAGGCGCTGCGGGACGGAATGAAAAGTCTTTTGATGCGCCAGATTCAGATGGACTGCGAGCAGGCCGTCTCAGACGGCTACTGCGCCCTGGACAAGAAGAAGACCATCGACACCATGTATAACGCATACCATGCGCTGGGCGGCAATGGAGCCATCACGAAACTGCGCAATGACATGATGGAGCTGCCGACACAAAAACTTTAAGGAGGGTCAGAAAATGAGAGACTGGAAGAAGTGGCTGAAATGGGCGGGCCTGCGCGCGCTGCGGACGTTTGCCCAGGCGATGCTCGCCTACATTGGGACCGGCGCGATGGTCCTGCACGATGTGAACTGGATTGCGGCGCTCTCCGCCGGTGGCCTGGGCGCGGTGACCAGCTTTCTGATGAGCCTGGCCGGGCTGCCGGAAGAAGACGTGGAGGAGTAAGAAACGAGAAACCGGGGAGAAATCCCCGGTATTTTTGTACACTATTTTGTACACTGTAGAGAGGTAGGGCAAGGTTTTCGCAGAGATTGAGAGAGAAAAGTGAAACCCCCGCAAACGTAGTGTTTACGGGGGTTTAGCGGAGAAGCCGGGATTTGAACCCGGGCTGGCGGTAAAGCCACTACTCCCTTAGCAGGGACGCTGGGAATGGCTCAGGGAGGCGGCGCGTCAGGCGTCTGTGCACTATTTTGCACACTGTCTGTAGAAGAACCGTCGAGAGCGGCGATAATGTCGCTGTCATCTGGGTGGGCATAACGGTCCAGCATGCGGGTGGAGGACCAGCGCATGATTCGCTGGACAGTCTGTGGCGCGATGCTCCGATCAATGGCCAGGGCGGTGGCGGTGGTGTGGCGGCAGCAGTACGGCTCCAGGCGGCGGCATCCGGCGGCCTCCAGGGCGGCGTAATAATCGATGTAAAACGGCTTTTCGTAATGCGGGCCGATGAATCCGTCCTGGCTGGATTCCATGCAGGCGGAAAGGACAGGGAGTATGGTGGAGGGAAGATAGACCGGGGATTCCTTGCGGACCTTGGTCTTTTTTCCTGCGCCGATAATCTTCTGCTCGTCCAGGTGGATCATGGAAGCTTTCAGGCTCATCAGCTCGCCAGGCATCATGCCGGTATAGATCATGATTAGCGGCAGTGCGGCGCGGCGGTCGCCGGATTCCCACAATTTCCAGAGGGCCTTCTGCTCCTCATCCGTGAAAGGCCGTCGCTCCTTTTCGTTGAGCGCGGGCAGAATGATATAAGACGGCAGGTCCTTGGATACCCACCCATCCGCGCCTGCCAGTTTGAACAGGTGAGAAAGCAGGTTTTTCATATCGCGGGCAGGGTAATAGGTCTCTGTCTCTGCGGCGACGGTGCGGCTGAGATCGGCGACGGTCAGGGAATCCACGGCGCGGTGGGAGAGACTGCGCAGTTTCTTCCAGGCGCCCTTGTAGGCGACCGCCTTGCTGACGGACAGCTTGGTCAGGGCGTTGGCTTCATACAGATCCCAATAGTGCTGCAGGGTGGGAGCCTTGACCTTCTTGCGAGTAGATTCATCGAGCAGCGTGGAGGCGTAGGCCTGGGCTTCAACCTTGGAAGCAAACCCGCCTTTTTCTTTCCGCACCTGTCGCAGTTTCCCATCAGGCGTGACATCCATGGCGACAGTAACCCGGATGGACCATGTGCTCCCGCGCTTAAAAGCTGTTCCGGATCCGTTCGGCCTTCTGCCAGCAGGCTTCCGCTTGATCAAAACCCGCCCGCAGTAGCAGCACAAAACCGAATCGTCCGGCACATCACGGGCACAACGAGGGCAAAGCATGGGAGCCTCCTTTCACGGTTGACAATTTGAAAAATCGTGGTATTCTGTAGGTGCAGCACCATCCTATCGGCAGCCCGCGAAGACCTGTTGTCGCAGTCTCGCGGGTTTTCATTTTGCATCTTGACAATACGTATAATACGTAGTATTATGAGATTGCCAGATAGGAGGTGATTGCATCATGCAAATGTCTGGCAAACAGCTTCTAAAGCGTCTTCGGGAAGACGGATGGGAGTTGGACAGGGTGAACGGAAGCCATCACATCATGAAGAAAGGAGACAAAACGCTGTCCGTGCCCTACCACGGCGACAAGCCCATCCCGACCGGGCTGCTGGAGAAGCTGCTCAAGCAGGCGGGGCTCAAGTGAGCCCCCAACCTGCGTGGCATAAGAAAAGGAGGAAGAAAAATGAAGGCCGCATATCCTGCCATCATCCACGAGGAAGACGGCGGATACTGGGTGGAGTTTCCCGATCTGGAAGGCTGCTTCAGCGATGGGGAATCTCTGCCGGAAGCAATCAGCAACGCAGCGGACGCGCTCGGTGGCTATCTCTGCTCCATGATGGACAGAGGGCTGACCATTCCTGCCGCATCGGATGCGAAGACGATTGAGAAGGGGAATGATCTTGTGACAATCGTTGTCACGGATCCGCTTTCCTACAAGCGCAACACGAAAGCAGTAAAGAAAACACTGACCATTCCGGAATGGCTGAACGAAGAAGCCGAAAGTCGCCACATCAACTTCTCGTCAGTCTTGCAAAAGGCACTCATTGCAATGATCCAGTAACCGCGCCCCGCCGCCCTGCTCACCCAGGGCGGTTTTTTTATTCCTCCTTCAACCAGATTTCCCCCATCGGCGATGAATCACGCCAACAACTCCGTATCTTGCTTGATTTCAGGATGAGACGCGAGCATATCCCGCGCATACTTGCGGGCAGTCTCCTCAGCGGCACGATAAAGGACCACAAGCTCCTGCTCTTCCTCAGAGAGGAGAGAGGGCAGCTCATAGGGATTGCTTTCAGCGGTCAGGTAGTACATGGGCACACCCAGGTAATCAGCCAGTTGCTGCATCCGATCCACACGGGGGTATTTCTTACCGAGATACCAGTCCGAGACGGTGGAGGCTGTCAACTCAAGATTGCGTGCGATATCCGCCTGGGTGACATGACGGATTCGCATAAGGCGATCAAGATTTTTTACAAAAATTTTTCTGGCCTCGTCATTCATTTTGCACACTTCCTTTCGGGTCCCTTCTATAATATACACCGAAAGTTTGTAATAGTCAACTAAAAGAAAAAAGATGTACGCTTTTAGCTTGACATTCAGCTTAAAGCGTAGTATAGTATTAGACGAGGAGGGATTCATAGATGTTCACGACGAAGCAATATCCGAAGATTACACCGGCTGCGGCCCGCGTCAACGCAGGGCTGAACCAGGATGAAGCAAGCAAGCAGATAGGTATTTCAAAGGCTTCTTTGCAGCATTATGAGAATGGGAAAACCATGCCGCCCTGGGATGTCGTACAGCGAATGGAGAAAGTGTACGATTTCCCTGCGGCTTTTATTGTTTTCAAATCAAGTACGCTATAAGCGGAGATTACAAGAGAAGGAGGATCCAAGATGAGTGACGAGGCATTCCGCGTGAAGCTGATGGCGGAGACGAGCGAGGGCGAGCGGGACGAGATGGACGGCAGGGGCATGTTCGCCTTCGTGCTGGACGAGTACAGCGAGAAGGCCGACCTGAGCAGCTGCAAAATCTGGGCCATCGGGGAGCTCGACAGCGATCTCATCGCCAGCGAAATCCTGCACCTGATCGATGACGAGACCGAGGACGAGATCGGCGACCTGTGGCGGCACATCATCGCCCGCGTGATCCGCTGCCTGCACATGGGCATCGGCAGCAACTACGTCCCGCCGGACGAAGCCTTCGCCCAGAAGGCCATGGCCGAGGCAGAGACAGAGGAGGATGACGGAAAATGATGAACGCGCTTCGTTTCATCCGATACACGTTTACAGGCATCCGCCCGCGCCACCGCCACCAGCGGAGCTGGCTGCGGCGGAACGGACTGACGATGCTGGCGGGCTTTGGCGGCGGGCTGGTGCTGACCATGCCGCTGTGGATGATCGTGCTGGGGGTGATCTGAATGACGTGGGAGCAAATCCTGAAGAGCGACAAGACGATGCTGCGGCCCCAGGATATCGCGCCGGTGATGGGCTGCCATCCGCAGGTGATCAACATCCTGGCGCGGCAGGAGCGCTTGCCCTTCCCCTACCTGCGGAGCGGCAACCGGACGAAGATCCCGCGCGAGGGCTTCATCGCGTGGATGCGTGGAGGCGCAGTGTACAAATGACGCGGCAGAACCAGATCATCAACACCCTGTACGCCATCGCCCGGAAAAAAGCCCCGCTGGACGCGGAGGACGTGGCCATCATCAAGCTGGCGGCGCAGATGCTGGAGCTGGCGCTGAAAAAGATCCGGGACCAGCGCTGCCAGTTGGACGAGCTGGAGGAGCGGATCGCCATCATGCTGGAAGGCCACGGCCTGCTGGAGGACACGGGCGAGGGCGAAGCGGAGTTCTGGGACGAGGACAACTGCGAATAGTGAGCAGTGAGGAGGATCGGAATGTTGTTTCGGAAGACGCGGGAACTGAAACGGTATCACGCGGCGCTGTGCCGGTATGAGGACCAGCTGATGCGGAAGGACAGCCTCCTGAAGGAGGCGGAGGACATGCTCTCCATGATCCGGCAGCAGATGTCCGTGGTGGAGGAGTGCAACGAGACCCTGACGCGGGAAAACAAGCGCCTGGCCGACAACCAGGACACGGACCGCGACCTGCTGGACGAGCTCTACGGCGAGTACACCACCATGGTCCGCCAGCAGCGGGACTATGAAGCGCTGAGGGACGAGAACTACAGGCTGTGGGTGGAGAACACCCTTCTGAAGGCGGAGCTGCTGAAATTCGACCCGCCAAAGGCCGCGGCGATCGCGGGAAAGAGCAGGAGGTGAGCGGGGATGCTGACGCTGCCGATTAAGCGCTGCTGGTATGACATGATCGTCAGCGGGGACAAGCCGGAGGAATACCGGGAGCCGTCAGACTACTGGGCCAAGCGTCTGAGGAAAGCACGGTATGTCCAGGGTGTGGACTACACCTATAACGGCCTGAAGCTACGCATCCGCGCCGGGTACAGCAAGGACGCACCGTCTGCGATCATCACGCTCTGGAGGCTTGACAGAGGCCGGGGCGTCACCTGTTGGGGCGCGGAGCCCGGTAAAGAGTATCTGAGACTGCATATTGCCAAGGTGGAGGAAGAGGTGAGCGGGGATGCCTGACAGGGAACAGGCTATCAAAGGGCTGACAGAGATCTCCGAGTATGCACGGGTAAAAGCGGACATCGTGGGAATCGGCAAGGGGAAAGAAGTATTCGACAGTTGGTATCGGGCGGCGGAAGACGCTATCGCCATCCTCCGGGAGCAAGAGCCGAAGCAAATGCAGCTATGCAATGGAGAACTCTGTTGCCCACAGTGCGGCGATATATGTAAAAGCTTTTATCACTACTGCACTGAATGCGGACAGGCGGTGAAGTGGGATGTCGGGCAGGGAGCCGGTGATTGAGACGTTAACAGAAATCGCGGAGTATTTTCGTGATTGTCGTAAGAATGAACCAGTCAATAGCGATAAAGAGAATCGTTATTTCGAGATGCAGATTTGTGTGTTAGCGCTTATCGATATGCTACAGGAAGATAAGGTAAGCGGCGGCAATGAGCGAGAAGAAGTATGAAGGCTGGATCGAAAAAGGAGGGAAACATGGCAACCATCGCGGAGCAGCAGGCGGCGGCGAAAGCGGAGATGAACAGGGCGCGGGCGCGGTACTTTGTGCTCCTGGAGGCGCTGAACATCTTCCTGACGAACAAGCGGAACTTTTCAAAAAACGACGCCGGGATGGAGCCGAAGGAGGGCTATGAGAAGGCCTTCGACACCGAGGAGACCAAGATCCGGGTCATCCGGGAAATGATGCAGGAAGTCTCCGCGGCGGAGGATCGGGCGCGAAAGGCGCTGTGGGACATTTGAGGAGGATTATCATGCAGATCATCAGGAGCAACAAAGAGTGCAAATGGATCCGGGAGTGCGACTGCTGCGGGTGCGTATTCATCTACAAGGGCGACGAGATCACCTACAACATGGCGGAGGACAGCGACGCGGCATTCCTGCGGCGGGTGAGGGCCATCGAGACAGGCGAGACGCCGGAGCCGCCGATGCGCAAGACGGCCATGGTGCAGTGCCCGGAATGCCAGGAGATGCAGAAGATCCCGCTGATGGCCTGCAACCGGCGGGCGGTGCGCGGAAGCATGGACGATGAATGGGAGGATGTGTATGAGTGAACCCTACAAGCCGGCGGCGAGCTGGTTTGCAGCCCAGGGGCAGGACTTCTACGGAAAGCCCTATTCGGTGATGGACTGCCAGGGCCTGGTGGAGAACATGCTGCAGAACATCGGCATTTTCAAGAACTGGCGCGGGAGCAACGCCATGTGGCGGGACATGGCCTGGACGGGGACGCCGGAGGAGGCGCAGGCCATCTTCGGCGGGACGCCCACGGGAGCCTTTCTCTTCATCCTGAAAAACGACGGCGGCGAGGTGGCGCGGGGCTACAAGGACGGCCTAGGCAACGCGCAGCATGTGGGCGTGTGCACGAACACGGGCAAGGGCGCGGTGCACTCCTCCTCCAGCAAGGGGAAAGTGTGCGAGAGCGTCTACAAGGGCAAGACCATCCCCAACGGCGGCTGGAACCGCGTGGGGCTGTGCAAACTGCTGGACTACGGTCCAGACGTGATGGAAAAGATCGGAGGGACGAGCGTGAGTGAACCAAAACCGACCGGCTACCCGGCCTGGGTGGTGCTGGAGGGCAAGACCGGCACCGTGAACATGCGCGAAGGCGCGGGCACAAAGCACAGGATCCTGGCAAAGCTCCGCCCCGGCACGGAGGTGCTGGTGGTGGAGACCGGCGAGACCTGGCACAAGATCGTATTCGACGGCCAGACCGGCTACATGATGACCAAATACCTGACCCCGGACCATGACAGGGCCGTGCAGACGGCTGCGCAGGCGAAGACCCACTATGAGGTGGAGCTGTGCGACGGCGTGAGCCTCCTGGTGGACCGAGCGCACGCGGAGAAGATCTTCACCTGGCTGCAGGGAAAGATCAACGAGGCGTGAGATGATGAAAAAAATCGAACATCCCAACGAGACAGGAGGACGCGCCATGAATCGCGCACAGCGGCGGGCCGCAGTCCGGAGGGGCGCGGAATACTGCGTCAAGCACGGAAAACACAAGGGCGAGCACCTGAGCGGCGAGCAGGCCCTCATGGTGGCGCAGCTGATCACGGACACCTATAACGATACGCAGCTCCAGATCATGACGGCGGAGAGGATCACGGAGATTACGGACTGGGCGGTGGACGCCATCCTGGAGGCAGGCGACGCGAACCCGGACGCGGAGATCATGAGCCTGCTGACCGAGACCGAGGCGCTGTACCAGAAGAAGCTGGCGACCGCAGGGAAGACCACCTACGACGATCAGGAGGCCGCGGATCTGTTCGTCCAGGCCGGCATGGAGGCTTTCGATAATGACGGGGGGTCAGAGGGGTGAGGACGAAGGACCCGATGGCCCAGCTCATCCCCATCGACAAATGCTCGGAGTGCGGGCAGGAATTCGTCCGGCGCTGCGCGCGGGAGGAGTGGGGCTACAGGACCAAGGGGCCGAACGGCCTGATCCTTTTCTGCTCTGCGCCATGCGCAAAGGCCTATGAGCGCAGGAAATTCATGAAACGGGTGGAGGAGACGAAAACCCTGCCCGCCTACAGGGCACGGCAGCTCGTCAAGGCGGGTATGCTCAAATCGGAGGCGCTGCGCCAGGTAGGGCTGAAACACCATGCGGCCATCAACCTCCTGGAGCTGCACAGATGGAGGGAACTGGAATGGCTGGACGCACACGAGAACCGGAGCGAGTAGACCCCGAGCGGGTGGAGGCCCAGATGGTGCGCCTGATGGACACGATGTGGGAGGAAGCCAAGGCCCAGGGCGTGACCATGAGGCGCCTGGGCGAGATAACCGGCATCAGCTACCGAAGCATGTACGCCTGGCGCAAGCGCGGCAAAGACCATCGGAGCCCGAACCTGTTCAGCGTCCTGGCCTGCTGCGAGGCGCTGGGGCTGCGGGTGGACGTGAGAGGAAAATGAGAGGAGCAGAAAAATGGAGGAGCAGAAAATCCTGTTTGCGGATCTGTACCGGCTGACCGACACCCTGAAGGGAGAGGTCAAGGAGCTGGGCAAGCACATCAGCTTCGTGATGTCCGAGGATGACTGGTCGAGGCTGACGCTGACCGTCAATGGACTGGTGAGTTCGGCGGAACTGATTGAGGGAATCAGCAGGCACATCGTCAAGGTGTGCGACCTGTTCCTGCATGGCGGCCCCTACGCGGGCCAGGGCGCGGGACGGCTGCCGCTGGAAGGGATGGCGGAGGATGCCTGAGACGGTCAGCATGCCCGTCTGGAAAACGGTGGAGGCGTACGACAGCGCGGCGCTGATCCTCATCCATCAGCGGAGCGTGCCGGTGGAGGAGATCAAAGCGGCGGAGCGGGAGATCGGACCCGAGCTGGCGCGCGAGCTGCATCGCCTGTGCGAGGGCGGCGTGACCCGCCTGGACGTGGTGATCGACTGCATGGGCGGGAGCACGGTGGCGGCGATGGGGATCCGCATCGCGCTCGACAAATGGGAGGGCGCGATGCGCTGCCTGATCGACGGCGACTGCTTCTCCTCCGCAACCATCATCGCATTCGGTCCGCCGTGGCCGGTCGCCATTACGCCAGGGAGCATGGTGATAATCCACCAACCCCAAATGACGCGCTGGCACAGAAGCGGCGCAGGCCCATGGACGAAGGAGACCAGGCCCAGCGCATCACAGACCCTGGATCATATGCGGGTCATCTACTCATTGAGGACGGGAAGACCAGAAACCGAAACAGAAGAATGGATCACCCAGGGCAAAACCTTCACCGCCCCCCAGGCCTGCGCCTGCGGGCTGTGCGATGAGATGATGCCGAGGCGAGAGTGGGAGAAAGGATGAGCATGGACGACAGGTGGATCAGAAAAATGGAACTGAATTGCCAGGCGCATGTGGGATCACCGTTCGTCCCGGCGCAGCACAAGGAATGGTTCCGAAAAGGCTACGAAACCGCAATTACTGATTTAAGGATCGAAATGAGAAAAGAAAGGGAGAAAAAAATGAGCAACATGAAGTCAATTACAGCAGGCGAACTATTAAAGAAGATTGACGGCTATTTTGATGAAGCAAAATGCAATACAGTAACGGGAGCTGAAGGATTCAAGTTAGCAGTCAAAGCATTGATGAAAATCCTGGAAGAAGACAATTGGACGGTAACAGAAGGGGAAAGTCCGAGAGAGCCGGTGGAACTAAAAGACACCGTAGACCTGATGACCAGCGCGGACTGGAAGGACCGGTTTGTGGCGGAGTACCTGCAGACGAAGATCCGGTACGAGAAGCTGCACAAGCTGATCGTCAAGCGCGAGGTCGGAAAGCACGGCTTTGAGACCCCGATCCCGCTGGAGAGCTGGAAGGAACAGGCGAAGCACATGGGCCTGTACCTGTACGAGTTGGAGAAGCAGGCGGCGATCCACGGGATTGAACTGCCGTTGCTCTGAATGACCTCATCCGGCGCTTCGCGCCACCTTCCCCTAAAAGGGGAAGGCTTTCCATGTCGCGGGCCAGAGCGGGATCTCTCGACGGATGCGGCAAACGGCGAGACGATGTGTCAGATCCTCCTGGGGCAGCACCAGGGCGCGACACCATGTCCGGGCCGATCATCACGACCTGGGCACCTCCTTTCTGTTTGGCAGCCCGGAAAGACGGGCCGGGCGGACGGAGAGCCACGTCCGCCCGTGACCTCATCCTGGGAGGCGATGAGATTGCGCGTGCCATGCAGGGGCTGCCCGGACAGGGACTATCCCCATTGTCACATGGTTTGTGAACGCTACAAAGCGTTCCGCGCCGAGCGCGACAAGCTAAACGCGGAGCGCCAGGAGCACTACTCCACCATCGCGGCGCGAAACCGGCGGTTTGAAAAATGGGAGACGGAGCGTCTGATGAGAAGGAAGAGGGAAGGAAAATGAGGATGATGAACCTCTCTGCCGCTGCGGCGGCATCTACACTTTCAGGAGAGACGAGGTGAAATAATGACTATAAGTGTAAGCCCGAACGGGCAGACCAAATGGCATTTTCACAGGAAGTCCTACCGAAAAGCCCGATGGAGAAAAGTCGGTCAGCGAATGGTTGACGAGATGCGCAAAGATGGGTATCACGGGCTGATTATTGTGATCTAAATCTACATATAAAAAAAGGAGCGGGGGAGGGACCCGCTTAGAGGCTGGTATGGAGCATTAACATATCGACGAAAAGCATGGGGGGTTGGGTGCAGGGAGGGGGCCGCGCCTGGGAGCTGGGCACAGGTCGAGCCGGAGCGCGGCCCCCTATCCCTGCCGCACCGCGCGCAGCGGTCATATGTCAGGGCATAGGGCATGCAGAGGGCATAGTGAAAGACGGGGGAGGATGGCATGGATCAGAGGCTGGGGTTTGAGTGGGAAATACTGTTTGACGTGACGCCTCCCACGGAGATGGAAAAAGCGTGGGGCTGGACGGAGCCCATGAGCGCGAGGGTGGGTAGGCTCCAGTACCGGACCCGGACGATCCAGGCCGGACCGGTGACAGAGGTGGAGGTCTACCCTGTGTTCGGGAGACGCCAGGAGCAGAAGGCGCGGGCGGCGCGGGAACAGCTCAGCCCGGAACGGATGCAGCGGGCGAACCACCAGGCCGCCATGAGAAGGATCATCCGCCTGGCCAATGCCAACTTCACCGAAAAGGATCTGCATGTCACCCTGACCTATGGCGGAAGCGTCCCGAACTGGGACCAGTGCCAGCGGGACGTGCGGAATTTCATCCGCCGGATGCAGTACCTGCGGAAGAAGCGCGGGCTGGAGAAAGCCAAGTACATCTATGCCATCGAAGATAACGAATCCGGCCAGAAGAAGAGGATCCATGTGCACATGCTCCTGACCGGCGGCATCAGCCGGGAGGAGATCGAAGCCTGCTGGAAAAAAGGCTGGGCGAACGCGGACAGACTGCAGCCGAATGAGGAGGGCCTGGCGGCGATAGCCAAGTACATCACCAAGGCCCAGCGCAACAGAAAAAAATGGGTCTGCTCTCAGGGCTTGGTGCAGCCGAAGGTCCGTGTGAGCAACACGAAGCTGACGCGGCGGAAAGTTGAGAAATTGGCGGGCGAGCTAGACACGGTGTGGAAGGAAGTCCTGCGGAAGGCCTACCCAGGCCAGGAGCCGGTGCGGTGCGAGGTGTGGTCAAGCGACGTGATGGAGGGAGTATTTGTCAGGGCACAACTCATAAGGCACAGAGGATAGGGAACAGGGTATCGTGAGGTGCGCGGATGTCGAAAAAGAGCAAGGCGAAGGCGGCGCATTGGTCAGGCAGTCAGATGATCTGCCCGTATTTTGCCCGCGAGGAAGGCGTGGCCATCTGCTGCAGGGGCGAGGGCCCAGGTTTTCGGCTGCGGATGACGTTTGATACCTGCCAGGGCAAGAAGGAATGGGCGAAGGACCGGTGCGAGAGCTATGACTACTGGAAATGTCCGCTGTGTGAGATGATTGATGAGTTTGAGGGCATAGGGGACGAGTGAGTAGTGAGTAGTGAGTAGTGAGTAGTTGGAGCACGCGGGCGCGGACACGGGCGGGCGCGCGCGTTTTATTGTAGGGTAATTTCGGAAATTGGAGCAGAATTGGAGCAGAATTGGAGCAGGGCTACGCGCGCGCGTGGGGCCCCTCTGTCGCTGCGGCGACATCGCCCAGGCGAGCCAGGGCAAGAGGGGGTATACACGCGGCGCTTTTGGTTTGCTAAGGTGGAGGCAGGGGGTGAGGACGTGAGACGGGACTGGGAGAGGATCCGGGCCGAATACATCACCGGCACGGAAACGCTGCGGCAACTGGCGGAGCGTCTGAAAATCCCATTCAGCACAGTATTCAACCGGGCGAGCCGCGACGGCTGGGTGGAGGCCAAGGAAGAAGAGAAGGCGAGAATCCAGGCGAGCGTCCAGGCGAAGGCGCGGGAGAAGCGGATCAAAAGAGAGGCCGCGGCGCTGGAGCGGGTGGAAACGCAGATCGAGCGCCTGCTGGAGGAGATCGAGCGGGCGCTGGCGGACCCGGTGCAGCTCTATCGGCATATCCTCTACACAGAGCGCGGCATCCAGGGCGAGGTGGAGCTAGGAAAGCTGGACACCAAGAGCGCGCGGGACATCATGAGCATCCTGGCGGACATGAAGGCGAGCCTGGAGGGCATGGGCGGCATCCTGGACAAGCGCACGGCGGAGGAGATCCGGCTGAAGAAGGCCAGGCTGAAACTGGACCAGCGGAAGGCGGGCCTGGAGGGCAAGGCGGATGACGAGAGCACAGGCGTGGTGATCCTGCCGGCGGTGGATGACGGGCCGGTGGAGGAGATCGAGATCGGCGGCGAGGAGGAAAACCTCTCTGTCGCTGCGGCGACATCTCCCCTTTCAGGGGAGACAGGGAGAGACGAGGCGGCGAGATGATGTGAGCAGGGTTGTGTGGGCGCCGCAGCCACGGCAGCGGGTGTTCCTCAGCAGACCGGAGGACGAGGTGCTGTATGGCGGAGCCGCGGGTGGAGGAAAATCCGATGCGCTGCTGATGGACGCGATCCGGCAGGTGAATGTGCCCAATTACAAAGGGCTCCTCCTGAGAAAAACGTATCCGCAGCTATCGGAGCTGATCGACCGGAGCCGGTGGCTGTACAGCCGGTGCTATCCGGGCGCGAGGTACAACGGGAGCGAGCACGTCTGGAGATTCCCCAGCGGCGCGCAGATCAAGTTCGGGAGCATCAACCATCCGCAGGACCGGATCAACTACCAGGGCCACCAATATGATTTCATCGGCTTCGACGAGGCGACGCATTTCACCCAGGACGAGGTGGAATTTCTCATGAGCCGGAACCGCCCCAGCGGCGAGGGAACGAGGGTCTACGCCCGGTACGCGACGAACCCCGGCGGCATCGGGCACGTCTATTTCAAGAGAAAGTTCATCGACCCGGCCCCGCCAGGCACGCGGATTGTGCAGCGGATCCGGGCACAGCTCCCCAGCGGCGAGGAGCAAGTCTTCACCCGGACCCGAATGTTCGTGCCCAGCACGGTCTTCGACAACGCGGCGCTGCTGAAGAATGACCCGAAGTACATCGCCAACCTGGCAGCGCTCCCGGAGCAGCAGCGGCGTCAGCTCCTGGAGGGGAGCTGGGACTACTACCAGGGCCAGGTCTTCTCCGAGTGGCGGAACGACCCCGGGCACTACCTGGACGGATTCTGGACCCACGTCATCAAACCGTTCCCGATTCCAACCTGGTGGAAGATCTACAGGGGCATGGACTGGGGCTACGAAAGGCCCTTCTCCATCGGCTGGTACGCCATCGACGGCGACGGGCGGGTGTACAGGATCCGCGAGTATTACGGGACCAGCGGCCAGACGAACAGCGGCCTGCGGCTGACGCCGGACGCGGTGGGCCGGAAGATCAAGGAGATCGAGCGGGATGACCCGAACCTGCGGGGGCGGACCATCATCGGCATTGCGGACCCGGCGGTGATGCACGGGCAGACCGGCCCGGACACGACGGTGGAGGCGCTGATGCGGAAGGCGGGCGTCCGGTGGCTGCCGGGCAACCACGACCGCTTTCAGGGCCTGATGCAGTGCCATTACCGGCTGGCATTCGACAAGGACGGTCGGCCCATGTTCCAGGTGTTCAACACCTGCCGGAATTTCATCGAGCTGATCCCGGCCCTGCAGTACGACCAGGCAAACCCGGAGGACGTGGACACGGACATGGAGGACCACATCTACGACGAGTGGCGGTATGTGCTCATGGCGAACCCCTGCAAAGCGCGGGAGAGCGTGAAGCCGCCGAAATATTCAGGCGAGGATCCGCTGAACCTGAACCCGGAGCGGGAGAAGGGGAAAGCGATGTTCTACAGGGTGTAGTGAACAGTTAGTAGTTAGCAGTGAGTAGTGAGTAGTGAAGGAGGACGGGACGATGCAGGGGAGGTTTAACTCAAATCGGAATCGGGAATGGGAGGTGCCGGTGGGGAACATCTCCGGCGCGATGACCTCATCCGGCGCTGGCGCGATGACCTCATCCGGCGCTGGCGCGATGACCTCATCCGGCGCTGGCGCGCCTCCTTCCCCTACAGGGGAAGGCTTTGGTGCGGGAGCGCCTGATGTGCAGCCGGTGCGGCAGCCAATCGGGAAGAAAGAGATCGAGAAGGCGCGGGAGAAACTGCACAGGTATCAGGCGGCGAAGGCGACGCTGGACCGGAGGATCGCGGACGATGAGGAGTGGTGGAGGCTCCGGCATTGGACGGACATCCGGCTGAAATTCAAGGACCAGAAGCGGGAACCGCTGAGGCCGAAGAGCGCGTGGCTTCTGCACAGCATCATGAACAAGCACGCGGACGCGATGGACAACTATCCGGCTGCGACGGTGCTGCCCAGGGCGGAGGATGACCTGGAGGACGCGCGTCGGCTGACACAGGTGCTGCCGGTGATCCTGGAGGAAAACGGCTTTGAACAGGTGTACTCGGATTCCTGGTGGACGAAATTGAAAACCGGCACGCGGGTGCTGGGCGTCTACTGGGACGGGACGAAAGAAAACGGCGTGGGCGACGTCTCCATCACGGAGGTGGAGGTGCTGAACCTGTTCTGGGAGCCGGGCATCAAGAACATCCAGCAGAGCGACGCGGTGTTCTGCGTGCAGCGGGAGACGCTGGAGCGGCTGAAAAACCGCTGGGGCGACCGGGTGCGGGACATCACGGGCGGCGAGAGCGAGAGGCCCATCGAGTACAACCATGAGGATCCACACGACCGCGGCGACGAGGTGACGGTGGTCGACTGGTACTACAAAAAGCGCAACGCGGCGGGCAAGACCGTGCTGCACATGGTCAAATGGGTGGGCGACACCATCCTGTTTGCCAGCGAGAACACGGACGAGACGGCGGGCGGCGGCAACTACCAGGACACAGGCTGGTATGAAGATGGCCAGTATCCGTTCGTCTTCGATACGCTGTACCCGGTGGCGGACAGCATCTGCGGCTTCGGCGAGATCGACATCATGCGCGACCCGCAGACCTACATCGACAAGATGGACGAGATCATCCTCCGCAACGCGCTGCAGAACAGCCACAAACGCTACTTCCACCAGAACGGCGGCGGCCTGAACGAGGACGAGTTTGCGGACTGGGAAGCGGACATCGTCCATGTGGAGGGCAGCATCGACGAGAGCGCGCTGCGGGAGATCGGCGTGGGCGGGCTGGACACCAGCGTCTACACCATGCGGCAGAACAAGATCGACGAGCTGAAAGAAACCAGCGGCAACCGGGACTTCAGCCAGGGCGCGTCGAGCGGCGGTATCACAGCGGCCAGCGCCATCGCTGCGCTGCAGGAGGCCGGGAGCAAACTGAGCCGGGACATGATCAAGGCGAGCTACCGGGCCTTTGAGCGGGTCTGCGGCATGGTGATCGAGCGCATCCGGCAGTTCTACAGCACGGCGCGGACCTTCCGCATCACGGGCGAGCAGGGCCAGACCGAGTTCGTGACCATGGACAACGCGAACCTCAGCGGCCAGCCGATGGACCTGGGATTTGGCATGGAGGGCCAGCGGCGGCCCATCTTCGACCTGAAGATCAAGAGCGAGAAGAACAGCCCGTTCTCAAGGATCAGCCAGAACGAGATCGCCAAGGAGCTGTACGGCCTGGGCGTCTTCAACCCGCAGATGGCCGACCAGGCGCTGCTGATGCTGGACATGATGGATTTTGAGGGCAAGGACAACCTGGTGAAGAAGATCAGCGAGCGCGGGACCATCTTCGACCAGATGCAGCAGCAGATCCAGGCGCTGCAGCAGCAGGTGCTGGCGCTGGGCCAGGGCCAGGTGATGCCAGCGGGGATGGACGCCGCTGCGGCGGGGAACCTCTCTGGCGCTGACGCGCCTGTCTCCACTTTCAGGGGAGATGAGAACGCGGGGACCGGGAAGCGCGGGACAGACCCGACACGGGACGCCTTCCAAAGCTACGCCAGCACAGGCGCGAACACGGCGGCGGAGCGCGCGCGGAACGTGAGCGGAGTGAGATCATAGTGTACAGGTCTGAGGATGGGGGGTGAATGAGTGGCTACGTTTTCGATGGAGCTGCCGCCACAGCTCCAGGGGAATGAAAACGATGTAGTGCAGCTGAGGCAGTACCTGGCGCGGCTTGTGGACAGGCTGCTGTACACCCTGAACCACCTGGACACGGAGAACCTGGTCGTGGGCGGGGTGGAGGTGCGGAACATCCGTGGCGGCGCGGCGGGGATCGCGGACGCGGCGCTGGCGAAGATCGGCACGGCGGAGATCGGACGGGCGACGGCGCAGCACCTGAACGCGCAGGTGGCGGAGATCGTGACCGGCGTGATCCAGACGGCGGTGATTGACTGGGCGCATGTGACCAATATGGAGGTCACGAAGGCGTATGTGGAACAGCTCCGGGCGAAGTACGCGGACGTGGCGAACCTGGAGGCGGCGATAGCGACCATCGCGGATGCGCGGATTGCGGAGGCGGAGATCGGCGAGGCCGAGATCGAGAACCTGAAAGCCTACGCGGCGAGCATCGTGAACGCGACCATCCAGACGGCGGAGATTGACTGGGCGCAGCTCAAAACCATGGTGGGCCAGGAGGCCATCGTGGCGCGGGTGCTGGGCGAAAAGATGTTTATCGACCGCCTGGGCGTGACCAGCGCGCAGATGGTGGACCTGACGGTGGGCACGCTGTGCGTGAAGGCCAGCGACGGTGAGTACTACGCGCTGGACGTGGACCTGGACACGGGCCAGGTGAGCGCGACGAAGGTAACGCCCACCAGCGGCGAGATCGCGGCGGGGATCACGGACAGCGGTCAGCACATCGTGGAGACGGACTTGACGGCCCAGGAGCTGCAGGCGAGCAACATCACGGCGGTGGAGGCGCTGATCAGCAAACTGACGGCGGCGCGCATCGACGTGGACACGCTGTTTGCGCGGGAGGCGACCATCGAGCGGCTGACCACGGGGCAGATTGCGGCGCGGCTGGGCGAGAGCCTGAACCTATCGAGCAACCAGAGCATCATCGCCAGCGTGAAGAAGAGCGAGGACTGGGCGACGCTGACGGGCCGGATGAGCGCGGCGGAGCAGAAGATCACGGACGAGAGCATTGTCTCCACGGTGCGCTCCAGCCAGGTCATCTCCGAGGCGGTGAACGCGGGCATGGCGGACGCGGCCCCGGCGGTGGTGAAGATTGATTCCTCGCGCGGGACGTGCTTCAAGGACAGTCAAATGCGGACCGAGCTGCGGGCTTCGGTCTACTGGAACGGCAGACGAATTGAGGATATCGCCACGCTGCATGAGATTTTCGGCGCGACCGCTTATCTTCAGTGGGAGTGGCGCAGAGCTGAGACAGATACGTGGAGCACCTTTCTTGCTTCGGATAGTCATATATCACAGGGCGGTTTCGTCTTTTCGGTCACTCCGGCGGATGTCGACGCAACCATTACTTTCCGCTGTTCACTGATCACTTAAATTAAGGGGGAGTTAGGGCATGGCAATCAAAGCGAGCGACCAAATCAGCATGGTCGACCTGACCGATGGTTATTCGGTAAACCTGACGATGGACAGCTTTACCTTTGCCGGAGATCAGGCAAAGGTAAAGAGCACGCAATCGTTTTCGACCACGATCTCAGGCTATTGCGGCACGAACGCCGTTGCCGCGACCGTGGACACAACGGCAATCAAGATGGGCAATGGCGGCGCCCTGATCAGCGGTCTGACGGTCACGTCGGACAACAACAGCATTTCCCCGACCCTGACCATTCAGGCGACCACGGCGGTCACGCTGGCGGCGCTGCAGGGCGGCGGAAGCAGTATTGATGTGCCTATCGTTATGGATAACGGGTCCATTACGCTGCATAAGAAGATCGCCCTGGCGGTGGCCCTGACCGGCGCAACCGGCGCGGGCGGTTATTCGGTAATCGTGGGCAATGAGGCCCAGGTGATCCCGGTCAGCATTGCGGGTGAAACCCTTGGCGCCGGATCTATCGTGATCCCGTTCACCGTGTTTGAGGGCACCACGCGCCGCGCCTGTACCGTGACCTATTCGGATCTGCCCTCCGGCATGTCTGTCGCGAGCGGTGATAATGTTGCCGGCACGGCGAGCGCTGAGGGCAGTCTGACCATTACGATAGCTGATGACAGCACGCTTGGCGGCACGGATTCCGGCACGATCACCCTGACGTTCAAGGTCGGCAGCACGACCATTGGCACGAAGGTCTTCACGTGGTCGAAGGCGTATACCGGCGCAACGGGCGCGACGGGTGATAATGCCGTCTGGTATGCCGGAACCGGGATCACCGGCACGAGCTCCACAGCAACGTCCTTCTCCGGGTCCGGGGTTGCGAACGCCAAGGTTGGCGATATGTACCTCAACACGTCCACGCAGAACGTCTATCGCTGCACCACAGGCGGCGCGGCGAGCGCGGCAAAGTGGGTGTACGTGGCAAACATCAAGGGCGCGGGCGGCACGTCTTCGACAAACGTCATCATTGGCACCGAGGCCGTCACGATTCCTTGCACAAAGGACGGCCTTGTGAGTGCCGCAATGAATATCACCGTGCCCTTTGCCGGGTATATCGGCGCGTCCAGGGCGGCGTGTACGCTGACAAACCCGACGCTCCCCAGCGGCATGAGCCGGACGAGCAATAATGCCGCCACGACTTCGGCGGACGGTTCGCTGGTGATCGCGGTCGCCGCGAATGGTACGCTGGGCGCTGCCGCGACGAAGAACGGCGTGATCGATCTGACCTTCACCTGCAACGGTCAGACCTTTGTCAAGAAGCTGAGCTGGTCGAAGGCGCTCACCGGCGCGACCGGCGCGGATGCTATCACGATGGTCATCACGTCCTCCAACGGCACGATCTTCAAAAACACGTCCATAGCGACCACCCTGACCGCGCATGTCTACAAGGGCGGCGTGGAGGTCACCGGGGACGCGCTGACGGCCCTGGGGACGATCAAGTGGTACAAGGACGGAGCGACCACGGCAGCGGGCACCGGCGCAACGCTGACGATCAGCGCGGGCGATGTGACGAACAAGGCGATCTATGAAGCGCGGTTAGAAAGCTGAGAGGGGTGATTGAATGGCGATCAAAGCGAGCGCCAGCATCACCCTGGCAGCGGTGGAGGCTGTGCGGAGCCTGACGAGATGGTATCTCCTCCAGGCGAGCACGGCGTCAGCGCCGTCAAAGCCGACCGCGAATCCGCCGGGTGGAAGCTGGGCGAGCACGGAGCCGGCATTCAATGCCAGCGAAACCAATACCCTGTATGTGGCCGAGTGTACCGTCTTCACGGACGGCTCCTTCTACTGGTCGGACGTTTCGGTGTCCTCGGCCTATGAAGCGGCCAAGACCGCCTATAACCGCGCGATTGCCGCCGGGCAGTCAGCGGATTCGGCCATGAGCGCCGCGGAGCAGGCGCAGCGAATGGCGACGGATGCGCAGCAGGAAATGACGGCCTTTCGGTCTGAGACCGAGACCGCGATCCAGCAAATGCAGCAGGCGATCTCGCTGCGGGTGACTTCGGCGGAATACACGGCGGCGCAGCAGCAGATCAACAACCGGGCAACGGAGCTGGAGCTAAGGACCGGGAGCGTGGAGACCAGCGTCAAGTCCCTGCAGGACGGCGTGGGCACACACTTCATCGTGGAGGAGGACAAGGTCCGCGTCACGCAGGACCAGAGCGGCGAGTGGGAGCAGCAGCTCTACGCGGACCGCATGCAGTTTGTGGGCCGAACCACGGGCAAGGTGGCGGCTTCCTTCGGCGTGAACGGCGGCTACGCGGACCGCCTGCGGAGTAACAAGGAGCTTTCCGTGGGAGAGACGGACACGGGCTGGTATGACATGACCAGCCTGGAGACCGGCGTGGCGGACAAATGGAGAGACGGCGAGGATACGGTGAAGCCGGCGATCATCACGCAGCAGCCGGGAGACTGCCTCCTGTCGTACGTGACCGGCAGTCATCCGATCACGGGCACCACGCAGTGGCCGGAGAGCGCGGGCTTCACGCTCCGGGCCGAGAACGCGGAGAGCTATCAGTGGCAATACCGCTACGGCCCGCATGACGAATGGCGGGATCTGAGCCAGACCGGCAGCCAGACGGACAGCCTCGCGCCGTTCCGGGTGACGCAGAACGTCATGAGTATGGAGTATCGCTGTGTCGTAACCGGCGCGGGCATAGAGACCGCGACGCGCTCGGTGAAAATGCGGTTCAAAGACGGCCCCGGCGCGTTGAAGGAGCCGGAGAGCAAGACCGGGCAAACCGCGGGCGCGAGCGTGACCCTGACGGTGGTGCCCATCGGCGCGGCCAGTCTCCAATGGCAGAGCAAGACCAGCGAGACCGGCTCCTGGGCGAATGTCAGCGGTGGCACGGGCGCAAGCCTGAACGTCACCGTGCCCAGCGGAGCCGCCTACTATCGCTGCGTGATGACGGACGCGGACGGGCGCGTGGCGGTGACCCGCGAGTGCATAGTGGAGGGATAACGCATGGCAACCACAACGATCAACGCCAGCCCGTCGCAGCAGTATATCCTGTACAGCGAGTCCGCGGACCGTTATTTTGTCTCAACGGTGAGTTGGACGAAACCGGACGCGGGCTACACCATGCAGAGCCTGCAGCTGGCGTTCACGACGGATTACAACGGCGGATACAGGGTGATGACCAACCACCAGGTCGGCGACGGCTGGGTCATCGTCGGGACGTATGAAACCTATGAGAACGCGGGGGACAAGCTCATTACGCTGCCCAACAGCTACTGGCAGAATCTCAGCAGCGACACCCTGTACCTGCGATTCCGGCGCCCAACGGACAGCAGGCAGACCTACAACAATATCCGCCTGATCATGACCTACACGGCGAACGCCAGCGCCAGCACGGCGGCGGCGGTGGACGCCATTGCGGGAAACCCGCAGACGGTGAACATTAGCAACACGGACAGCACGGTGACGCACGTGGTAACCTGGCAGTACGGGAGCCTCAGCGGCAGCACGTTCACGAGCTTGGTGACCAGCGGCGCGCAGACGTACGGCGCGGCGACGCGGTCCCCGGCCTGGGCGGTGCCGGCGGCGAGCCTGGCGACCCTGTACGCGGCGAACGGAAGCCGGACCACCATCCCCGGCAGGATCACGGTGGAGACCTTCCTGGAGGGGAACAGCCTCGGCAGCACGACGGTGGAGGCCCTGCTGACGATCCCCAACGACAACACCACCAAGCCGACCCTGGCGGTAAGCATGAGCGCGGAGCAGGACGCGGTGGGCGAGCAGGCCGAGGACCTTGCGGATTATATCCAGAATCACACCACCCTGATCCTGACCCCCACGGCGGCGGGACAGGCGGGCGCGAGCGTGGCGAGCATCCGCATCGAGACCCCGGATGGCGTGATTGCCGCGACGAGTGGAACCGCGACCCGCATTCTGATCCGCACGGCAGGCAGTTATCCCGTGACCGTGATTGCCACCGACAGCCGCGGCTACACCAATGTCTGGGCGACTACCCTCACGGTGGCGGAATGCGCGGCCCCGGTCATCACGGGTATCATGGCGGAGCGCTGCGCCCAGGACGGCACACGGACGGACGAGGGGGCGTATGTGGCGATCTCCGCGACGGCCCGGATCACGAGCCTTGCGGAGGCGTCCTCCTGGACCTACAGCATCAAAAAAAGCGGGACCAGCGCGGTCATTGCCAGCGGTAGCCTGACAAACGGCGCGGGCATTATCGGCGGGAGCCTGGACCCGGAGGCCAGCTACACGGTGACCGTGACGGTGGAGGATACGCTGGGCCAGACCGCCAACGCGAGCACCGACATTGGCAGCGCGATCTACACCATCCACCGCATGGCCGGCGGCAAAGGGATCGCGTTTGGCAAGGTCAGCGATAAATTCGGTGTCGAGGTCAATGAGGACTGGCCGCTGTACGCGCACGGCATGGAAATCATGCAGCTCGTGGTGGACGCGGCGCATCCCGTGGGCAGCGTGATTCAGACCGCGGACGCAGACTGGAATCCGAACGAGGCATGGCCCTGGACAAGCTGGGTGCTCCTGAAAGACGTGTTCCTGAGAGCGAGCGGCAGTCAGCAAGCCCTGGCGACCGGCGGCGCGGCGAGCGCGTCCATCGCGCAGCAGACGCTGAACATTCCGGCGCAGAACGTAACCCTGACCCCGGCCAACCTGCCAATCTACACGCTGTATGCACGGAAGTCAAACGGCTCATCGGTCAACTACAACGGATACGAAACGGACCCGGTCAGCAGCATGATCTACCGCGCGCACACGCCTGGATCAAACAGCGGGACCGCCAGCGACTGGCGCTACCTGATCTCAAACCAGAACGCCGCAGCAGTCAGCATCCCGGCCCAGAGCGCGACCATTCCCGCGCAGAGTGTGACAACCCTCCCGCCCTATCTGGTGGTCAACACCTGGCTCCGCGTCGCCAATCCGAACGATACCGCGGCCAATAACGTCCTCAGCGGCATCCTGGGCGGCGTGAGCATGACCGGCAGCGGCAGCGGCGAGGGCGGCTACAGCGGATTGATGGCGGTGTTTGCACGGAATATCGGGGAGATGGAGGGCGAGTTTGAACGCAATGACGAGGAACACACCGCGATTCAGGGGCAGTTTGAAAACTGCGTGAAGTATGGGGATCTGACCGAGGAATACAGCGCGTCGGTCATCGGCGGACGCATGAACGGCCCGAACCTGATCACGACGCAGGTTTTCTGGACAACGAATCAATATAACCAAATCGTGGTCCTGGGCGATGCGGCGAGGCATACTTGGAGCGGTCACCCCTGGGTCAAGAGCATTGCGCGGGACAAGGAATACACCTACGATACCGAGCCGAGCGATAAAGGGGATTCCTACTGGGTCACCACGAACGATCAAGGCGTGACAACCTATCACGTCTACAAGGACGAGGACGAGGTCCGCACAAGCCGGGTTGATCTGGGCGCGTCTCCCGTGGTGGAGCCGAGCGGAGAAAGCTATCGGTATGCGCTGCAGTTCGCGGTCACCGCCGCAGCGTCAAGCGCGCACAACAGCGAGGATCTGATCTTCTACACCGGAACCGATGGCGGCACGGCAACCCGAGAGGTGGATGACGGAAACGGTGGCACGACCACCGAAACCTACACCTATCCGGCCTATGGCATCCTGGACTTGGTGGACGGCGAGACCTACACCGCGAGCTGTTGGGTGCGGATCACGAGCGGCACGCAGGCGCGGCTTGTGTTCAAGTATGGGCATTCATACTACGGCTATGTCAGCGGCTACGAGGGCGAGAACCAGAACAGCATGGAGATCACGTCTGCGGAGTACGGAACCTGGAAGCGGCTGGAATGGACGTTTGTTTATCACTCAACCGACCATGCCGGCAACGCGGGCGGATGGAAAAAGCGCGTGTCCTTCGGCGTCTGCCGGAAATACACGGGCACCGTGCAGATGTGCGGATGGCGTGTCGTTCACGGTCTGAACAGTTGGCTGGAGGAACAGAACCGGCAGATCCAGGCGGGCATCAGCGCGCTGGAGGCGCGGGTGCAGGCGCTGGAAGGATAAGGAGGGAAGAACCATGGACGCAGGCTGGATTGTGGTGATGGTGCTGGCGAGCATGTTCCTGGTGGTGACTCGGGCGCTGTGCAAGGCAGCGAGAAACCGCGAGGAGATGGAGGAGCTGTGGCGACACCCGCCCGACCGGACGGACGAGGAGGCCCAGGACGAGGACTGAGAAGAAACGCCAAAGGGGGGTATACACGCCTCCCTTTTGCTATGCAAAAATGAAGACAGATGCAGGAGCATCGGACCTGCTGAGAGCGCAGAGAAAGGAGCATACATGATGATCGAGGACATCATCAACGTCTTCCGGGCACCCGACGGCGCGGGCGGGGGCGGAGACGCGGGCGGGAACGCAGGCCAGGCCGCCGCTGGCCAGACGGGCGAGGCGAGCGCACAGGCGCAGCCGAACGAGGGACAGGCCGCCGCTGATCCAAAGGCACGCGCGCAGGCATACCGGGACTTTACGCGAGGGGAGTACAAAGACCTCTACGACGCGGACGTGCAGCGGATCGTGCAGGCGAGGCTCAGAAGCGCCAAGGGCGCGGAGGAGAGCCTGGGGAAAATTCAGGGATCGCTGGATCTCCTGAAAAAAACCTACGGCACGGATGACCTGGACAAGCTGAACCAGGCCATCATGGACGATTCGCGGTACTACGAGGATGAGGCCATGAAGCGGGGCATGGACGTGGAAACGTACAAGGCCCTGCGGCAGAAGGACAACCTGATCGAGCAGTACAAGCGGCAGCAGGAGGCGGAGGCCGAGCGCCTGCGCCAGAGCCAGCAGGTGCTGCAGTGGCGGCAGGAGGAAGCGCGGCTGAAGCAGACCTTCCCCGACTTCGACCTGGAGACGGAGATGGACGCGAGCAACGGCGAGCTCTTCCAGATGCTGAGCCGCGGCGTGAGCCTGGAGCATGCCTATCTCGCCCTGCACATGGACGACATCGTCGGCAATTCGATGCAGGCGGCCATGCAGCGAGGGCAGCAGAAAACCCTGGAGGCCGTGAGAGCCAACGGGCTGCGACCGGCAGAGAACGGCAACGGCAACGGCCCGGCGGCGCGCGCCGAGATCGACCTGAGCAAGCTGACCCCGGAGAAAATGCGGGACATCGAGCGCAGGCTGATGCGCGGCGAGGAGATCACGGCGGACAACTTCCAAACATGATTTCCGAAAGGAGTGGAAACAATGCCCGATAATACCCGTACTGAAGTCAATGGCGTATGGAACCCGAGTACCAAACAGTACGCCCAGAACGACGGCTCGACCGTCAACCCTATTGCGGCGGATTTTCCGGCGCAGTACTACTCGAAGACCCTGCTGGAGAACAGCGAGCCGAAGCTGGTCTACGCCAAGTATGGCGATGAGCACCCGCTGCCCCAGGGCAACGGCAAGCGCATCCAGTGGCGCAAGTTCTCCAAGCTGGCCAAGGCCCTGACGCCCCTGACCGAGGGCGTGACGCCCGATGGCAACAACCTGAGCATGTCCACGGTGGACGGCGAGATCAACCAGTATGGCGACTGGATCCGCCTGAGCGACCTGGTGAAGCTGACCGCGCTGGACAACCTGGTGGTGCAGGCAACCAAGCAGCTCGGCTCCCAGGCCGGCCGCACCCGCGACACCATCGTCCGCGAGGTGCTGATGGGCGGCACGTCTGTCCGCTATGCCCCGAAGGTGGTAAGCGGCGCGGAGACCGCCGTGACCCTGCGCACGGGCCTGGATGATACCGCCCTGATGACCCCGGACCTGCTGATCAAGGCCGCGACGGACCTGGACGCCATGGACAACGACGGCATCGACGGCGGTGAGGACTACGTCGCCATCATGCACCCGTTCGTGGCCTATGACCTGATGCGCCACAAGGAGTGGAAGGACTGGCAGATCCACCAGAACGGTGACCGCCTGTACGCCCATGAGGTGGGCCGCATCGGCAAAGTGCACGTCGTGACCACCAGCGAGGCGAAGATCTGGACCGGCACGGGCTGCCCCAACGGCCTGGCGGTGTTCGGCACCATCGTCCTGGCGGCGCACGCCTACGGCGTGACCGAGCTGCAGGGCGCGGGCCTGGAGCACATCCTGAAGCCCCTGGGCTACGGCGAGGACCCGCTGAACCAGCGCGCCTCCGTCGGCTGGAAGTGCACCCTGGGCGCTGCGCGCCTGAACGAGGACGCCATGGTCCGCATCGAAAGCTGCTCCAGCTACAGCGCCACGGCGCAGGCGAACTGAGAAGCATAAGGCATAGGGCATAGGGCATGGTGTCACGCCGTGCCCTGTGCCCTGACCTGATGAAAGGAGAAACCATATGGCAACGAAAAATACGGCGGAAGCCACCGAGAACGAGGCCCTGGAGAACGGCACTGTGACGGACCCCGGCGAGGAGCTGGTGACCGTGCAGCTCTTCAAGGACAACGGAAAGTACAAGGAAGACTTGTACGTGGCCGTGAACGGCGAGCGCATCCTGATCCAGCGCGGCGTGCCGGTGCAGATCAAGAGGAAGTTTGCGGAGGTCATCGAGCACAGCCAGATGCAGGACCAGCAGACGGACGCGCTGATGCAGCGCATGGCCGATGACTATGTGCGGCGCACAGAGGAGAAGACGCGGGTCTGACCTCATCCGGCGCTGCGCACAGACCTCATCCGACGCTGCGCGCCACCTTCCCATAAAGGGGAAGGCTTAGAGAGAGAAAAGGCTTTGAGCCGCTGCTGAGAGGCGGCGGCTTTATTCGAGGGGGAGACAGGCATGACCATCAACGAGGCGCTGACGCGCGTACAGCGGGACCGGCCCGGCGAGGCGACGGAGGCGGAGCTGCGAAAGTGGCTGAACGACCTGGAGACGCGCTGGCAAATGGAGCAGATCGACACCCATTGGCCGACGCCAGCGGAGATCGAGGCGGCGCAGGCTGCGGCGGAGGCGGCGGAGAACGGCGAGGCTGAGGAGACCAACCCGGACGACGCGGCGCTGCTGATCGGCTCGCCGGACGATGAGGTGTACATCTATTGGCTGTACAGCAAAATCGACATGCGGCTGGGGGAGATTGCGCGGTACAACAACGACGCGGCGATGTTCAACACGGCCTGGGACGCGGCGGCAAAGCGCTACAACCGGACGCACAGATACAAGGGCCGCCAGCTCCATCATGTGGTCTATGGGAGCCTCCCCGTGCCGAGGGGCCAGGCGGATGACCCGCTGAACCAGCGCGGAGACTGGTTCGGGTGGAGGTGAGCGCATGAGACTGCCTTACCTGAGCGAGCTGGGGCGGCAGCAGCAGTCCTCCCTGAGCATGCGCGGGCTGAACCTGACCGGCACGGTGGGGAACGGCGAGTGGAGCTGGACGCAGAACACGGATACCCGGCTCGCGCCCATGACCCGGCGGCGGGAGAAGCGGATCCGCGTGGGACAGCTGGGAACGCCCAACGGCCTGTGCGCCCTGAATGCGCTGTGCTTTGTGGACGGATCGAGCCTGTACTACAACGGCTATCGCTACTCCGACGCCCTGGAGGACAGCCGGAAGACCATGGTCCCGATGGGCAGCGACATCGTGATCTTCCCCGACCGGAAGATATTCTCCACGGTGACGCTGCAGATGCGGGACATGGACGCGCGAAACGAGACCACGGGCACGGTGACGGTGACCCTGGCGAGGCCGGACGGAACCGCCTATACCGGCTACACGGCCAGCGCCACCGCGCCGGAAAACCCGGAGCACGGCGACCTGTGGCTGGACCTGAACGAAAGCCCGGCGGTGATGAAGAGCTGGTCCAATTATACCGGCATGTGGGTGGACGAGTACACGACCTGCGTGGCGGTGCAGGCCACGGGGATCGGCGCGGGACTGAAAGCGGACGATGCGGTGGAGGTCTCGGGCCTGGAGCAGGCCGACCTGAACGGGACCTGGCAGCTCCTGATGGCGGAGGACAACCGGATCGTCTTTAATGGCATGGTAACGGCGCAGCAGACGCAGACAGCGGCGGTGACCGTGAAGCGCGAGGCCCCGGAGATGGACTTTGTGATCGAGCACAACAACAGGCTTTGGGGGTGCAGCAGCGAGAGCCACGAAATCTACGCCTGCGCCCTGGGTGACGCCACCAACTGGCGGCGTTACCTGGGGATCTCCACGGACAGCTACGCGGTGACAGTGGGCACCCCCGGCCCATTTACCGGCGCGGCGGTGGTCAACTCCTGCGTTTGCTTCTTCAAGGAAAACTGCATCCATAAGATTTACGGGACCATGCCCGCAAACTTCCAGATGACGGTGGACCATTACCGGGGCGTGGAAAATGGCAGCGGGCAGAGCCTGGTGCGGGTGAACGAGCGGGTCTTCTATAAGAGCGTCTTCGACGTCTGCTGCTACGACGGCACGGAGGTGCAGGGCGTCTCCCAGGCGCTGGGGCTGGGACCCTGGCGCAACGCGGTGAGCGGCGCAAACGACCGGCGGCTGTACATCTCTATGCAGGACGGCGAGGACGAGTGGCATCTGCTGACCTACGACGTGGAGACCGGCTACTGGATGCGGGAGGACGGCACTCATGCGCTGTTTTTCGCCAGCCACCTGACGGAGACCTTCATGCTGACGGATGACGGCGGGCTGTGGGCGCTGCGGAGCGGGGAATATGCCCGGAGCGCGCACATGATCGGCCCGGACTTCGTGGTGGAGGCCACGGAAGAAACAGACGCGGAGGTCCCCTGGATGCTGCGGACCGGGTGGATCGGGATCACGCTGCCCAACAACAAGCACATCGGGAAGATCCAGCTCATGGTGGAGCTGGAGCAGGGCGCGGTACTGACGGTGCGGGTGCGGAAGGACAACGAGGACTGGGGCAACGGCATCACCTACGCGGGAAACGACGGGAGGCGCTATACTCTCCCGATCTGGCCAAGGCGCTGCGACCGCCTGATGATCGAACTCAGCGGCACAGGCGGCATGAAAATCATCAACATGAGCTGGCTGATCGAGTACGGCAGCGAGTACGGGAGGGAGTAAAATGGCGGACACTAAGAAAAAGAACTACACGGTGGGCATGATGCAGAATCCGGGCGGACAGGTGGCGCAGACCATGAACGGGCTGCCGGTGAACACAAGCCTGCCCAGCACGGGTAAACCGATCACGGCGGCGAAACCGACGTACAGCGCGAACACACCCACCAAGGTGACGCCCCTGGACAACCTGACCGCGGGCAGCTCAGTCTATTCCGGGCCGCAGGGCAAGGCAACCTACGCGGGCAGCATCGTTCCTGGGCTGGGAGTGGCGGGCAACACGGATACATCCAAGGGACACGTCGGCATGATCGTTCCGCAGCAGGAAGAGAAGAAGAGAAGCGGCGGCGGGCGTGGAGGCTCCGTGCAGCCCAGCGTGCCGGTACAGCTGGCGAACCAGATTGCGGACGCCTATGCGCGGACACAGGGCGCGGGACCGGATCCCTACGACAACAAGTACCAGGCGGAGATCGAGGCCATGCGGGGCCAACGGTACGGGGACTATGAGAGCCAGTACCTGCCCAAGATCGACGGCCTGGTAGACCGGCTCCTGAACCGGGACAGCTTCCGCTACAACTGGTCGGATGACCCGCTCTACCGGCAGTACGCGGCGCGCTACCAGCAGGCGGCGCGGCAGGGCATGCAGGACACGATGGGCCAGGCCGCGGCGATGACCGGCGGCTACGGCAGCAGCTACGCAACGGCGGCGGCGAACCAGGCGTACGCCAACCAGATGGCGGGCCTGAACGACCGGGCGATGGATCTCTACCAGCTGGCGGCGGAGAACTACGACCGGGACACCAACAACCTGCGGAGCAACCTGCAGCAGCTGGAACAGCGGGAGGCCGCAAACCGCAGCTATTATGACACGGATCGCGACGTCTTCTACAACCGGCAGGACGCAGACCTGAACAACCTGTACAACCAGCAGGCGATGGACTACCAGCTGTGGCAGGACGCCCTGGCAAGGGATCAGTACGAGAAGGACCTGGCCTGGCAGCAGTACCAGTATTGGAACAACCTGGCCCACAACAAATACCGTTATTACTGAGTGAGTAGTGAGTAGTGAGAGCGTGGAGGGCTGAACGATGGCGCTGAATGCGAAAATCAAAAAAGAAATTCCGAACAGTGTGCTGGACCTGCTGCGGGAGACACGGCAGACAGCGCCACAGAACCAGCAGAGCGGCGGCGGGACGATCCCGTCGCCGCAGACGCGCACTTGGAACAATTTCGGGACGGGGGAAGACCCGCTGATTCGGAAGGTGGCCCAGTACAACCAGCAGGCGCAGACCGGGCGCTCTCCGCTGGCAAGCCCCGCGCAGCAGGCGCAGCGGGCGCAGGCGATGGGCATCAGCGTGACGCCCGCCCAGGCGCAGCGGAACCTGCGGGACACCTTCGGGACCGGACAGCAGCCCGCCCGGTGGGAGAACCTGACCAACGAGCAGCGGGCCGCCTACAACACCATCGACCCGGAGCACAGGCTCTACAACGTGCGGAGCAGCACGAACTTTTCGCCTGCGAACCAGGATCTGCAGCTGCTGACGGACAGCCAGGGCAAGCCGGCGATCCGGCGCGGCGTCCTCAGCGGAGGCCGGGAAGCCCAGCGGCAGATGGACGCCAGGGACCAGCGGCTGCTGGAGAAGCTGCGTAGCGGCGCGTATGAAACGGCGACGCCGGAACAGCAGCAGGAGATGGCGGGCGCCAACCAGCGGGCGTTTGCGAGGACACCGGAGTATCGGAGCGCCATGATGCAGCTGGCGGCGGCGGGCGGCGCGAACATGACCCCGGAGCAGCAGCGGGAATTCATGAGCCAGCGGCTCCAGCCGAAGGCCGAACGCTGGGCGCAGGGCCTGGTGGGCCAGAGACCGATGAGCGAGGAAGAGTACGAGCAGGCCCAGAGCAGCCTGAGCAACCGCACCAAGGAAACCCTGGAGCACACCGGCGGCCTGGAAGGCGAGGCCAAGCGGACCGTCCAGGACTACATGAAAGAGCTGGAAGACTACGACCCGCTGCGCGACGCGAAGAAAGCGGCGACCAGCATCTGGTACAAGGCGAAGGCCGCGGGCTATGAAACGAACGGCCTGACCCTGGACGAGATCAACGCGATGGACGACCCGAACGCCATCCTGAACGCGGTCCTGAATCGCATTGAAGCCCCGTGGGGTGACACCGCAGACCAGAATGGATATGGCAGGGGGCAGTTTAGTGGAAACAAAACTGTTGCCCAGATGGCATTCGCAGACGTTGACCCGAACACTCCAGGCCAGCAGATGAGAGCAGACGCCGCGTGGGTGGATATTTTCAATGAGGACTATACCGGCGGCGCGAATAAAGAATATTATGCGCTGGTGGACGCCGTGAAGGGAAAACAATCCGGCGTAGAGGACTTCACGAAGCGCGTGAGCAACAGGATCAGGCAGCGCTATACAAGCGGCGAGGTCCAGGGCTATATCCGGGAAATTGAAGACCTGATGAACAACGGGCAGGGTTTCACGGCGAGCCAGTATTACGGCAGCATCATGAAGGGCCTGACGGAAGAACGGAACATCCTGGAGGCCGCGCTGAGAGAAAACCCGAACGATGGCAACACCCAGGACGCGCTGAAGAAGCTGAACCAGGAGATCAAAACCTGGGAGACCGCGGGCGTGGCCTTTAACGATGATTTCCAGGAAAACAGCGGATATAAGACAAAGTACAATATTGACAAGGAACTCTTCGAACTGAACAAGATCATCAACAGCGACTACACGGAAACCTGGTGGAACACCAACAAACTGAACGACCACCGCTGGGACCTGTACATGTCCCCGGTGCAGAGGGCCACCTGGAACTACCTGTACAATAAAGACCCGAGACAGGCAAAAGAATACTTCGACGGAATCAAGAACGACATCCTGCGCACCAGGGCGGGCGAATGGCAACGAGACATCGCGGAGAAGGCCAGCCAAAACGTAGGCACGGAGATTGCCGCTGGTCTGTTTAATATTACTTCTTTGCCGTTCCGGTCCACATCCGGCGTGGTGGGCCAGATCCTGGGGCAGAACCCGAACGACGATACCTTCGCCATCAGCAACGCGGCGCAGATCGCGGAGCAGACCGTGAAGAACGACATCAGGGAGGCCACCAAGGACAATCCGGTCATGCAGGGCATTGCGACCACCGCCTTTGACGTGCTGATCCAGGCCGGCAATTCTTACGTCGGCACAGCCTTCGGCGGATTGTTCTCCAATATCGCGGGCCTTGCGGCGGGAAGCGCAGGATCCCATGCAATGAGCCTGATCTTCCAGCCGGCGGACGCGATGCAGCTGTCCTATCAGAAGTACACCAGGGAAGGACAGTACGGGAACGACGCACAGCTGCTGGCGACCGTGGTGGGCGGTCTGGAATTCGGAACGGAAATGCTGGGCATGGAGTGGGCGCTGAAAGGAGTTCACTCGTCCAAGCATCCGCTCATGTGCGCGATGGTGCGCTCCAGCATTGCGGAAGCGCTGGAGGAAGCGCCGGGCAATGCGACAATGCTCCTGCTGGAGAACACCCTGCTGGGCAACGAGAGCGAGATCAACCGTGATATCGACCAGCGCGTGTATGAAATGCGCGGACAGATCAACGAGAAGACGGGCAAGCCATACACCGATGAAGAGGCGCGTGCGCTGGCGACCAGCCAGGTCTACGGCGAGTGGGCGCTGAACACCCTGTACGAGATGGGCGTGGCGGGCCTGAGCGCCGGCCCGCATGCTGCATTGCAGACGAGCATCGACAGGGCGGGATTCAACCACATGGTAAACGATCATGTGAAGAAGGGAGACATCACTGCAGAGCAGGCCGAGACGATGAAGGAGGCACACCGCAACGCGGTGGCTGCTGTCAACGGAAACGACGAGAGCATGCTCGATCAGGACCTGCAGGCCAGGGCGCAGGAAGCGCAGACGGAGATGTTCCGCAATGCGTACAACCGCGAAGCGGCGAACAATCCGCAGGCGCAGCAGATCGCGGAGAACATTGCGGACGTTTCTGCGCGGACGTTTGCGCGGCTGGGAATGATGGAAGACACGACGGAGGCGGAGACCGAGGACCCGGCCATGCGGCAGCAGATGGCGGAGCGCGAAGAGCACGCGCCGGCGGAAGCGGCGGAGACCGTGGACAACACCATCAAGAACAACGCACAGGCCAAGGCGGAAGCGGCGCAGGCGGAGCAGAAAGCGCAGGCGACACAGGATGAACAGGAAGCCCAGGCTGCGCGGGACGCGGCGACGCAGGCATACAACCGCGCGCAAGCGATGGCGAACGAGATCCAGAGCACCCAGCAGAAGATCCGCGAGCTGGAGGACATGAACGAGTATGCGCGGGTCAACGGCGAGGACAGCAGCCTGCAGGTTACAACGGGCCAGAAGGTGGACCTGAACGCCTGGGTGATGGGAACCAGCGGACGCACCCAGCGGATCAATGCCCTGAACCGGCATCTGACCGACCTGAACACCCAGTACGCGGAAGCGCAGCAGCAGGTCCAGGAGACTGAAGCGGCGGCGCAGGAAGCCGAGGCGAAGGCGCGGCAGCCGGTGCAGATGCAGGAACCGGTGCAGACCCAGCGGGTGGAGGATATCCGGGAGACCGGCGAGGCGCCGGCGGAACAGGGCGGCGTGCGCGGATTCGGTCAGGGCGGTCTGATGAGCCGTTTCAAGGACCGCGCGGAGGCGATGGAGTATTTCGACCAGCGGATCCAGCAGGCGGACGAGACCGTCAACACGGCGCGGAACAACCTGAAAGAGCGCATGAAGGACGCCAGTGAGTACAAGCGGCGCCATAAGGGCAGCGAGGCCGACCCCGGCGCGGACGTCTACGACACGGCGGTGCAGCTGGCCCAGCAGGAGCTGGACCGGGCGACGCAGAACGCGCAGGACCTGCGGCAGATGCGCAGCCAGGCCATCAACGCGCCGGCGGAATCCTACAACCAGAACGCGGGCGAAAGGACGGAAGCGCCCACCATCCAGGCGGAAACGGCACCCACCACCCAGGCGGAAGCGGCACCCACCACCCAGGCGGAAACGGCGCCTGCCACCACCCAGGCGGAAGCGGCACCCACCACCCAGGCGGAAACGGCGCCTGCCACCACCCAGGCGGAAGAGACGCCCACCACCGAAGCCCCGGCGGCGAAGGCCCCGGAGACCCAGCCCACGACCAGGCGGCGCAAAAAGCCGAACATTACGCAGGCGGAGTACCAGAAGCTGCTGGAGGCTGACGCGGGGATCCGCATCCTGACACCGGAAGAATACAACGATCTGAACGAGCGGGCGAAGGAACTGGACTATTACTTCGCCAAGACGCCCTTCAACGCGGCGGTGCAGGTGGAGGGAAAGAACGTCCTGCTGGACGGATTTGAGAGCAGCGGCAAGGAAGCCACCGTGCGCATCAAGACGAAGAACGAGGACGGGACCTACACCCAGAAGACGGTCCCGCTGAAGGACGTGGACTTTGGCGACAACCTGGGCATCGAGGATGCGTACAAGTGGGCGGCAGCCTACACCGACACAGACACGGCGCGGAACTTCCTGGCGGGCTTTGAGAAGAGCGCAGCCGACATCTACAACTATACAGACGGATTTGCCGGCATCTACGCCCAGGCCCTGAGCGGCATGCCCATGACCGAAAAGCAGCAGACCAGCGCTGCCATGATCGAGGCCCCGATCCGGGAAATGATCGAGAAGGCGGCGCAGCGGGCGCGCGGGCAGATGGAGGAAGAGCTGGGAATCACCGGCGAGACCGCCACCGACATTACGGAGATGGAGAACCAGATCGCGGAGGCCGGCAGCGAGCAGGCCAAAGCGAAGGACTACACCGGCGTGGTGCGGGACTTCAAGACGAAGATGAACGCACGCCAGCGCGCGAACATGAACGGCCTGCACTGGATTTCCAAGAATGCGGGCATGAAGATCACGCTGACGGACCACATCAAGAGCTACGTCAACAAAAAGAACAGCATCGACGAGAATGCCGGCCTGAACGGCTTTTTCCGCACGGGTACAAACGAGGCCATCATCGACGTGCATTCCCTGGATGACGCGGCGGTGCTGACCGCCTTCCACGAGGCGTGGCACTTCTGCAAGCAGGAGGCGGCGCACAGCGCGGACCTGGCAACCAAGGTGAAGGCCATCGAGACCATCCTGGAGAACCACCTGAAGAGCCTGCCGGGCTACGACATGGAGCAGCGGATCAAGGACGTCATCGACCTGTACAAGCAGGCCGGGCAGAACCTGAGCCGGGACGGCGCGCTGGAGGAGATCTACGCGGACGCCCTGCGCGGCATCGCGGACCGCGGCCTGGTGACGCAATTCCAGCAGGCCACCGGCGCGGAGACCGTGCTGGAGAAGATCCGCAACGTCCTGAACAAGTGGAAGAACTACCTGCACCGCGCGGTCCGCAGCCTGGGCGAAAGCAGCCCCGAAGTCCGCGCCATCCTCAACGCCAAGGAAGAAGACCTTGCCAAACTGAGCCGCGCGCTGCGCATCACCCAGCACGAGGCCGGGCAGACGTATGCGGAGAGGATGAAGGGAGCGGAAGCACAGGAGGAGAGCGGGGAGAGGTTTAGCATTGAAGTAAAAAAAGAATCTACTCCTTTAAGGAAAGCATTGATCAATAGCCAAGACAAAATCATGCAAATGGATGCTGTATACGATGTCGATACAAATATTGATTTTACTGAATTCTATAATAACGGCGCACAATCATTTGAAGCGGCAGTAAGATCGTGGGCAAAAAAGGTAGGATTGGGATACAATAAAAACGTATTCAGGATTGGCATCGGAGAAGTTGAATTCTCAAACGCTGCAATTTCAAGGGCATACAGTTATATTGACATGGATGACATGCCGAGAATCGCGGCACTGCTTGCTGTTCCTGAAGTGATAAGGAAAGGCTACCTGGTCGATTATGAAAACAAACATAAAGGAAGACCAGTAGAATCTTTCGTGATAGGCGCTAAAGTGAATATTGACGGGAAGCCGTCATTGATGGGTGTTGCGATTCATAAAGATAAATATGGGACAAGGTACAAGACGCATAAAGTGCTACTGCCTGGTGGTGTCGAGATTACTCTGAGTAATATAAAAGAAACAACGGAGGGAAACTATGGAGAGCATTTCTCCGAAGACGGAGCGCAAACTCCACCCGCAACCGCTGTTTCTATAAATAATATACAGCAAACTGAACAAAAAGTCAAGGATGAGGATATACGGTTCAGCCTGTCCGCGCCGGTAGAGCAGGTTGGGGATTTGGTTGCGGTGCATAATGTGGATAGCGAAGGCCTGCAGGCTGCGCTTGATCTGGGAGGATTCCCGTCTCCAAGTCTTGCGGTAGTAAAAGCAAAGCAGGGCCATAATATGTATGGTGAT
>Ga0310691_10001138_pt1 | contig 42929 bp, 44 predicted proteins | sample 176DNAGHGlowgp2_FD_203887 | JGI IMG/M metagenome (GOLD analysis project Ga0310691, IMG submission 203887) | Sheep rumen microbial communities from Palmerston North, Manawatu-Wanganui, New Zealand - 1766 DNA GHGlow gp2 (v2) (version 2) | ecosystem: Host-associated > Mammals > Digestive system >... | reverse complement strand
AGCATGCGCTGCGAGGTGTCATCGACCGAGTTGCGTAAGTCGAGGTTCATGCGCAGGCGAGGGGAGGCCTTGGCCATGGTAGTTAGATTGTCGAGTATAGCTTGGGTTATCTTCATACTTTAATACGACCTTAATACGACTTCAAACGATTCTGCATAATTCACGCCCCATTGGCTGCCACGAACAGCTGCTAGTCCGGCTATATATTCAGCAGAGCGAGGATGCGGATAAGGACGCATCACGCCACGATACATTCCCAAAGCTTTAATTTTCGCATCAACACCCTCCTTGCCAACCTCTACATAACAGTTTGGCACGAAATCCTGCATGGCATTGTTGATTTTCCATTCCGTGCAAGAAGGCACCTCCATATACCAGAACTCCTTCACGCGTTTTACTTCTGGTCTGCGCTGGAACAGTCGGATAGCCTCCTGACAGGCCATCGAGGTCTGCAGGTGGTCATTGTTCGTATCCGCAGGGTGATGCGTGATAATTACATCTGGTTCACTCGCTTTGATGGCCGATTCAATAAATTGTACCAATTGCAGATGTGGCACCGTATTCATCTCGATATTTGGGAATGTGCCCTCAAACTTTTGGCTGATGCCCAGGTATTCTGATGACGAATTTAAATCATCATCCAGTTCCTTGTCCTCAGGGCGAAAAGCACGTGCTTTTGCCTCAGTGCTCATGATGCATACGTCCACCTCGTCACCCGTATGTGACCATTTCCAAATAGAAGCTCCAGCTCCGAGCACCTCATCATCAGGGTGCGCTACTACGATTAAGTATTTCATATCTTTAGTTGTATTATTTTCGTTTACTTATTTATCCGATGGATCCCCACTTCAGGCACAGTGTCGCATTCGCGCCACAGAGCCTTCCGCTCCCCACAGAGACCAGCTCCCCTACGGTCGCCCGTCTCTTTTTCCTGCCACAAAAACTAATCAATTACAGCAGTATTTAACGCGACGTCATTCCAATCGAATATCTGCTTCATCATTCCTTGAATAACATTGTTTTGGAGCTTGTATACAATTGCCTTCTCTAAGTATTGATGACTTATTGCATCATATTTCAAGTGATCAGCTTCGTTATGAATAGCGTTCACTACATTCAGAATATCCGGCACCATCACCCCATGGTCTTCCGCATAAGCAAATTTATACTTTGTCATCTTCTGATCTACAAACTCATCCTTTTCAGCCTGTGTACCCAGTTGTTCGCATATGTTTTTCTCAACCCGAAGCCTCAATGCCATTGCCACTGCGTATGGATCGTAATTATGATTTCCTGACAGATACTTGTTCACTTCGTCTATCAGCACCTGATGCAGCACCCCTGTCTTACCCCATCTTTCCCTCAGATTAGCGTTCGCCTTGTAAGTCGCAATCTGTGTACTGTAGTCAACAACAACAGGATTATAATGGAACAGGTCGTGAGACAGCTTGTCATACAAGTCACATTGACCGGTATCCGTCTTATCCAAACCTTCTCTAAAAGCAATAAATGCCTTCATCTCTTCCGTCGCCACAGGCTGTGTCTGTTGCAAATATACAAAGTTCACCTTCTTATCATTAAAGATATAGTTCTTAAATGAGAAGGGATTCAAGTGTGTCAGCAGACATAAATACATATTACCCCTGTTCAAATCTAGGAATTGGGAAAGAAAGTATTGGGCTGTAATCGTATTTGCATCATCCAGATAGTCAAACACCTCGTCAATGATTAAGAGGTACTTCTTTCCTGCTTTAATCATCGACTTGAACTTCAGCAGTTCAACCACAAAAGTCAGAATATCGCGTTGACCATTGGAGATCTCGTCAGCATGTGGAAATTGCACAACCAGTTTTCCGTCAACCTCTGCACTTTGGATATTTCTCCAGGTCGTATCTAACAAAGCAAGGTTCGCATCAAACCGAGCTCTTTGCTCTTCATATTCTGTTCTTTTGTTAGCCTTCCTGATTTCTTGCTTGTTCTTAGACCAAAAGTCTAGCAACTGATAAAAAAAGTCAAAACACTCTATTTTGCTCATACCTTCTGTGAAAGCATCAAAATGCCCCATAATGTCTAAATATGTTGCATTTGCTTCAAGAATAGAAAACCAAGCGTCCTCTGCATTGCTTTTTATATAATCCGCAGTACCTTCGACAGCATTGATTTCTGCTTTCACATCATCAAGCATCTGTTGTCTGAAAGCAGCATTTGGAAACAGGTCCAGGCTGTAGGCCGCTGCCTCACAAGCTTTCCACAACTCCTTATTACCGAACAAATCACTTCTGTTAGCCAACACCTTACCGTTTACGCCAAACCTTGGGCGTATTTCTGTTACACGGTAGCGGGGTGTTACTATAGGAGGAATCTTATCTATAACTGTGATATTCTCTATATCCAGATAGCCGTTCACTTTTGTATAACGCCCGCCTATGTTCTGTTGAGTTGTGCTGACTACAGTACCACTATTGATAACATACGACTCTAATACTGGACTTATTGCATTAGAAGTTCGATCAGCAGCGTATGTCACTCCATCCATCGCAATAGAAAGTTCTGGCATCAATGCCTCATCCTTATGGAACATATCATCTTTCGAAGGAGCCAAAGCCCCTCCACTCAACGACTTGACTGCCGCAGCAATTGATGACTTGCCTGTACCATTAGGCGCATAGATAATATTGACCCTATTTGTTTTCAACTCCAGATTGAAACTCTTCGCAGGATCTCCAAAACCTTTTATGTTTTTGATCTTGATGTTTGTTATCATATAGTGATTGTATTCATCCTTCTTGCGTCATAGCTCTTTTGGCCTTCTTTGCGGAACAAACACATACCTACAAACTCCCAAATTGCTTTCAACACCTTCATCATTTCTGATTCTCAAAATATGCTTTAAGCCCCGACAACATCTTTGCCACCTCAATAAACGATGGCCTTATGTCATCTATTTCTTTTGCGGTCAGATAGCCCAAATCTTGAGCAATTTGCAATTGGCTAAAGGCCTCCATTAAGGAGCCGTAGGCTATTTCTATGAAATGAACCTTCTCTTTATTAGAGTTACGCCCGCTACCCTCTGCAATGTTTGAAGTCACAGAAGATGCGGAGCGTCTTATTTGGTCACCAAGAGCATAAATCTCTGTCTTTGGGAACTTCTGCTGTAAGCGATATACATCCCTCACCAGCAACCTTGCCGCTTGATAAACCTCTAACCCCTCAAACGAAAAACTATTCGCCATATCCAATTTTCTCTAACCTATAACCTCTAACCCCTAACCCTTCAATTTATAGTAATTCGTCTCCAAGCTTTTAGCTACAAACCAGGAATCATGAAATGCTTTATACCTCTATACCCATAAAGCAAGACAAAGGAAGTACCTATTGCAAATGATACATACATTAACAACAGTAAGAAATTATCCCCTACATAATAAGTATACCCCATTTCATCACCTGTAGTAAAGACTCCGACCTTCACAAGCAAACTATTACAGATGAAGAAACCTATAATATGAAATGCCATCAGGTATAAAGATTCCCTTCCCAATAGTGCTAAAAATCTTCCGATGAAACTCTTCTCAATTTTTCTGCCAATAAAACCCCAGATATATATTGCTGCAGTGCTACCCACGGTGAGAAATATTAGGTCTTGGTATTTATTTCCTGCTAGTGACATACCTCCACGTTGCATTAAGACACAATGGGTAAATACCAAAATAGCGATAACAAACACCCACCACTTATTATATTGCCAACTTAACTTTTGATTGATAATCATCCCCCACCATATCAGGAACATAGCTGTTGCGGAAGTGCTAAAACGGCTGACTGTTATTCCGTATCTCTGACTAAGCACACAACTAACCGATGCTATTAAAAGTAATACTATTGTCATCAAATATAACCTATTCTCCTTGTTCTCACAAATGACACATATAAGCCAATAGAGAATCGTCATACCAACAAAAGCATATAATAAAGAATAGATGAACCACATAGCTCCCATTGCCAATTCACCGCTACCGCCTGCTGCTAATACTTTTGACAATCCTAGGCCCGTCTCTCTCCATCCGAATAGTATAAAAGGAGCTCCAGTATAGGGGTGACATCCGCCCAAAGGATACCAGCCAATGTTCACGAACACATTATGCAATAGAATACACAAAGCATAGATGATAGTCGCAGGCACGTAAAGCCTTTTAAATTTTGACCTTAAGAATCGAAGGGGCTGTCCCAATACTTCTTCTTTCAAGAAAAAACCAGCAATAATGAAGAAAACAGCCACATTCCAATGATTACCTAGTAGATTAGCCCAAAGCCCGGAGATGCATGATTGGTTTGCATGAAATATAATGATGGTGAGCATGGCCCACCCTTTTACAATATCTATATGAGCGCTCCTCTTTGCTGTTATCTGTATGTCAGAATTATGAGTCTCACTCACTTTTGTCGCAACGTCCTTACAGGTTTCTACTTCAACTATTTTTTCATCAAATGATTTCATCTTGAATTCCCTGGGCTCAATACTTTCTCTGTTGCAACCTGCACTCCACTTCCCACAAAATGAAAGAAGAATTTGATACTATCCAAAGGGAAAATTCTTGTGTGTCTCGCAAAATCCTTTGCTTTATTCCATGCTGAGCCTATTTTCCCGCTAGCTGCTTTACGATTATGTCCAAAGTTTCCCGTTTCAAGAACAAATGCAACAATCTTCTCTGCTTTCTTTTTCCACTTCCTATCAGAAGAGTACAATAGCATCGCCTCTACAGGCATTCCAAGCCAGTCTACGGCTAAAGCAGCAAATGCTTTCCACTCACTCATCAGTCCCATCGTCCTAATTCGAGATTCCAACAAACCACGATTTAACGACTCCTTATATGTCCATAGCAATCTACACCAGTCGCAAATTTGCCTAAGACCAATCCCCTCTATATAGAAATGATGGAGTATATGCGTAAAGACAAAAATTACATCGTTATTGATGCCAGGCAAGAATACTTGTGTATTGCCATTTAACCAACTCCTAACACTTCCACCATAAAACACATCTTTCTGGGCGTCATCAATTCCTCTATCTACACGTTTTGAAAGTCGACTATGCATCGTTCCATGTAGTTCTACCATATAACCACCCTTCATAGTCATACCAACATGTCTGAACAATTTGTATTCCTGCTCAACATCAATTGCAAGAGGCATCAACACTTTCTTTGCCTTCTCATAATTACCATCACTAAGCAGCAGATCCACATCACCAGACGCTCTCCACAAAGGCCGTTCATAGCACTGCGCAATTCCTTGTCCTTTTACTAGTAACGCATAGATATCTTGAGAACGTAGATGATCAATGAACTTAGCTACGAAAATATTCATGGCCTTATTCTGCTGCTCAATCATCTGCACCTCACCAATCCACTGCAGCAACAACTCTTGCGTTACTCTATTCGTGTGATGCGTGCGATTTGTGTTCGTCTTTTCAATTCCCGCAAGCACCAGCCCTTGAACAGATTGCTCTACTGACAACTGATATACCTTCTTCCAATCTACAGAACCCGTAAAACCTTGGCCCTGTAAATCCGTAGATTCAGTATCTGCCCACAGTCCAGCTTTTACAAGCTCAAAAAAGGCTCTTTGGTTATTATTAAGATTCTCCAATTCGTAAATTCTTGAAAAAAATAATCGTGAGATTAGTGCGATTCGTGTTCGCTTTTCTCTGCGTCACTTCTCAGTTCCTGTAGTATCCAAGTGCACTCCTTACCAACCAAAGCATACAGAATGCAAATCACAGTATATATAATCATCTTCAAATCATAGAATATGCTTGCTTTCTTCACATATACGTACTCCAACTCCCTACGTGTAGGATATACTTTCTCCATATACTCCTTCTCATCCGTGAACTGGTCACCATAAATATAATCATACAATGCAGCTGGGCCACTCAATCCTACAGAAACCTTTGCAGCCTCATTCCATTTTCCGTAACGGAACATATCAAACTGATCTTCCGCAACAGGTCGAGGTCCAACAATTGACATTGTTCCGTTCAGAATATTAATCAACTGAGGCAGTTCATCAATCTTGGCCTTACGGATGAAATGGCCAAACGGAAAGATTCTATCTTCATCAGGTCTAAGGCTGGCCTCTGAGCCCTTCTTAGGCGCTTTCAGCACTTTCATAGACCTGAACTTATACATCTTGAATGGTTTGTTTCCTTTACCAATACGATTGGCTTTATAAAATATTGGTCCCCAGTCACTAATCAGTATTCCGATAATCGTAAACAGGAATATCGGTGACAATACCACGAGCGCAATAAACGCACAGATAAAATCAAATACTCTTTTAATAAAACTATACATGACTATCAATTGTTTACACAGAACCCTGCCACCACCGGATTATGATCGCTAAGGTTCGTATCTATCACTTTTATACTTTGTAGTTTCAATTCATTCGAATACAAAATATGGTCTATCCTTAAACACATCCAACCTGTATGGAAAGTGCAACCATATCCAAATCCTCCTTCCCACCATGCATCCTTCATACCTACAATTTTCAATGAATCCATAGGTTGTGAACAGCTAAAATCATTCATATCCCCCATGACTATAGTTGGCATATGTCGCGCTTGAATCCAACCTTTAACCCACATCATGCTGTATTTTCGCTCCTTTTGCCTATCTCGGTATCTACCAAAGAATTTCTTTATTTTCAGTAGCGAATCAATTCCTGTAATGATTGCACTGCCATCACCGCTGTTCGGCTCAAGATGTACACCTGTCACAAATACTTCTCTGCCTGCAACTTGTATTGTAGCAGAGATAGAAGGGACTGATTTCCCTAATACAGGAATCTCGATATGGCCACTCTTATTTAATGCTATTTTACTAAAAAAAATGTCACCACATTCTTTATTGGCATATTGCTCTTCTGAATATCTATAAACAGATGCTAATTCCTGGTATAGTAGTTCACATTGATCCTTATTGAATTCATTCAAAAGCAAAAAATCTACATTATGCTCCTTAATCAACCTTGCAATTGCTCGTTGCTTACTTAAAGGAATATCCTTAGAAGCATGTATATTCCATGTCATTACTCTAATGTCATAATCATCTGAACCTGCAAACGGATGTACAGCTATTACTTCAAACTTCCAATTCAGATAACATACAACTAGTAAAAGGACTAGGCATAGCCCAATAATTGATTTGTTTTTCTTTTTCAATTTATTCTTGCGTTCTAAACGGCCAAAGAGCCTTAAACACCAAATATGTCTTGTTACTCTTACCAAATACCAACTTGATACAATAATACCCACAAACTACCATCCAGCGAGGGATACGAAGTACATGCTTTGCCCGTCCTTCTGCCCGTTCTTCCGCAATTACCTTGGCGCTATCCAGCAATCCCTCATCTTTGATGATATGAATCGTGTTATCCACCTCCTTATCTACCCAATCAACCATAGAAGAAACGGCTTTACGGACATTAAGAACTTCAAACTGTTGTCCTCCGCCAATTAGATATGCCCAATCAGGATATTTCAGATAGTAACGCTTTTGAATATCACGCTTCACATCCTCCGTATATACTGGTGAAAAGCGATAGATATTCCAAGAAGAACAGATTTCCTTCAGCCTGCCTTCAGCCATAGCCTTGCTCTTACCATAATTGGAAATAGGGTTCAACTCTGTTTCGGGTGTTATCAACCCCGTCACCATTCCAATGGCATCAACTGTACTGATAAACAATACCGGCACATTGTACTTAGCACACGCCTCAAACAGGTTCTCCGCACAATCCACATTCACTTTTTTGAATGCTTCCCAGGATGTATCAGCTACTCCTTTAGTGTGTGCTAATGCTGCCAAATGAATACAACGGTCTATCTTCTTGTCCTCAAAAAGCTTATTGATAGCCTCCTTATCTGATAGGTCAAGAACAACTTGTTCGAGACTGCCTTGAACTTTTGAACCCTTAAACTCTTGAACCAAAAGATTAACGTTATCGTTTTTCCTTCGGTCAACGCCTACGACTTTATGCCCCTTCTCTATAAGTTCTTTTACAACATATCCGCCTATCATACCGGCGGAACCCGTTACCAATATCGTCATAATACTCCTACTATCTTGTACCTGATTTTGATTTCCTAAATTCTGAACTCATTTGTTTCTTTATATTCCCCCATGTTCCTTTTATGAAAGGCATCGGATCTGACCAATCACTCATATCTTGATAGTAAATATGTTTTCCTAACAACTTAAACCAATTAGGTTTTGTTTTCCAACGATTCTTGCTGTAGAAAAACCATAATGATTCAAAGCCAAGATGACGCAAGAACTCACCTTCTTTATAATCATATTGCTTTTGCGGCAGACCAAGATAACCATTCACAATTATCTCTGCCCAATTAATACCTGCTTCAAAAACAGCTTTTACACATGCGGGCAAACGAGGATTCAACTCCATTATTAATAATTCGCCTGTCCGAGGATCTTCTATGGTATCGAAATCCGCAAAACCGACCCAACCTATATCAAGAAGAAGATGATACAAAACATCAACCATCTTATCGTTCTTAACCGATTTGGCGCAACAACTACTTCCACCATTTTCTGGATACCACCTGTATTTGTATATTACAGATGAGTTTACTAGTTCTTTCTTCTCATTCACATATAATTGAAATTCAACCTGCGCTCCACCCGCTGGTATGTATGTTTGCAAATGGCATTCTCCATATTGCTCATAAATTCCAGGGAACTTCTCTCTTAACTCTGTTTTGTCACTGACCAATGTCATTCCCCGACCTCCAGCTGTATGGTTGGGTTTAATTAGAACCGGGTAAACCAAGCTGTCAATATCAGTTTCATTCAGTTTTCCTCCTTTGACAATAATAGTTTGGGGATGGGGGTATCCTCTCTTTTGACAAACTTCCATTAATTTGTGTTTATCAAACCCCAGTTCAAAGGTCTCGTCATCTGGGACAAGGAAATGAGTGTGTTCAAGTAGTTGTTCCCTATATTTGCTCAAAAGCTTTGTGTTTTCATCGCGCATAGGGATAACTACGTCATACTTCTCATTCTTCAGGAGCTCAACAAGATAGAGGTAGTATTTGTCCACATCCTCAACATCCTCAAACAAGTAAAACTTGTTGAGATACCGTGAATTAGAGCCGTATCCGTATGGTGACTCGCCCACTGCATCAACTACGCACCCTGCTTTTCTGAGTTCTTTCACTACAGGAATAGCTTGGGTGCCGTCGCCATATAATAATAAAACCTTCATTTTATCGAATTGACAACTGCAACTACCTGATTTAATTCTTTTCTAGAAAGATTAATATCAAATGGCAGATTCATAATCTGATTAGCCATCTGATGTTCTTTCGTGAAACTATTTGGACAGCCTAAACTGCAATGACTGAAATCCAAATCAACTCCTGCATTAATGCATTCATTATAAAAACTGTCTCGTTCTTCTACCAATACTGCATAACGACAACATACTGCATCAGAATTGATTTCCGGCTTCTTTATTATATCGTTGTTAATATGGGTATCATAGTATGAATATAGTGCCTGCCGCTTTTCAAATATTTCACCAAGTCTTAGTAGTTGCCGCAAAAGAATAGAGGCTTGCCACTCCGCAAATTTATATTTATATAAATCCGTCTTTGCTACGGACGGTGTTTCATGTTCACTTCTTTGATGTTTTCCTTTAGACTCCATAGTTAAGTAGTGAAAGCATCTATATGCTATCTTGTTTTTGATAACAACGAAAGCAAGGCCACGAACAAGACCCTTGATTTTAAAAATGATCCTACCATCCTGCCATTCTGCTGTATTCCGGATAGCCTCAATCATTTGCTTATTCTTGCTAATTAAAACACCACCATATGGTGGCACATTAATTAGTTTAGAAGCATTAAAACTAACAACTGCATAATCGCCAAAGGTTCCAGTTTTCTTTCCGTTAACAATTGTACCCATTGATGTGGCACAGTCTTCAATAAGCACAGCCCCAACTTCTTTGCATTTAGATGCAATTTGTTCTATATTACAGGGAAGACCATATTGATGTGTTGCCAGTACTATTGAATTTGGGACAATGCATTCTAAATAATTAGAATTAAAGCCTACTGCATCATTTTCAGTATAAACTATCTGCTTCCCTGCTAAAATGACAGCCTCAACAACAGCGATACAAGTATATGCTGGTACAACAACAATTTCTTGGGGTAAGCGTATCAGTACCTCATAAATTGCATCGCGAGCAGATGGTGTAAGGCATACTTCTTCATTATCATAATAGTTACTTATCATTGACTCACACTTATCCCTATACACTTTCTTTTTCTCTGAAACAAAAAGTGCTCGTAACAGCTCACAAAAAGAATAGTTAACCCGCAGGCGCGGTATTAGCTTGAAACTATTCATAATACTTACGCCCAATTAACCTTCTCCACTTAATCATTAAGAAGTACTTAATTAATAAGAGTGTGTGCGTGAAATAGAATTTTATCTCCCACCACCACGAGACATCCGAACGGTGAAATGCAATACCGGCTAAGCCCAATTTCTGTACAAGTCCATCTGGTTGCTTAAGACCTCCTATAAGACTCCTAAATGCTGCACCTACGCCAACCATCACGATTCCATCATTCAAATATGGTGTAATCATTGAGTTAAGTATATCCTGCTTTGGTGCTCTCAATGCTGTCCATACTATAGTAGCACCACTATCATTAATCATTTTCGCAATACCTTCAATATCGTATTCCTCTAATGGCTTAAATGGTGGAGAATAACTTCCAACGACTTTAGCTCCAAATTCCTCTCTAGCTTTTTTCGTTAATGCTGCTAAGGTTTCTTCCGTATCACCCAAGAAAAAATGCCGCAACTCAGGATCTTTATCCTTCAACATCCGTGGGAAGATATGTGGTCCACAAGCTCTTTGTACTTCTTTTAAACCCCACCAATGACCACACCATACCAATGGAGTTCCATCAGGGGTATTCATTAGTGAATGTTCCATCACCTCTTGGTATCTGCCATCCTTGTTCGCTTCAGCAACTGTTCTAAGTGTGGACACACACACATAGCCTTTCTCTTTATTATGAATAGCCTTCCCGATGGTTTCAATTGCTCTATCCTCGTCTGTTATTGATATACGAACTCTCCCTATTCTAAAAAAACTCTTATCTACGTTCATTTACAATTATTACCTAAAAGATTTTTATAGATTTCAAACACTATTCTGCCTTTATTCTCATAATTCAACAAATTTGCCACCTCATCAAAATTATGCCACATACCGCATAAGTTTTCCTTATTATCGTATATATTTTCAATAATAACAGAGAAATCTGATATTGATTGTTGAGGATTCATAGGTTGTATTTTCCATCCTATCCTGTTTGTTACTAGGGAACCAAATGCACATGCGTCATGGCAAATAATAGGTAATCGATTCTGAATAGCTTCAGGCACAACGGTCGAAGTGGCTTCTGCAATGCTAGTAAAGAAGAAGGCATCCATTTGCCTCATCATAGCTTGAACTTCTGCATTTGATTTCTTTCCATGCCAAACACAAATATCCTCAACACCTAGTTCTGACGCAAGTGATTTATAGTAATGCTCTTCATCATTCACCCCATAACCAACAATATGCAGCTTTAGTTTATCTAAATGCTTCAAGTTTGCAATAGTTTTAATAGCTATATCAAGTTTCTTTGTTTTTATGAAACGACCAACCCATAACAAATTAAGATAGTCATCATTTTTCCTTTCTAGTTTTGAGATGTCTACGCAGCTATTATGTATTCCTGTCTCATTAATAATAATTGCATCTTTCGAATAATATGACTTTATAAAATCCCTGCAATAAGGAGTAGTTGTAATAATTGCACTTGAATGGTTAAAAGCCTTTCTTACTCTAGGCATCCAACGGACCTGGGCTTTATTTACAATATTTTTAATAACGATCTTTAAATAGGCGCTCAACCCCATATCCTTCATAAAGGGAAGGTATTCGGGGTTAAAACCTGAAATAGGCCCCCACACAAAAGGAATATTTTTTATTTTCCATAAATAACCTGGTTCACGGAATGAAACCATATTAAGCTGATGTATTATGTCTATATGGTTATCCTGGATTATTTGTTTTGCCAAACCAAGAGCCCTCTCTTGCCATTTTGCGTAATAAAGATAAAACCTATAATCTCCCTGATTCCAACACATATCCCTTACCTCCTGTTTCACAGGAAGGAAAAAGAAGTGTAGCCGGTCTTTATAAGGATGATTAGCTACTACATCCTCTATCTCCTTTTGATATTCACTCTCTGTGATAATAAAACAATTACAATATTTTGCTATTTGTATTGTCCAGTTCCAACCTACACCCTGCTCACTTCCCCAATTTGGTGAAATTGCATATGCATTTATCAATACATTTATCATATTGTTTTAATTTCATTTGTATCCTCTAAATAAGATGATTAAGCGTAATAAAAACAATCCTTATCATTAAATGATTCTGATAATTATTGTTTTCTTTTTATTACTTCCAAATGCTTTATAATATCTTCTTTAGTTTCAAATCTATTTTTTATTTTTTTTTGCAGGATTGCCTCCCCATATTTCGCACGGGGGTATATCTTTGGTTACAACAGAGCCTGCAGCAATTATACTGCCCGCTCCTATAGATACACCAGACATAATAATACTACCGGCACCTATCCATACATCGTCATTAATGACAGTCAATTCATTTTTACCTCTTACTCCTTTCCAAATGACTTGACAAGGTTCATCAAATGAATGGTCTTTGCGTCCAACTATTCTAACAGCACTAGCAAGTAAAACATTATCGCCGAAGCTTGTGGCTGTAGTTACTTCACAATAATGTCCAAATTGGACATTGTTACCAATTGAGATATCCATGTTTTTTGCAAAGGTGACACCCTTCATAACTCTAACAAAGCCATGATATTTCACCCATGGAAACTTGATGTGGAATTTGTACCAAGTACGAATATTATTCGCAAAAAAACGAATGCGAGATATCAATCGACTATCGCCTTCCCTTACGTTGGATATTTTTTTTCCACTTCCCCCAAAACTTCTTAATTTTCTTTTTGCCTCCCCCCATTCTTACTTTAAAGAAATCTGCACTATCTGCTTTTTTTTGTATCTTATCAGGTTTCAACGTGTCATTATATACTAGAGGCCATTCAACCTTCCCTATTTTCAAATTTGCATAGAAATCTTCATCGCCTTTCTCATAATGCGCGCCACCATCGATACCTATATTAAGTGCGAGGTTCACTCCAGGAACTATCACAAGGCCATCATTATCCAAAATACTCAAATACCATCGAGTTGCCCAGGAGTTGAAAGTCTTTAAATTCTTATAAGCCAAATTAAATGAACGTTTCATCATCAACCCTCTAAACACCCCCAAACGTTTTACAAGATAAGATGCGGACATCCGGTTAACAGCAGACATTGACATGTCCATTTTATTCCATGCTCTACGCCAAGTTGCCCATCCCCAGCAATGGTAGCATTGTGCAAAAACATATGTATTATTAATGTCTGTTCTATAACTATGATTACGGGCAGATATCTCCATTACTTTCTCTTCATTTGCATATCTAGGTAAGAGATCCTCACAAAGCGTAAAGAAATCTTGACTAAGGATTACATCATCCTCACAAATAACACCCTGCTCCTCATAACTAAAGAACCACGAGATAGCGTCATTTACGGCTTGAGCACAGCCCATATTTATCTCTCTAAATAGTGTTTTAACCTCACAAGGCCAATCGATAGAATCAAGCATAGCCTTACGAGTCTGTTCAACAGCTTCACTTTCGCCAACTTTTTGGGGTCTTGGTCCGTCACATTCAAGATATAATCTCTCGGGCTTATAATCTTTAATTGCTTTCATTGCCTCCATTACGTGGTCAGCCCGATTGAAAGCAAGAACTAAGATCGGAAGTTTACTCATAATATACTTATATAACTCTTATTATTTATCTTTTCTTCGAAGCTTTATACTGTTTATATAATCCAACCAAAGCCCGCCTTACCCCAATTAGCTTAACCGAAAAAAAGAAAGGATTATAATCGTGATCTTCAAATACACTCAATTGATCATCAGACAATGAGAAGAAAACAGGCAACGCTGCTTTTAAAAATGGAACACCATGTAAAGGGTTATTAAAACCTATCGTATGTACCCCATCTCTTTTCCCAACATATTTCATCTGGTTTCTATCCCATGCAGACTTATTTGAATACATGTAGTAAATTCTAGATTGAGAGAAATCCAAAAGAGATGTTAAATCATAGTATTTTCTCAATTCACTATTAGAGCATCTTTTTATAATTGGATTTTTACTCTCACTCGTGCTCAAAAGAGAAAATAATTCAAATTGTGAATTAAATGCATAGACCCTTTCGCTTTTTAATAAGGTGCCATATAAAATAGCGGCATAACCACCTGCAGAACTGCCAATGCATATTGTTTTATAGTTCTTTGTCTCCTTCTCGAGAAAACTAAGAAGTTTTTCTGGGCTATTTATAGAAATATTAATTCCCTTTAAATACCATTGTTTGAAAACATCCCGTACAAAAATATGCTTATATGCTAATGGATGACGAATTCCATACCATTCAAAAGCATTGCGTACTACGACTCTTTTTTTAAATGTCTCTGCATCATTGGGGAAATACAAAAAATTACTTGTAAAATATATTGCACAATACTCTTTATCAAGAATATCGTCCGAATACTCTATCAAATAATTATCATTTGTATTATATGAATGCCGTACAATCTCAGAGTCTACCTGAAAACTATACTCACTTCCGCCATACATTATTATTTGTTCCATAGCTGTGGGAATAGTACACGTAAATGGATGGTAAGATAATGCTTTATCGCTTGCAATAACCCAAAATTTTTAAAATCATAGTGAAAATAAGGGCCTGGCTCCGCATATCCAAGAGGTGAATATAAGTTCTTAATTCGTTTTGACAACGGTACATCCGTTCTAGTCCAAGCTGGAAGTTTTGGATTCTTGTCACATGTCCCTAAATAATATTTGCTTGCATAGATCTTAACCCCTTTACGCCTTGCAGAATACCCATAATCTAAATCTCCGATAGCATGTCGATATGTCCAGTCTAAATTACCACAAATCTTAAACACAGCTTCTGGTATTAAAACACAATTACCATTCATTGTAGAACATTCTTGTAATTCCCCATTTGGGGTCGCTAATTTTCCATCACTTACACGATAGCCCCCATAAGTCATAAACGAACGACTATGATCACTCATACTTGCAACTATAATACTTTCATCAGACATTTCCGCAGAATCAGTAAGCATATTATCGATGCAATCATCATTTAAGTAACTATCATCATTAAGCCATAAGAAATAATCATATTTTTGGGCCTTTGACGCAACTTCCCAAGCAACATACATACCTCTATTCCAAAAAAGAGTACCATCTCCTCTAACAATTGAAACAGAAGGATATTTTTCTCTAATCATCTCTGGTGTGCCATCTGAACAGCCGTCGTCGGTGATATAGACATCTATGTTGTAGTTTTCTCCTATAGCTTTTTGTGCAAACAAGTTTTGCAAACATTTATCAGTTTTTTCTTTTCGATTATGTACTGTAATTAGTACCGCAATTTTATTCATATATCCTTGATATATTTTGCAGGATTACCACCCCAAATTTGATTCGCAGGAATACTCTTTGTGACAACGCTACCTGCCCCTACTATGGAGTTTTCACCAATTGTAACACCCTTTAGAATTATACACTTAGCACCAATAAACACATTGTCTTTAATCTCAACTGGATCACTTCTCCGATATTTAATATCATCTTCACCAGATCGTATTGAAGCATCCAAAGAATGAAAATCTGTTGTATAAACACAAGTTCCTCCTCCTATTTTAACATTATTACCTATAGTAATATCACAATGTGAAATCAAGGCTGTTTGACTGATTCCAACATTTTTACCAATTATGATAGACGCATTTTCTCCAACCCAAAATGTACATGATTGAGGGCAGCCTATGGGATTATTTTTTAAACCATTATTCATAGAGAAATTATCTCCGATCTTAATTCCCCTTGACTTCATCGCAACCATAACATAAGGTACACCTCTAGTTTTAAATGAAGAACACTCTACATTATTACCATTAAAATGTATTTTAGTAATTGTCCTATCCATATAATTTGATATAATAGAATAGACTTTACTAAAAGCCTTATACACATTCATAAAGACTATATTTCTCATCACTTTTTTGTTTATACATTACTATCGCTTTAAGGTTGACAAAATGGTCTTTTGCAGCCTCCAGAAGGTATATCCGTTACTTCTATGGGTACAATAGAAAGACTTTTCTATATTGGCTTACTCTTTCTTTTGTACCATTTCTCAAACAGGAAAAGACGATTTCATTCTCCTGATAGTAACTCACTGTTGACTTGTCTATAGATAGAGTTTCGTCTCAATACTGTTTCTATAACCTTTCAAAAATCTTTGCTTAGTGCCGTAAGCCTGGCTAACGTTGGAAAGATTCTAATTATCATACTACCATTAAATTTAATCCAACCGTATTCGCCTATAGTGTGCGTATCGGGTATTAATAACTTATCTCCTATACCATAGAAATCCCATAAGCCGTATTCCATCAATTTCATAATTGGAAAACGCCTTCAATATAACACACTTTTGATAGGTATGAGGCAACATCCAGTTCATATTGATCTATTGTAGCACCATCAACTTTGGTGAATCCCAAATCTTTATAATGGTTCTCCACCATCTTGTTCTTTGATGTAGGCAGATACTCACCGATAATCTTCTTATATCCAGCAGCCTTGGCTTTCTCCACCATGGTATTCAACGTAAAGTTTTCCATGCCACGTTTCAACACACGGCAGCTCATAAACCATGTATCCACAAAGAGAGTTTCTTTATCCAGAGGCTTCATGATGACCACAGCAATCAAGCCATTGTCGCCAAACTTATCCTCCAGCGTAAAGCTCAGATCAATCACATTAGGATCATTAGCAAGAGCTTCTATGTCTGCATCAGTATAGCGAACTGTGCGAAGGTTAAATTGATTACTACGCTGACTAAGTTGAGCAACACGAGGTGTATTGAACTTGGTGAAACCGCTTACTACGGAAACCATATTCAGAGACTTCAAGAAGTCAGCTTCATTGGTAAAGGTCTTACTCAGTGAAACACGTTGTGCCTCCACCTGATATTGCTTGGTACGGTCTTTATCAAGGTTGCTGTACGAAGCCGTCTCAAAGAGGTTCAATGAGTAAAGATATTCCAAATACTCTGCGGGGTCTTCAGGCAATTCCGGGACTGTGATTCCCTTGATGTTCTCACGTACCATATTACGCTCAAACGGGTTGTCGTCCAAGAACACCATACTGTCAAAACCAATATTCAGAATGCTTTGAATGGTGCGGATGTTATCCACCTTGGTTTCCCAGTTGGCCTGGAATACAGCAATATCATCCAATTTGAGCACCATATCAGGATGCTTCTCAAATGGTTCCTTGGCTGTATCCTCATTGTTCTTGGAAGCCACACAGATGATAATTCCACGTTGCTTGAGTTTCTTTACCCACATCTGGAACTCGGTGAAGGCCTTACCAATTCCAAGTCCGTGACCGAGTTGGATGCCTTCCATTCCGTCATCACCTATCACACCTCCCCAAACTGTGTTATCAAGATCAAGGATCAAGCATTTCTTGAACTGTCCCTTTACAGCACAAACAATGTCCATCACACGGGATGCTACATAAGGAAGTGCGGAAGTGCTTATAACCATTTCAGTGGTTGTATAGACGTTTGGGGGGAATAAGACATCTCTTCCAATCTTATTCTGTAATTCAGCCACATCACAGATAAAAAGGTTAGGATATTGTTGACTTAACTTCATCAACTCGTAGTTTAACTTTCTCACCTGAAACGTGAAACTCGAATCCACTTTATTGGCATAGCTACCAAATACAGTATCACAAATTTCTGGGTAATTGAAATAGATTATCTTCTTCCCTGCTAGTGAAGGGTTCTCACAGACGGACGCGAGGAAACCAATCCTTTCATCTGCAAGAGTTGCCTGCTGTTCTGTGCTCAACATAGAGTGATGCTCTCCCAGTTTATGGGTGCTCTGGAAGATAACAATAAAATCCGCATTAAACTGGTAAAGGTCACTAGTAGGATCAAGTAACTGGCGTTCTACTTGGTTATACTCTGCCTCAAAAAGGTCAATGTTATAGCCCCTCTCAACACCCATTCCGCGGATTGCTGTACACAACAATTGCGTAGCTGTATCACCAAGCACTGCTATTTTGATTGCCGGGGCATCCGGCAACCTCTTCTTAGCACTCTTTTTTAATTCAAGAACACTTTGCATTACTTTAATTTTTCTTGAATTGCATTGACAAACTCGCCAACGTTTGCATACCCATTTATTTCACTGGATGTAAACTTGACACCTAGTTCATTTTGCAACTCTCCTACTATCAAAACCTGTGCAAGAGAATCCCAGCCATCAACATCTGCTGCAACAGTACTATCGTTAATTACAAGATCCTCATTATCAATAGCCTCGCTAATTATATCACGAAGTTTGCCCATAATTTCATTTCTTTCCATGTCTATTTCTTATTTACAAATTCAACAAATCCTAAATTAATGTTATAAAAATAAGTTATAAGTCTATTCCCTAATGCTACTGCAACTACTGGCTTAAAGATATTCATCCAACCTTCTTTGTTGCAGAATTCTTCAAATATTTTCTTCACATCTTCTACCTCTTAGCAAATATGATATGCAGAACTACCTCTTTTGCTTAACATTTTCATCATCTGAGTATTCGTGTCATATGGTTGTGCGAGCTCAATACAATCATTATTAACTCGATGACACAAAAGGCAAATCTTGCACTACTGAATATCATCGTTTAAAATATCATTACTATCATATCCTAAATCTTGAAAGGCAGAAAGAGAAGTATTAATATCTTTTGTCAAATATCCTATATGATGTATTTTCATAATCGTTACAATTTTGTAAATTCCTTAATTTCCTTCAGCCTTTTTAAGAAAAATTTTTCATGGTTTTTTTCTAATAGTGCAAAAGGTAGTCTTTCTTCCTCTGGATACAATACTCTCTCGTGTTCAATAATTTCCTCTGGAGTAAAGCTAAACCCTATTACTTTCGCTGGATTTCCAGCCACTATAGCATAAGGAGGAATATCATGTCGAATTACTGAACCAGCACCAATATTAGCACCTCGACCAATACTCACCCCGGCACATATTGTTACATTAGCACCTATCCATACATCTTCATTTACTATTACATCTTTCTCTTTATCTAAGTCTTTATGACAATATCCATCTTCATTTTTAAAGCCCAAACCCAATTTCCGTATATGATTACCTGTTATTACAGTAAAACCTTGGGCAGCTCCTGAATTTTCCTTCATTATAAATCTGCCACCATTGGAAATAAAATTGAATCCTGAGAATATATTTGTGTTATCATCTAAGAAAACTAATTCGGGACGAATACAATGAAAAGGTGAGAAAAAAACTACATTTTTCCCGCATTTACCTAAATGCGACTTTAAATAGCCACTATAACCTGTTATAATTATATTATAAAATCTATACAACAAATAGTTAATAATATTCATATTTTTCTCATTATTGATTCCACTTCTTTATTATTGAGATTTCTCCAGCTTGGCGATAAACAGATTGCAATAAATAACCACAAGAAAATATTATTCAAATCGAATGCGGGATAATCCTCTATCCACAGCCATAGCCATCTGAAACTTAAATACAACCCAATTAATTTGGAATAAATATTTTTTGATTCATATATCGCTTTTTTTGAAGCGATCCAAAAGATAATAAAATAAATTAATATACCTATTAGCCCAAAATATGTAAACACTGATACAATTAATGATTCTGCCCTCCTACGTTCGTCAGGTCTATCATTTACGCCTACTTCATCGTAGATATACGCAAAAAATGGTGATTCATATCCTCGCGACATTGAACGACCTTGTATAATATAATTATGATTGAAAGCCGACAAGATAGCCTCCTCATATAAAATAGTCCTAGAATCTGATGCTAAATCTTCGTCCTCTCCATTCTTTCCTGTTGTTGTTACAGCCCCTTCTTTAACTAACCACTCATCTAACTTTAATATATTAAAACCGGTTGTTAAGGCTATTAGGACAAACAAAAGCGGAGAAAAAAACAAAAGCTTACTAAATATGCCAAATAAAATGGATAGTCTCTCTATTATTACTTTCTTATATAAAGAAACACCAGCTACTAAACAAAGAAACATCTTTATCCAGTCACTTCGGTCAGAAATACACATAATTAATGTTATACCTGCTGCTAATAGACTCATTATCCGCACTTTCTTAGACAAGGCTGGTAGGAAAAACAATATAAGAGTATAGGGGATAAGTAATTTGGCATATGCAGACCTCTCTTCACAAAAGGGCACAACGACTAATACTAATATCAACCAAGATGGTATAAACCATTTGCTCATCAATTGAGGGAAGCGTTCAGGTTTTCCAAAAACACAAATAGATAAAGGTAACGAAAAAAACATCAAGTTTTCACATAACTCTTTATAATCAGTATAGCCAGAAGCCATATACATTGCATATGGTATATGGATAAAAATAAAAATGAACCAGAACTTTACTATTTTGGAACACATTAATGTGTCTACATGACTAATTTTATATAAAAAAAATATATATAATATGTTAACAATCCACCAGAGCTGGGTTACCAGGGGCATTGATGGAAACGAAGTATTTATAGAAATAGTATGATATGATAGAAGAACCAGCAAAAAAGACAAGTTTTTCACATATTTTCTATCCTTTATTTTACCAATAGCATCCATTTTCTATCTTCTCTGCAATTCTAGGTTTACAATTCTGTCCTGGAAACACCCAATTCTCATTCATCAACTTACGATAGGAGCCTTCTGGTATACCCCAACCATTAACACCATACAATGGATTTTCCCATCTTTTCCCTTTGATACCAAACAATAGTTGAAGTGCCCCACCTAAGTGAATAGCCTTTCTTCCCATTCGTTTACAATATGCAGCCAATGGGAATCCGTATGCGCCACAACCTATAAGGCAAATATCAAAATCTTCTTTGAATATTTCTTCCTTCATCCACTCCAATGCCTCAAACCAATCCTTAAATCCATTATTGTCGCCTCCGAGAGACTGTACAGCTTTGACCACTCGAAGATCAAATAATGGTAAAACTTTTTCATTCTTGAAAAGGAGTGTTCTATTTTCTTTGTATTGTAATTCTATATCTTCTTTAAAGGGATGTACAACTACAACCTTCTTCATTGACAATGCACGCGTCCAGGGATTATCGCACCAAAATGGTTCTAAAAACATAAGATGTGTGAACTTTGGATATTCAAGATTATTGCGATCGGCAACATCTTTTGCGAACTCAACATCACCGGAAAACCAACAACCTAATAAATCTGTCTGTACCGAATCTTCTATCATCAATTTACTAAATCTAGTAACTGTGTCTGGATTTGAAGGAAAGAATCCTGACCACTGTTGCATTTGATTGAGTATATTTTGCATCCACCACCATTCCTGTTGCTCTCCTTTTATATACTTCAACCATGATTTTTCTTTACTTGTCACCCCCAGGTAGTTCCTAACACATGCTAGCTCTGTACTTCCATATCGCGCAATCATACAGGGATTGTCGCTTGTCAACATAGAATAAATGAAGTCCGATGTCTGTTGTGCATTATAAGGAGAGTCTACAACAAGTCGGTATTGAGGCCCTGTTGTATGGAAAGCTTTACTGTATAACTTTCGTAAAACTTTAAGCGTTGTGATGGAAATAATATTCATCTTACAATCTTATTTTTTAATATAGTCATGACAATTTTCTAATGATCCGTTTCCAGTACATCTCTATAAAGGAGGACAGGAATAGATAAATATGGGGTACGGTGTTGTCCGGATGCTCTTTAAAGTAAAATCCAAATATTTATTCATAGAATTATTTTTTGAATAGTTTCGACTTTAATGATGAGATGAGTGACATTCTTTTTCTCCCAACTGAAAGCATTTTAGATAGACGGTTTAATTGATTCTGATTCTCTGCTAAGTTCAGCGACTGGAGACTATCAATTCGTTCTTTCAACAGCAAAGCGCCATTCTCTGGAAAATGTTTTTGAGCAAAAAGATATGCTTGGGAACAATACCCTTTATAATCATTATATATCAAATCGAATATTTTTCTAAATGTATTTTGGCCTTGAATCGCAACTATCTTTTCTGTCGTTCTCGTCCTATCATATTCATATTCTGGCAAATGGTATCTTTTACACTCACCTGCCTTATATGGTTTTTCCGCTTTCCACAATTGAATAGTAGGTTTAGCTCGCAACGAAAACTCCAAGGAAGAAGTCCCTGATGCCAAACCTATATCTGTATTATTTTTAATATAATCATCTAACGCTTCGCCTAGTAGTTCTCCCATAAAGTTAACAGGGAAACCTATTTTTTTTATATAGTCCTGCACATATTGAATTCTGTCTCCTAATCCAATAAGAGTCAATGATAGCGATAAATCTCTTGATAAACTCTTCAAATCATTTATATACGATAATATATCATTCAATTTATCGGAATCAATACGTCCTAACCAACAAAAACGAACAGGATTACCTATAGCAACAGAATCGTTCATTGGTCTATTCCATTTATCCTCAATAAGAATAGGTAATGTATTCACTACGAAATTATCAGGAATATATTGCAACGATACTAAATAATGATCACTATCATTCAAATAACATATCTGTCCATTCTTTGACATTGTTGACAGTAATCTGCCAATTTCTTTCCGCGTTGACTTTGTGAGTAAGTGCCTATTAATGTAAACATCAAAACAACTTACGCACCAAAACAATAGAAGAGTTTTATTTTTATCGTAATCTATACAGCTATCAAAATGCCGCACATGATTAAGTGTATTAATCACAACCGACTCGGAAGGGATAGATACCTTCACGTCATCTGAATAATCGACAAAAGTGATTCCAGAATTCTCAGTAATTTGAGTTCTTGCAAAACCATCGGTGTAGTCTACGTAAAAAACATTATATTCTTTGCTATATTTTGCCATTGCTTTTGCATACCTGATAAAAAGGTATTGGCTTCCGCCAACACATTTACACGGCAAGAAAAAGTATATATTTTTTAAATTCATACTACTGACCGTCAATTATGACGTTTACTTTTTTCGTAATCTAATATACTCTATATAATCATACGTATACCTATCCCTGCAATACTCTTCATCTGCGAGAATTAGAGATACCCCCTCCTCTTTATAACTATGTGTTCTAAACCAAACGCCAGGGCGAATAATTAATCCTTTACCAGGGTCATCGAGTAAGACACTCGTTTTCTCAGTTCCATCATCCAAGTCCACCACAAACGACCCGTGAACAGCTATCATTATTTCCATTCCTTCCAGAAGAGCATGAGCACCCCTATCCTTACCTTCTTGAATATGATGTAGCCAGAAGACACGTTTTACTTGAAATGGCAGTTCCTTATCTATCACACTTATTGCTCCACGTTCGTCTGTAAACGTGGCTATATCTATCAATGTACAGTCGTGTATGGTGTAACTTGTATTCATCCTCAATCCATCTTGCTCAACTCACGGAACTTTTCTACTAAAGCTTCCTGATGTTCAATCAATTCATAGTTTTCCTTACGGACAGCATCATCTTTCACACAGAGGCCAAAACGCTGGATAGACTTCAAGAAGGCATCATCAGCAGGAAGGTCGCGAGTTTCGTACTCCTGATTCTTCTTAATGGTACAAGTGGGGACAAATCCGGTAGGAGCTGTCAGAACACGACTTGATGTTAGTGTTCCTTTACTGCACCAGATTTCCACATCACACTTGTAGTCGTTATCCATACCAAAGGCTAACTGAGCAACAACTCCCTCATCATTAACCACTGTAGCTGAGCCATACATATCCACCTCAAATTCTGGCAGATAATTGGCAGTGGCAGCCACCAGTTTTCCATTCATGCCAAGGAGTGTAGTAGCATACTTCATGGTATAACCACCAGCGTCCAGCAATGCTCCACCACCCAATGCTTTGTTATAGCGGAAGTCACGTGAGTCACGTCTGGGGAATCCAAAAGTGATTCTGTACAGGCGCACGTCACCTATCTCTCCGCTACGAATTATGTCATTGATGGCTTCCAATTGGTTATGGAACACAAACATATAATCCTCATGCAAGGCCAGATTACGTTCCATTGCCAATTCAACCAGTCTTTGAGTATCTTTCAAACATGTAGTGGAGGGCTTCTCCACAAATACATGCTTATTATTCAGCAAAGCCTTTTCTGCCCACTTAAAGTGTAGTGCCGGAGGAAGAGGAAGATAGATGGCATCAATCTCATCTGAGGAGATCATAGTACCATATCCTTCAAAGATCTTTCCACCATAGTTATCTACAAATGTCTGAGCCTTTTGTCTTTCTTTGGCAAGAATCTCATCCGTAGCACCTACAAACTCTTCCTTGCTGGCAATCGCCACACCTACATATTCAAACCCCTCTGCCAACTTTAATGAAGGCAGAAACCTGCGGAAAGCAATTTCAGAAGGACAGATTATTCCTATTCTTATCATTTTTCTTGATTTAGAATCCGTACATGTCAACTAGTACCTTCTTCATATTCTCGATGGTGTAGTCAAGTCCTTCATCAGCGAGACTGGTGTAGAACGGCAGACGGGCAATACGATTACCCAAATCCTCAGTAATAGGCAGGTCTTCAGGCTTATAGCCAAGACGCAATCCGTATGGTGCAGAATGCAACGGCATATAGCCAATATACACATATATCTCTTTCTCCTTCAGTTTGCCCATGAAGTTAAGTTTGTCCTCCAGAGACGGGAACACTGCCCAATATGCATGATGGTTTAACTGAACATATTCCTTAGGCTGGAATACACCAATGATACCTTTCTCTACGTAAGGAGCAAAGAGCTTGGTGTAAGCCTCAGTCAATTTGCCACGTTTTGCCTTAATCTCTTCTTCATGCTCCAACTGAGCATAAAGCATTGCACCTAGAACGTCAGAGAGAAGATAGCTTGAGCCCTTATCAACCCAACTGTACTTGTTCTTCTGACCATTGATTACCAAGCTACGGTCAGTACCCTTTTCCTGAAGGAAGGTTGCACGCTGATTCCATTCGGGCACATTGTTAATCAGCAAACCGCCCTCGCCGGCACTGTAGTTCTTGGTTTCGTGGAAAGAGAATGCAGCAATGTGTGCTTTCTTACCGGAAGGTACACCCTTGTAGTAACTACCGTAGGACTGTGCACAATCCTGGAAGACAATCAGGTTATGACGGTCAGCAATCTCACGAATCTCGTCAATATCGCATGGTACACCAGCATAATCAATAGGCATGATCATCTTGGTCTTGGGAGTAATCAACGCCTCTATTTTTGTGTAGTCAATGTTCATTGTCTTGGGATCAACCTCGCAGAATACGGGGAAACCACCAAAGAGCACGACAGCATTAACAGTAGAGCTGAAAGTGTAGGAAGGAAGGATTACCTCATCACCTGGCTTCAAGTCTGCCAGTACAACACCCATTTCGAGTGCTGCAGTACCCGAAGGACAGAGGAATGCACTGTCATATCCATATTTCTCCTTCATCATTGCAAGCACTTTCTTGCAATAAGTATGATTACCACAAATCTGTCCACTGCGAAGGGCATCAATCATGTACTTTTCCTCGTCACCAGTCTGGTACGTCTTGTTAAATGGAATTCTCATAATGTATGTTACTATTTAAATTTTAACGCAGAAAGCAGGCTTCTTGCCTGAATATTTAAAAAGTTATTGAACTTCAAGAAGCTGAATAATTGATTAAGAGTCATCCAGCGATAATTATCGGGAACATCTATTGGAAAATCATCTCCGACCTTAATCAGCATATTACGGTTTTGCTCGTGATAAAAACGCCCTCCCTCTTCTGACTGTAATGTATCGAAAACTATCTGTTCTTTAGGTGCATTCAATACATAAGACAGGAAAGGCAAACTAGTGGTACTCGTTGAGAACTTTCCTGTAAGGCATTGAACTGTCGGAGCCAATTCCATCACGTCATAATTACCACACTCCAGTTTAGCTTGAACCAAGAAATGTGGAACACCTCCAATATTCTTAATGATAAAAGCACAAAGTCCTTGCTGTTGGGGCTGAACTAAAGGCTGGCTCCAAGAAGAAACTTCTCTACTAGAAATGGTCACTTTAACGCCCACAACTTTGAAATATTCTTCATCATCACGGGAAATATCATATTCGTTGATATTCCATCCCTGAACATCTTTAAGGGGTTTGGATGTTACAAGAAGGTTATACATCGCTTTTTGGCGCGAAAGCCATGAAATATTTTCATCCATGGTGTAATAACCTATCTTTTCTTGCATAGACCTTATCAACGAACGGCCCCAATCACTCATTTCACCAAGGTCAACCAATGGAGTAAGGTACTTAGAAAAGTCAATACCTGAAATGACAGTACGAGTGTCCATATTCACCATATTGTCATGATACATCAACTCCTTAATCTGCCCCAATGTCATCCAACGGAAATCCGGGAGCAACTCTATATCCTCATCAACTTTGATGATTATATTGCGATTGCGCTTACGAAGGAAACGTCCACCTTGCTCACTCTGTAATTGATCAAGAAGTATTTGATGGGGCTTAGCATTGACGAAATAGTCTAAGTATGCCGGTTTCTTTCCTTGGTGCACTTGAGTAAAGTTACTCTTAGTCGCTTGAAGAGTTGGTGATACCTGTACATTATTTACATTCCCTGGTTCAATCTTAGACTGCATCAGAAAATAAAGCACGCCATCTATCTCTTTAGTCAAAATCCCAAGGAAACCCACCTCAGGCTGGTTAATGATAGGCTGATCCCAACTATTCACCTTGCCATAGTCCGTCTCCACATGGATTCCTTCAATGGAAAAGAACTTTCCACTGTTATGGCGGAGCGACATGCTTTCATCAAAATGCCAACCCTCTAACTGAGCCAATGGCTGACGGTCAATCTTAACCTCAACCTCAGTATTGCGTTTATTTATCCAATTCGCAATTTCCGCATCGGTAGAAATTGTACTCTTAGTTGTTACGAGTGATTGAATCATAGGTCCATCATTTTTATTTGCTTACAACCTTATTATCACTGATGTCTGTAAACACCGAAATACCGTTATAAATGACCACATTGGCTCCTATTTTTAGGTTCATGTAGATTGTAGCCCCCATTCCTATTAAGGTGTTCTCTCCAACCTTAATTCTGCCTGCCAATATTGCCCCTGGTGCAATTTTTACCCCGTTCCCAATAATGCATTCGTGAGATACCATCGTATTGGTATTGATGTAGCAATTATCTCCAATAACAGCACAACTACCAATATTAGCTCCAGAAAGAATAACGTTACCTTCGCCTAAACGGCATGAAGTTTCAAGCTTTGCATTAGGATGAATGATATTGGGCAGTAAATATCCAAGCGACTTAATCTTTGCAGCAATATCTCGCCTTGCAAAGAAAAGAGGGTTGTCTATACTACTTTCCATAGCAGCCATGCAATTTACAGCCAATCGAAGCCCTTTATAATAAAGTGCCTTTAAAGTTTCTTCTATAGGCCCTAGAACTTCGTACCCATATCTCATTTCTCCCTTTGTGGCGTAATCGTCCACAATACCTACGATATTATATTCTCTACTGAGATTAATAGCATCTACAATCAACAAGCAAAGACCACCTCCCCCAACTAATACAACATCGTTGCTCTTATATAAAGATTCCTCACGTTTATTTTTTTGAGTAAACGTATTCTCTTTGTTTAAATAATTATCAATATCCTCAGTTTTTATAATCCCGCTTTTCTTAATTAATGTGAGATCCAAGCCAATCTTTTCAGCATATGCTATGGCCTTTTTGGATGCATTAATATTGGCATTCTTACTTTTTTCATCTTTCTTTGCCTTAAATTCTGCAAAACATGATTCTGCATCTTCTTTCAACTCGAAAATCATTCCGGCACTCTTACCAATCTCAACTTCATCCATATCTTTAACAAAAAGCACTACATAACCTGAGAAATCTGCAATATACTCCTCGGTAGCTTTAGAGGTCTCAGTACAATACAATACTTCACCCTCTTTTATGTAATCTAATTGCTCCTTTTGAATGTCAGCAATAGTCACTTTCGTATCATTGACATTCAGCGTTGGGATTATTAAATCCTTGTATTTGCCTTTATATTCCATAATTTGATAATTTTTGATTACACGTTTATTGATATTTGTATTATCTCGTTCAATGTAGGATGGGCATGGATAATGTCCTTGGCATCATCTATGGTCACACCCAGATTCATCATAGTCACCACCTCCTGAATCAAATCAGAAGCATGAGCGCCCATGATATGACAACCCAATATGGTTCTCGTTTCGTTGTCAATAATCAATTTGCAGAAACCATCAGGCTCTCCCATAGCCACAGCCTTACCAACGGCACCAAAGGGAACCTTGACGGCCTTGTAATCCAGTTCCTCATCATCGCATTGAGCTTCTGTCAAACCAACAGACGCAACCTCAGGAATGGTGAAGACAGCAGCGGGTACCAGATTGAACTTAATCTTATCACCCTTGCCTTTAATGTGGTTCAAAGCTCTTGTGCCTTGGAAGGTAGCCATATGCGCCAGCATCATCTTACCATTCACGTCACCAATGGCATAGATATGCGGTACGGAAGTCTGCATATTATCATCAACCTCAATACCTTTCTTATTATATGCAATGCCTTCGGCTTCAAGATTCAAGTCTGAGGTATTAGGCGTTCTGCCTACGGCCATCAGCACTTTGTCGCACTCCACATTGTATTCCTGGCCTTTCTTTTGAAAGGTTACAAAACCTTCATCGTCAATGGCTGTCACTTGAGCATCAGTCTCTATCTTGATACCTTGCTTTGTGAGAAGCATCTTTAATCGCTTAGAAACTTCTGCATCGAAGTTGGGCAATACCTGTGAAGCATATTCTAGTATGGTCACCTCTACACCAAAACGATGCAGATAAGAAGCCATTTCCAAACCAATCACGCCACCACCAATTACACAGATGCTTTCCGGCAATTCTTTCAAGTTCAAAACGTCCGTAGATGTAAGGACTATCTCTGAATCTGCACCAGGGATAGGCAGTATGGCTGGTTTGGAACCCGTTGCTATGATGATGTCTTTGGCTGCATATTCCTCACCATTTACAATAACGGTTTGTGCGTCCTTGAGACTAGCCTTACCCTCAACAATGGTGATATTGGGATTCTTCAACAAGTAAGCCACTCCATTCCTGAGTTGGCCGACCACAGCCTCTTTTCTTTCTGCAACAGCAGCAAACTCCTCCTTTCCAGCATAGTGGCAGAAAGTCTTGGTTGGAATACAACCTTCGTTTAAGCATACACCTCCCAAAGGGCCGTCATTAATCAATGTAACGGTCATTCCCCTCTTGGCTGCTTCAACCGCAGTTTCATACCCACCAGGGCCTGCACCTATAATAATCAGATCTGTCATTTACTTCGCTCTTAAGAATTCAGGGGTATAATACCCTTGTTCTATCTTTTGTATCTCATTGACCTCATCATCTGTCAGCACCTTCTCGCCATCGCACAAACTCTGTGCAATATGGTTCCTCAGTTCTTCAACAGACAATTTCAGTCCTAATTCTTTCAAATTCACTACACGTTGTCTTACCGACTCTATTCCGTGTTTCTCTAACTTTTGTTTGGGAGGTGTAATAGCCTCCATCAGTGTCTGTAAGTTCACGTCATACATCAAAGTTCCGTGAACAATACTTGCCTTTTCTTTTTGGAAGAGCGCATTGCCGGAAACTTTCCTACCACCAATCAGAATATCATTATGTTCTGTCTTGACTGCCTCAAATCCTAGTTTTTTCAGCTCATCTGCCAGATTATTCAGAAAGCCATTGAATGCTACATCCGAAGTGACTTTGGGTGTGATATAGGAAATCATGATGTTTCCCTTGTCTGCATACACGCAACCGCCACCACTTTTTCTTCTATAATATTGAATATGGTGCTGCTCGCAATAATCTACGTTGACTTCTGCAAGCATCACCTGATTGCGTCCGAAGATGACTGTGGGTTCAACCTGCCAAGTAAACAGCAAATCTTCCCCACAGTGTTCTGCAAGGTACTCTTCCATCGCTAGATAGAAGGGTAGTTTGTGTTGCTCGTCTTCGGGTAGCCTAACGTATTTCATCAGTGACTGGTGCAGTACTGATAAACTCTTTCAATTTCAGCGGCAACGCTTTCTTCCACTTCCTTCACATCTTGCTCAGAGAGTTGCTTTGCAACGCTCTTGATGCAGTCGTGTTCGTGCCAGTAGTCATCACGCTCCTTAGGAATGTAAGCGCGTTTATCGCTCTTGCTATGACCGCAGAAACGGTGTGTCAGCACTTCCGCAAACTGAGGCTCACGAGTTTCTCTTACTCTCTTCACAGCAGTTTCAAGTACACTGTAAAGGTTGTCAAAGTCGCTGGCCTCAACCCTTGTGTAAGGTAATCCAAAGCCCTTTACACGGTCTTCAAACACTACAAATGGATTGGCTGTCTCTACGGGAGTACTCATGGCATAACCGTTGTTCTCCAGAATGTAGAGTACCGGGAGCTTCATCTCTGCAGCCAGATTGAAGGCTTCCAATACGTAACCTTCGTTCATAGCTCCATCACCAAAGTCCACCACACTGATGGCGTCTGTCTTTTCCTGCTTCAAGGCAAAGGCAATTCCCGTGGCAATGGTGGCCATACCACCGGTAATACCGTTGGTGAAGTAGTTCTTATAATACACATGCTGACTTCCTCCTAGTCCTTTGGCCATACCATAGGGTTTACCCATAATTTCGCCCAGAAGGGTTTCGGGTTTCATGGTCATCATCATGGAGAGACCATGAGCACGGTGTCCACTGCACAGGTAGTCACGATTGATGTCAATCAGGTAGCTCATGGCTGCAGGAACTGCCTCTTGTCCAATACAGCAGTGGGTGGTTCCACGGAGCAAGCCCTGAGAGAAGAGTGATTCAATCTTATGCTCCATCTCACGGATGAGCATCATTCTGTATAATACTTCTTTCTTATCCATTGTTGCTCCTCCTTACCAGTTAAGTACTACATTTTTGATATCTTCCATCTGCGGCAATGCCAGTGCTTCAGCCTCCTTGGAGGTTCCAATGATATGCTGGCTGGCACCAATGGTCTTGAACTGGGCTTTCAGTCCACGTTGTACCATCTGGCTGATGATGGTATCACCAATACCAAACGGAATGTGGCCTTCTTCCACGGTCAACACCTTCTTACTATCTTTCAGCAGGTTCTGCAGCAGATCAAAGTCCATGGGGCTCAGGCCTGAGATGTCCAGCAAGCGGACCGCCACTTCCTCTTCCATATAGAGGTCGTAAAGGGTCTGGAGCAGTGGACTAATCAGGCCGCCATAGCTTACAATGGTCACTTCTGCTTCCTCATCCGGGAAGGTAACTTCTGCAATGGGGAAATCACCTCCGTGGTATTGGATGTCAAATGCACTGGCAATCTTTTCTGCTTTGAACATCTTGCGGGTGTAGTCCAGCTTATTTTCAGCAAAGATTACCGGCACACCCAGTTCCATAGCCTTTACCAGTAAGTCACCCGGTTCGTGAAGTACAGACGGAGAAATAACCGCTATGTTGGGCAAGCCTACATAGAGTTTCTCCAGACTCTGGCTGTGAGTTGCACCATAGCCACGGTAGCCTCCCATCGGGTCACGCACCACTAGGTGCAATTTCTTTTCAAAGCCCTCCACAAACTTGGATGCGTGATTGAGAATCATATCCATGATCAGTGTACTGAAGTCACCGAACATGATTTCAATCATAGGCTTGTAACCCGCCAATGCCATTCCTACGCCAAGGCCGGTGAAACCTTGTTCAGACATGGGGGTGTTAATGATCTTGCCGGGGAACTTGGCAGACATACCCTTTGTGATGGTGTATGCACCACCGTAGGGATCTGCAATGTCCTCACCCAGAAGGAAACATTTCGGGTCGGCAAGGAGTTTTTCTAATCCTGATATCAGGGATTCTTTGTATGAGTTCATAATAATTCTATTTCAATTCCGGATGTGTAAGCGTCAATGACGTAACATCCTCTTTCATCTCATCAATAACCTTCAAAAGATATTGACCATACTGATTTTTAAGCATGGGTTTAGCCAACTCACGCATCTTCTCTTCGTTTATCCAGCCATTGCGGTATGCTATGCCCTCCAAGCAGGCGACTTTTAGGCCTTGACGTTTCTCTATTACCTCAACAAAGGTTGAAGCCTCAGCAAGACTATCGTGAGTTCCGGTGTCTAACCAAGCAAAGCCACGGCCAAACACCTGCACCTTAAGTTCTCCGTCTTTCAGGAATTCTTGGTTCACTGTGGTAATCTCAAGTTCACCACGGGCAGAGGGCTTAATCTGTTTGGCCACATCTACGACCTTGTTTGGATAGAAGTACAAGCCAACAACAGCGTAGTTGCTTTTGGGTTCTTTGGGCTTTTCTTCTATACTAAGGCAATTACCTTCTCTATCAAATTCAGCTACACCATAACGCTCTGGATCAGAAACCCAATAGCCAAATACTGACGCCTTACCATTGACTTCTGCATCACTTACAGCCTGGCGTAGCAAGCCTGTAAAACCAGCACCATAAAAAATATTGTCACCCAATACTAAGCAGGCACTATCATTACCAATAAACTTCTCTCCTATAATGAAAGCTTGCGCAAGTCCATCTGGTGAAGGCTGTTCTGCGTACTGAAAGTTTACTCCATAGTCTGAGCCATCGCCAAGCAGGCGTTTAAATCCAGGGAGGTCGTATGGCGTACTGATGATGAGAATGTCTCGTATTCCTGCCAGCATTAATGCAGAAATTGGATAATAAACCATCGGTTTATCATAGATAGGGAGCAACTGTTTGCTCACACCCTTGGTAATAGGGTAAAGTCTAGTACCGCTACCACCAGCTAAAACGATTCCTTTCATACTAAAAAGTTTTCTTTATTTATTAAAGAATTCGCAATCTTTGTTTTACAACAAAAAACAACTTCTGTCGCATCAATTTGTCCATAAACACCAAAGACGATACTCCAACTGCACTCATGATGACAATTGTCTGAAGGGCCATTATCCAGAAACTAGATACAGGCCAATATCTGTAAATAAATATACTTATAGCTACAGGAAAAATTGAAACTTTAATCATCTGCCATGTATTATTTAATATGTATGTCCATTTATAATCTGGAATATATTTACACAAAATAACTGGCTTAACAACGTAACTATAAAGTAGGGTTGTGGCCAACGTCAGATACTGTACCCACATCACTCCTCCCCCAGCTTTTAGGATGAAGTACAATGCTATCACTCCAAATATTGTAACAAACACACTCGCGAAGGAATTCTCTTTCAGTCGTCCACTAGCCATCATCGGTGTATATAACATCCATGCATAGGTTCCAAAAAGATTGGCCCCAAGGATCCATTGCGCGAAAACAACTGCATAATCTGGAACATCTACTAGCCATAAATTCAAAACATGTTCCATCAATACAATAAGCGGTAGGCTTAAAAGCAACATCAAATCAAAAACATAGATTGATGTTTCTAACGTCAGTTTTCTTGATTCCGAATAATCTTCTTTGGCATATAATTTAATAATCTGGGGATTAACAGCTGTTACAAAACCATTCCTAAATTGACATATAGCTGAATTGATCTGATTACCAAGTTGTTGAGCTGCTATAATCACTGGATTAAAAAACATATTCATTACAACTGTTAATCCTTGTATGCCTAACACTTGAGAAACATTTGCAATTAAACTCCATGATGAGAAAGACATCATTTCCTTGAAAACTGGCATGTCAAAGCGCTTCAGAAGGTGAGATTCATCATAATGGCGTATACAATAAAAACGATAGAATAATGAAACAGAAATCTGAACCAGGGCTATTAGAATCGCATAAAAAACTAATTTATCCCATGTATCTAAAGTCAACAAATAAACAATACCGAGTCTAGCAGCCGCTTCGTAGAGGCCAATATAAGCATATACGCCCATATTTTCATGAGCTATAATAACTGAGGTGTATGGAACTTGTGTTATAGATACCACTGTTGTAAAGACAGAAATAACTAGAACCCATACAGCTGCGTCGAGTCTCTCAGTGGGAATAACGAGTTTATGCTCAACAAACCAAACACCACCAGTTAAAAGAATAATGGCAACTAATGCAGAAAGGATGAGATGTGAATAGAAGGCTGTTGAAAATGTGACTTTTAAACTATCGTAATTATCTTTCCCCAGTTCAAATGTGAGGAACCGAGATGTCCCGGTGCTAAGAGTCGCATTAAGAAAGCCTAACATAGCCACCACACCACCTACGGACGCATAAATACCATAATCGCTTGCTCCCAGTTTATCAAGTACCACACGTTGAGTAAACAAGGATACGAACATAATAATAAGCATCCGTATGTACAAGTATAGTGTATTTTTTGCTATTCTCCTTTTGTCTGTATGTGTTTCAACCACGCTATAATTCAATTATTAAAAAAATAATATTCCGAGTCGGATAACTTTAACATGATGTTATCCGTTCATTTATTCAATATGAGCAAGAGTACCATAGTTTATCCCTTCCTTCATCTCGCAAATGACTTTCTACAAATAAACATATTGATTCTTGAGATTAGTGCAAACACGTCAAACTATCTTTATACCAATCAAACAGTTTCTGGACTCCTTCGTCTAATTCAACTTTGTGCGTCCAACCCAGAGAGTGCAGCTTGCTTACATCAATGAGCTTGCGCATAGTGCCATCAGGCTTGCTAGCATCAAAGGCTACTTCGCCCTCAAAGCCTACGGCCTTGACAACAAGCTGGGAGAGCTCACGGATGGTCAGTTCCTTGCCAGTGCCCACATTGATGTGGCAGTTGCGGATCTCGCCCAGGTTGGGGATATAGCCGCCACGACCGGTACTGTGGTTGCGGTCAACCACTCCGTCAGCAGCCACACCATAATGCACGCTGGAGTATTTCTCTATACCAATGATGTCACTGAAGTCCACATTCAAGAGCACATGCACACTGGCATCTGCCATATCCTCGCTCCACAGGAACTCGCGGAGGGGTGTGCCGGTGCCCCAGAGGGTCACCTTATTGTCTTCTATGCCGTACCAGGCCAGGATCTTGCGGATGAGTGCCTCATCGCTATTGCCATCTATCACATAGCGCACCTGCTCACCGTTTTCCTTGATGTTGGCTCCCACGGGACGGATAGTGAGGTCACGACGGATCTTCTGCCAGTCGCCCTCGTGCAACAGTTTGGCCAGATACACCTTCCTCATCATGGCGGGCATCACGTGGCTGTTCTCCAGATGGAAATTGTCGTTGGGGCCGTAGAGGTTGGTGGGCATCACGGCAATGTAGTTGGTGCCGTACTGCAGATTATAGCTCTCGCACATCTTCAGGCCGGCAATCTTGGCTATGGCATACTCCTCGTTGGTGTACTCCAGCGGACTGGTAAGCAAGCAGTCCTCCTTCATGGGTTGGGGTGCATTCTTGGGATAGATACAGGTGGAACCCAGGAAGAGCAATTTCTTCACTCCATGTGCGTATGCCTCTGAAATCACGTTGCACTGGATCTTCATGTTCATCATGATGAAGTCGGCACGGTAGAGCATGTTGGCCATGATGCCGCCCACAAAAGCGGCAGCCAGCACAACAGCATCGGGCTGTTCTTCATCAAAGAACTTCTTGACAGCCACTTGATCTGTCAAATCCAGTTCCTTGTGAGAACGACCAATAAGATTATTATAACCCCTACTCTTCAGGTTATTCCAGATAGCAGAACCAACAAGTCCGTTGTGGCCTGCTACATATATTTTAGATGATTTGTCCAACATATAAATATTAATTTGAAAACAGATGGAAGAAGTCTTTTACTGTTTTTCCTATCGACTTCTTGTAGTTGATAAATGCTTCCATCACCTTTGCAGAGCCATGATTAGGAATAAGTTCATAATCAGCAATTGCAGCTGGTATGAGACAGGATGAATTAGCAGGCACAAGCACTTCATCACCAGTGGCACGCACACGGATAGTGAACGGTTCCCCAATATTCATAATGATAATGAAAGAGTCGTATTTTATCATATTTCTATGAAAAGGCTCATTGGTTTCCACTATCTTAATGCTGAAAAATGGGGTATTCAGAACTTCATTGGCTTTGCCAATATTCTCTGCATGTGGTGTCTTATATTCCGGATAGACAGTGTAGTCGATAGCCTTTGCTGCCAGTTCGGTATGCAACTCTCGTGGCTTACCATCCAGTCCAGGACGGTTATAGTCAAAGATGCGATAGGTGACATCAGACGACTGCTGTATCTCAGCAAGTTTGATGCCTCCACAAATAGCGTGCACACGGCCAGAGGGGAGGTAGAACACATCGCCTTTGTGTACCTCATGTTTTGCAAGGACTTCTGTGATAGTGCCATTGGCAACACGTTCCTTATACTGCTCTGGAGTTATCTTTTCCTTAAAGCCTGCATAGAGATATGCGCCTGGTTCAGCATCTAGGATATACCACATCTCTGATTTGCCAAACTTGTTATGTTCGCGCTTGGCCATCTCGTCATTGGGATGTACTTGTATGGAGAGATCCTGATGGGCATCTATAATTTTTGCCAGAAGCGGTAGATGGTTATTGTACTTGAGTGCAGTCTGCCGTCCAAGGATTTCTTCCGGTCTGCGTGATATGACCTCCGTCAGGTTGTAACGCGCCCACGTACCATTTTCCACTTCTGACTCAGAATTAGGTACACCTGAGACTGTCCAGTCTTCTGTTCCCCATACCAGCGTCTTGCGGTTCTGCTTGAAGAGCATGGGATAGAGTTTGTTGCGACTGGCCTCGATAACGCATCCGATAGTCATGATACGACTATCCGTAAGAGCGAGCATCTCGTGACTCGTGCATTTCTCTACATAAACAAAGGTATCCTTACCACAAACGGTCTTTTTGCCGTCAAGGTCAACTTCCAAGTCTCCATCAAGGACATAAAATCCCTCCTGCATATCAGGATGCACGTGAGCAACAGCGGTTTCATCTGCTTTGAGTTCAGTTACTGCTATCTGTGTGAGCGAGCAACCGGACTCATTGCTGGATAAAAGAACACGTTTTTGCCCTACTCCATGAGACGTGGTGATGGGAGCTCTGTCTGCAAGATGACGTATCACTTTTTTGAAGGCTTTTTACTTAACGATTCCTTTTTCGAGGTACTCTGCAAGATTGGTGCGCACCTTTGCAGCTGCTCCTTCAGCAGCAACCTTTGCAATGTCGCTTTCAACCATAAGTTTAACGAGTTCCTCAAAACTCGTCTTGTTTGGGTTCCAGCCTAGTACAGCCTTGGCTTTTGTTGGATCACCCCAAAGGTTGACAACATCAGTGGGGCGATAGAAATCTTCACTAACAGCAACAACTGTCTTACCAATCAAATTCTCAGGACCTTTGACCACAATACCTTTCTCATTGATGCCTTCACCTTCAAACTTCAATTCAATACCAGCATGTTTGAAAGCCAAGTCGGTAAATTCACGAACGCTGTGCTGAACACCTGTAGCAATTACAAAGTCTTCTGGCTTTTCTTGCTGTAGAATTAACCACATACATTCAACGTAATCTTTTGCATAACCCCAGTCGCGCAATGAGTCCATATTTCCTAAATACAGACAATCCTGCAGCCCCTGGCTGATACGTGCTGCAGCGAGAGTTATTTTACGAGTAACGAAAGTTTCACCACGACGTTCAGACTCGTGGTTGAACAGAATACCTGAGCAACAGTACATGTTGTATGCCTCACGATATTCTTTCACGATCCAGAAACCGTACTGCTTTGCAACAGCGTATGGGCTATAGGGATGGAAAGGTGTATTCTCATTCTGAGGAACTTCCTCTACCTTGCCATAAAGTTCAGATGTTGATGCCTGATAAATACGGCAGGTTTTCTCCAAGTGGCAGGCACGAACTGCCTCCAAAATACGCAGGACTCCAGTGGCATCAACATCAGCCGTAAACTCTGGTGAGTCAAAACTAACCTGTACATGACTCTGTGCTGCCAGATTATATATCTCATCAGGCTGAACTTTATCTACCACCTGTACCAAACCCATTGAGTCACCCATATCGCCATAATGAAGGTGGAAGTGAGGCTGACCTTCGAGATGAGCAATACGCTCACGATAATCTACCGACGAACGACGGATTATTCCGTGTACTTCATAACCCTTCTCCAGAAGGAACTCAGAAAGGTATGAACCGTCCTGTCCGGTTACACCTGTTATTAATGCTTTCTTAGCCATATTAAATTCAATTAAACTGTTATTTATTATTTCTTTTATTCTGCTGAAAATTCTCTGATGCGTTGTTCTTCAGAACGTTTACAAATAAGTATTTGCCCATTTTTCTCGCTCATGATATATCCATCAAGACCTTGAAGAACAACTTTTTTGGCGTCTTCTGCATGGACCACGCAGTTGCTGCATTCATATAGTTTGATATTACCAACTGCACCATTGTTATTATCGTCTTTCTGCAACTTATCATGCAATGAAGCCCAGTTACCCAGGTCGCTCCAACCAAAATCAGCAGGATGAGTGTAAACCAGATTATCTACACTTGCAGGTTCCATTACAGCAAAATCAATGGATATTTTTTCGCACTGCGGGAAGATTGTTGCTACATCACCTGTTGCAGCAATCTTATCCATATCTGCAGCTATATTAGGCTTGTATTTAGTAATGCATTCAGTGATCGTATCTATGTTCCAAACGAAGATGCCAGCATTCCATAGATAATTGCCAGCCTTTAGGTATTTCTCTGCTGTTTCGTGGTCTGGTTTCTCTTTGAAAGCCTCAACGCCACAGATTTCACCTTCCACAACATCTTTGGCTTCAACATAGCCATAGCCAGTTTCGGGGCGTGAGGGCTTAATGCCAATGGTTACAATAGCATTCTTGTTCTCAGTAAATGCAAGTGCATTGCTTATCACCCTACGGAATTCCTCAGGGTTCATTACCACTGCATCTGCGGGTGTTACAACGACATTGGCACTCGGGTCTTCCTTCTTGATGCTCCAGCATGCCCAAGCAATGCAAGGTGCCGTATTGCGTGCAGCGGGTTCTGCAAGGATATGATCTGAAGGAATATCCGGCAATTGTTGCTTTACAATATCTACATACTTTGCATTGGTTACCACCCAGAAGTTTTGTATAGGGCATATGCCCTTAAAACGATCAACAGTGAGTTGAATCAAAGTACGTCCACAGCCCAATATATCAATGAACTGCTTAGGATACTCAGGAGTACTCAGCGGCCAGAAACGACTGCCTACTCCACCAGCCATTATTACTATGTGATTATTTCTCATTATATTTTGCAATTCTATTATTTATAAAAGCGGGGCAAGATTATCAGGTTATTGAACCTTTTGTCTTATGAGAGACCCTGATAAGAGCCCGCCCCATACATAACGATTTTTTATATAGTGTCTCGCGACATTTCTACTTAATTAATTCTTTTGTCCTCTCTAAAGCCTTACTCAATGAATCTTCACATTCCGGTTTGAACCACACCTTAGTTTTCATCTTTTCTATCCAATCGGTATCTTTAAAATGGATAGCAAGGATGGCATAAGGAAATAAACAATTCACCACATCACCATCTGTTGATACGGCCCAGTTTCCATATACGGAGTCAATGTCAGATTGAATATTGAAATAATGAAATTGTTCCAGTATCTTTTCCTTATTCATAGATTATTGCTTTTGCTAATAATTTTATTACTTCCCTTTCTGTTCGATTCTGCGTAATAATTCTTTCTCTAATTTAGCTTCATCACAGAGTACAAATCGTGTAGACTTGTCTCCTGATTCTTCTTTAAACAATTTTAGAGCATCTTTCAATTTACCCGCCCCGCTGACAGTGATGGCACCACGCTGAACAAATATACTCCCTATCATTATATCGGTGGGCAGAAGATAGCAAGTATTATTTTGCCAATCGCTCAACTGATTATTATTGGAGGGCATTGAAGACAAATACAAATTCCCTTTTACAAAGATGTTATCATCAAATATGAAATTTATCTTTTTCATGCCATAATCCATAAAGATATGACTAGTGGAGAAGTATTGATCTGTATAACCAAAACCACTATTCCCGCTATCAAGAACTGTATTGCTTACAAAAGCACAGTCTTCAAAGTTTACATCTGTCACATTTGACATCACAATTTCAAGACCTCTTCCACAATTGGCTATCAAGTTATTCGATATTGTAACACCATCTACTGGAATCTTATTTTGATACGAAGCATGAATGGACACTCCTGCTTCATAGCAGCGCGTAATACAACAATCGCTTACCTTGCAATTTGACACGCCTTCATTTGCATCTAGCTGAACACCGCTACCCTGACTGCAGAAATCAAGTTCGTTTACATAACATCTGCCGCCAATTGCGTCAATCCGACAACTGCTAACTGTGACATTGGATTTGCAAATAAGCCCCTGACCAAAACCAGTAAAAAACAAATTATCAACCTTTGTGCCCTCTAGCATTGCGGCAGCTAAGCCAACAGAAAATTCCAAATGAAGTAAATTGGGATCTGACTCAAGATAGAGGTAGATATAGTCAAATTCAGAATCTAAAACGTTTTTCTTATGATTTGACGTCTGGTAGAAATCCCAGTCCTCTTTTAGATAATTCCTCAGTTGTACACGCCTACCATGAATCTGGTCGTTATCATAATCATGTATACATCCTATGTTATTGACAAACTCTTTATGTGTGGTAAAGCCAGTAAAGTTGTCGCTATTCAGTTTCAACTTCCAAATATTTGGCTCTATCTGCTCCCAGTTGGGTTCCTTTATTCGCTTAAAGCCACAAAGCGTTGGATTATGCCCTTCGCCATATCGACTAATATATTTATTCCGGCATTCTATGGTTTCATAAAATACATCGCCAGCTTTCAATAATATAGTATCTCCCATTGTCAACGCAGCAGCAATGGTGTTTACGGATGCAGAAGCAGAAAGGCCATTATTCGTCTCTGTGCCTTCTGATGAAGACACATAAATGGTCTTACCTTCGACTCCCACTGCAATGATAGACATTGCAGCTGCTATGCAATACTTTATGTAACGTTCGATATATATCATCGTCTTCATTTTATGTTAATCGCATCCGGATTAACCGAAATGTCATTATCATGAATTATAAACGCATTAGGATTAACCGAAATGCCATCACGGTAGGGTGGGGTTTGGTTAAGGGTTCTTCGACGAGCGAAGCGACAAAGTCGATGACATGGTTAATGGTTCAGGGTTCATGGATGTAGATATGTGCTATGTATCGTAAATTTTGCCGGAACTGATAAAAAAGCTGAAGAGGAGATACGATGGTTCTTTTTTCCTATGATCCGTTTGGGGCTCGACCCCAGGCCCCCAAAGTTAAAGGTGGGTCAGGGGACTTAAATGTTAAAAATAGAGTCAAGGAACGAAATTGTTCCAAAAATATTTGGAGATTTGAAACGAAAATGTTACCTTTGCACCATATTTCACGAATAAATAATTGCTGATTATGAAATTTAGTGAATTCTACAAGCTACTCGAAGAACATGGGTGGCGAAAAGATGGAGGTAGCAGGCACGAGCATTATGTGCATCCTGACTACGATCACTTCATCCCGGTGGGCAGACACCCTTCGAAAGAAGTACCGAAAGGGACTCTCAATAAAATGCTGAAGGATGCCGGTATTAAAAAACAATGAAAGGACATGGTCCAACACCATCCCTTTAAACTGCCAGGGGTGGTTTTTAAATGAAGGGTCACAATTAAACAAAATAACAATTTAAAACAAACATCATTTTTATTAACGTCGAATTCAGTACATTCATTTAACAACAAAACTTATCGTTATGGACAAGAAGTTAGTCGGTGTTATAGAAAAGGCAAGTGACGGAGGTTACGGCATCTATGCACTTGAAGATGTGATTCCCGTAACAGGTTACGGACTCACGGAAGAAGAAGCAAAGAAGGACTTTGTGGAACAGATTAAGGAACAGGCCGACTATTACAAAGAGAAAAAAGGCACCTATCCCGAATGGTATGAAGAGAATTTGGAAGTGGAGTATAGGTATGACATGTCAGCCTTCTTTATGAGTTTTCCATTTATCAATGCTTCAGAGTTAGCAAAGAGTCTGGGTATTAATCCGTCTCTCATGAGGAAGTACAAGAGCGGGCTTGCAAAGGCGAGTACGAGACAAAAGGACTTGATTCAGGAGAAATTCAGCGGATTGGTTGAAAGGCTGGAGTTAGTGAAATTCTAAAACAATTATGGCAGAAAGAAAAGGAAATGAGCCGTGAGCAGGTTTTGCTTGCGGCTCAATTCTATTTGTTAAAAAACGTATAAGATTGGAGAAATGTCGAAATATTTAACTATCTTTGTACCTTGAAGGCACAAAGTTGAATTCATAGAGCAACTGAAGACCAGAGTGATATGATGACGACGAAAGAAGTAGGATGTCTGAGGT
>Ga0310691_10001136_pt1 | contig 42950 bp, 39 predicted proteins | sample 176DNAGHGlowgp2_FD_203887 | JGI IMG/M metagenome (GOLD analysis project Ga0310691, IMG submission 203887) | Sheep rumen microbial communities from Palmerston North, Manawatu-Wanganui, New Zealand - 1766 DNA GHGlow gp2 (v2) (version 2) | ecosystem: Host-associated > Mammals > Digestive system >... | reverse complement strand
ATGACCAGCTCGAACTGCTGCTCGTGAGCGACTTGAATCTCAGGAAGGACTGATATGAAGAAGATACTGCCTTACTATAAGGGCGAGTGCATCGCCAAGACACCGCTCGGTTATACGAACGTGACCAATGCCCGCAAACGTATGGACGACTGCCGGGTTAAGAAGGACTTTGAGGAAACGCTTCCCAAGGACTACTGGTACCGTCATTACTATACGTACAGGCTCAAGGAGCCCTGGAGCAAGGACATCAGGCCCGGCCAGTGGAACACGAGCACGTCGATTGGCAGATTCCATACGGAATATTATACAAGGGATTACGTCGATTCTGACACCAAGACGTATTTCGACGATCTGCCGAAGGATATCGCCGCCGCATACAGGATCTTGGAGGAAACTGACAGTAAGGATGAGTATCATACCGTATTGTATACCCTGCTGGAGAACGGATGGAAGCCTGTCCTGTGGAAGGACTTGAAGGACTATGACAAGAGATACCTCAGGTTCGTCAAGGAGAATGTCGAGTTCCGTGAGGTCGAGATAGAGGTGACGGCTACTCCTGTAAAGCGTTAAAATCTATATACAGTAAGTACTGTAATGATAAATTCAGACTGATTATGGAAGGGTTGACAATAGAGCAGAAAGCCGCGGCCTATGACAGAGCCTTAGACGTTTTACACAAATATGACGGTGCGAACATAATGTTTTCACAGTCTCTGAAAGAAGAAATGTTTCCAGAACTCAAAAAAGAGTCTGAGGACGAGAAGATAAAGAAACTTCTCGTTGAAGCGGTGATTCAAGTTTTACAGGACCAATATTGTTCTAACAGAGGCGTTCCGAAAGAAAGGGTCGTTGCCTGGATTGAAAGGCAAGGTGAGAAGAAGCCTGCCGATTCTTACTGCCGGAAGAACTGCAGGGGATTCCAGGAGACCGGAAAATGCTTTGCCGACGGGGATTGCGAGGCTAAAAGAGAGGCAGAATCTGCTGACAAAGCTGAATCGAAGCATGTACCAAAATTCCATAATGGTGATTGGGTTATCGGCAAGGCGACAGAGAATAAGCCGAGGCAAATCGCGGAAATTACAGAAGAAGGGTATAAATCAACCTATGGCGGATGGTACGGGTTTTCCTTTGAAGAAGACATGCACCTATGGTCAGTCCGGGACGCAAGGGCCGGTGATATACTCAGTGACGGAACTGTTGTTTTTATATTCGAAGACCTGATGTCGGACGGTTCAGTGATGTCATATTGCGACTATGATCCGAATAGCGGTGAGAGCGATGCTTTCTGTCCTTTCCCTATGAATTTGGGGTGTTTAAAAATTACTCCCGCCTCCAAAGAACAGCGGGATACCCTGATGAAAGCAATGGCCGGCGCAGGATATACCTTCGACTTTGATAGGAAAGAGCTGAAGAAGGCTGAGCCTGCCGGGTGGGGCGAAGAGGATGATTACAATGTCCAATGCCTGATTGCAAAAGCGACTTCTGATATTCAGGCAGGAAACGCCGGCAGAAACCAGGAATTGATAGACTGGCTTAAATTCCTCAAATACCGTATAACTTCAAAACTGAGCGGTGAGTAGCCGAATAATCATCAAACAATGGAGAAAGTACAGGACAACAGCATATTCAAGGCCCCGGACATATCGGTGAACCTCAATCCGGTATCCGAGCAGGAGTTCCGTGAGATAGTCTATGACCGTCTCCAGGCAATCCTCAAGGCCGAGTTTCCGAACACGCCCCAGAAGCAGTCGATCAAGAAGGGATACGACTCCCTGCAGTTCGCCTGTCCGTTCTGTGGCGACTCGGGTAAGAACCTGTACAAGAAGCGCGGTAATATCATATTTAAGGATGGTGACTTCAAGAACACGTTCAAGTGCTTCAACTGCGGTACCTATATGCCGCTGCGCAAGTTCTTCCAGAGGTTCAACACCCAGCTGCCGGCCGGCGCGACCGACTTCATGATCCAGGGCGAGCAGGCCCGCAGGACCGGCGAGTACCGGATGAACGCCAAGTCATTCGACGCGGACATGTTCGCCGGCGATCTCGAGGAGCTCGCGGTGCCTGTCGGGGCGTTCGCAAAGGCGTTCAACCTGCAGAGGGTGGGTCCTGACTGCAGGAACCGGGCGTTCAACTACCTGCAGGGACGGTGTCAGTACAGATGGGAGCATTTCCTCTATAACCCGTACAGCGACAAGATCATCATCATGAATCTTCTCGACAGGGACAGGATGATAGGATTCCAGACCAGGGATATCAGGTACAACGGCATCGGTCCGAAATACGTCACGGCCTCGCTCAAGAAGATACACGACGGCATCCTGAGATCCGGCCGGGAGGTGCCGCGCGAGCTTGAGGAGATTTCCATGCTGTTCGGCCTGTTCCAGGCGGATCCGAACCTGCCGGTATTCGTGACGGAGGGCCCGCTCGACGCGCTGCTGCTCCCGAACGCCATCGCCACGTGCGGCGCGGGCAAGACGCCGGTCGTCGACCTCCCGTACTGGTGGATATACGACTCGGACAGGGCCGGTCTGAAACACGCGTTCGAGAAGATAGAGGCCGGCGAGAAGGCGTTCATGTGGGACTGGCTCAAGAGGGACCTGAAGATCCGGGACAGGAAGAAGGTTGACGTCACCGACGTGTTCAGGCACTGCAGGGACAATAAGATACCGCTCCCGAAATGGACGGACTACTTCTCGGACAACCCGCTCGACGCGCTGAGCCTGTGACCTTTCAGGTTTTCCGCGTTTAATCAATGATATATAGGTCAAATAACAGACAAAGATATGACGAAGATTTCACAGGAGGCGCTTGAGAAGCGTGCACGTCAGGTTGCCGATTTGCTCGGAGCCGACAAGGTTGTGGTTGCGGTCAAGGAGGGTGACAGCCCGCTTGTCCGTGCGGTTTATAACAAGGATGATGCCAATAAGACGCCTAAGGGTATCAATCCCGCCGATTTGAAGGGACGCGTCCGTGACGCCTATAATTCCCTTATCGACTCTATCGACGAGTACAAGGAGAAATCCGAGTACTTCAATGAGGACGGATCCCTTAACGAGGAGGCCGTGAAGGAGACGGCACGCGCCGCCGCCAAGAAGGTGATCGACATCACCGACGGGCTCATCGCCACGGCGAAGAGCAAGCCCCTGTTCCAGAAGCTGTTCCCCGGCCTGAACGTCGAGGAGGTCGCGGAGCCTGATCACGAGCCCGCGTCTATCAGGGACGAGGAGCCTCAGGATACCTGCGGCAACTGTCACGGCGGCTGTGACGGCAACTTTACCGAGGCCATGAAGATCTTTAACGAGATCAGGAAGGTCCAGGACGCCGACAGCTTCGAGAAGGAGGCTGATCAGTGGTGTGAGGCGTTCATTACGGAGCTCCGCAAGCGCGTGAAGACGCGTAACTTCAACCCGCTGCTCGACAATGAGACGGATAAGACGCTCATAGGTATCCGCATCAAGATCGGCGGTAATATGCGCGAGATTCTTGACAAGATGATTGAGAAGTACCAGCGCAAGGGACTGCTTGATCAGAAGGGCCTTGACAAGGTCGCTGCGGAAATCGGTACGGAAATTGACAAGCTCGCCGCAGAGCTCGGTTTCGGCGATACCGATTCAGACGTGACCGACGACTTCATTACGGTCGACTTCAAGTTCTGATCGCATCGTTTTCATAATTCATAGAACTCCTTTTTAGCCGATAAATACCCGGAAAAATAACCAGGTGTTTATCGGTTTTTCATATGGGTAAGTTCGATTTCGACAATAAGGTCAATGAGGCGTTCAAGGCGGGCAACAGGGCACGCAGGAAGGAGTCCGTGCAGGATACCGTAGAGTCCGTTGATGATGTACAGGCACAGATTGACCGGTTCAGGGAACAGACCGATATAGAGCTTGAGATCAGGGATGGACGCCCGTACTTTGACGGAGACCTGTATCTGATAAACTGTACCGGACTGACTTCATTACCTATTGGACTGACTGTTAAGAAAACCCTGTTTCTTAAAGGTTGTACCGGTCTGACCTCCCTGCCCGCCGGACTGACAGTGGGAGAAGGTTTATATCTTAATAATTGCTCCGGACTGACTTCACTGCCTGTCAGACTGAGCGTAGGTGGTCTGCATCTTAAAAACTGCAATGGACTGACTTCATTGCCTGCTGATTTGACTATCAGTAACGAGTACGGTTATATTTGCGGTGTTCCGGAAAGTCTCAGACCCTTTTTTGAACAATTTGGAATAAAAATCAGTAATTACGGTGATGTATTTGGAAAAAATTGGATGTCCAAACGTCATCTTGTCAGTCAGATGGATGAGGCCTTCAGGGCAGGCAACCGTGCCCGCAGGAAGGAGTCTGTGCAGGATACCGTCGATGCGGTAGATTCCCTGGTCAGATGGGAGAATCAGGAAATCGGCAGGTTCATGCAGTCCAGGGGCATCGTGACCGTCAAGGACTGTGCGGATGTCGACGACATGAAGATGATGCAGTTGCTGTTCGGAATTACCAATCTCCTTACGGCAGATCTCGTGTCAGGCGGTCCGCTGAAATTCAATGAATTAAGGTTTTTTACAGGATTCAAGAGCCTTACATGGCAGGGCGCGCCTGAGCTGACTGAGATTACCCTTCCCCATACGCTTGAAAGGATAATCACGCTCAGCGGGCTTGATATTGATCTGCTTGAGATACCCGCATCCGTCACGTATATCTCACGTAAGGCGTTTACAGGCCTTAATGCGAGAAAGGTCAAGTTTCTCGGATCCGGCAGACTTGTCCTGCCTGAGCTTGTATTCGCGTCAAACCAGAATATACGTGAAATCGAGTCTGAAAGGGATTTGACGCTTGAGCAATGGGCGTTCGCGCAGTGCGGCAGGCTCAGGTCCGTCAAGGCCGTTGACATTACGGATATAGACGATCTCACATTCCTCGACTGTAATGCTCTTGAGTCCGTCGATAATTTGCGGTCGACTGTCAGAATAGGCAATTACGCGTTCAGCGGCTGTGAGAAGCTCAGGTCCGTGTCATGCATGTCGCCGAATCTGTACAGTGTCGGCAAATGCGCGTTCGCGAACTGTTCGTCGCTTGTTACGGCCGAGATTAACGGTACAGACTTCCTGGATATGCCGTTCGCCGGTTGCAGATCCCTGAAGAGATTGTCGATACCCGGATGCGGCAGCATCCAGTCATTCCTGTTCTCGGCCGCGGTAAGCGACAGGGCGACACCTGACGGCATTGTCATAGAGGCGCCTGAGAATATGATCGATCGTATCAGGCAGTCACAATGTATGCCGAAGAACTATACCGTAGTTCCGACGGCCCCGGTATCCGAGGCGTTCAGGGCAGGCAACCGTGCACGTAAGAAAGAGTCTGCGCAGAATCAGACGGGTGATATGTTCGGCGCCGTACCCGATGAGCCTGTGGGTATCCGCGATTTCCTGAATAAGGTCCAGACGTTCCTGGAGGCCCACGGCATCGAACAGGTCGAGTCCGAGCCCTATATGGTCGACGTGCCTGAGGGCAAGTACGTCATCGACCTTCCGCCGAAGATACGCAGGTATAATGACGACGATCCTCAGCCTGAGTTCATGATGATACGGCCGGCGGGATGCGAGGTGTTCATCTGCATCGATCTGTTCGGCACGATGGCGTCCGCATGTGTCGAGTCCGTCGAGAAGTTCAAGGTCGAGGACGGCAGGCTATGCCGTCAGACGGAACAGATAGGGCGTCCGCATTTCACCAGTTCACACCTCTATGCGAACATTGACAACCCGAAGGAGAGATGGATCAAGTTCTGGACTGTGCTGCGTGCGTTCGTATCCGGCGAATTCAGGACCGTTAACGATCTCAGGGACTACCTTCATGACAGTACCATGCCCCCTGAGTACGTGTTCGACTGATAAATAAGTCAAATTAAGCTATGGAAGGGTTATGGACGACACACTCAGGTCGTTCCGGCCGCGGTACGCGCCGGATGGCATGGTGTTTGCTACAAGGGAGGAAGATCAGCTCTACCGCGTCTGTGTATGGGCGACGGATGAGGGATTCAAGAAATACCATCTGATCACTGAGGAGAGGGCTCAGGAGATCATAGATGAATATAAGAGGAAATACGGGGTCCGGCGGTGAACGCCAGGCCCCTTTTACGTTAAAAATAATATATGAAGTCTATGGAAGACATCAATGAGAAGGTGCCGTGGACGTTCGAGGGCAAGGAGAATCTCGAGACGGCACAGAGACTGCAGGCCGGCGAGACCTGTAAGGTGACGGGATACGGCAACTCGATGACGCCGATACTGCTCTCGGGCCAGCCGGTCGTATGCGAGCCCGTCAGGGAGGACACGGTCCTCAGGAAGCGGGACATCGTCCTGTGTAAGGTGAAGGGTCATTTCTACCTGCACCTGATATGGGCGGTCAAGAAGGGCCGGGGAGGCACCGAGACCTATCTGATAGGAAACAACCACGGACACCCGAACGGGACGGTAGGAAGGTCCCAGATTTACGGGAGGGTCATTCAGAAGCTCTGAGGTGACCCTCTGCTTTTCTCTGCGTTTAACTGATATGAGTGATATCGCAGAGAAGAAATACAAGCATATCGAGATAGATCCCGAGACCTGTACGAAGGAGGAGCTCGAGAAGGAGATAGCGAGACTGAAGGACAAATCGGACTTCTACGACTCCAAGCAGCTTGCGCAGAAGCTGTTCCTTAACTCCTGTTACGGCGCCGTGGCCAACAACTGGTTCTTTGGCTATAACAGGGACATCGCGGAGGCCATCACGCTCCAGGGCCAGGATCTGAATCATTTCTCGGAGAATGTCGTCAACCGTTACATCACGCAGTACTTCAAGACCGACACCGCACTGCATGAGAGGCTTGGCGTCAGGACCGAGGACGTGCAGAAGGTGACGTTCCAGGCTGGCCGCCTGACCAATCCGGGCCCGCTGGATCGCAAGGATCCCGCATACAGGCACCTGGAGCAGGACTACTCGTTTACCGTGGCGGGCGACACCGATTCAATATATGTGGAGTTCGGACGCCTGGCCAACCAGCTGCACATCCCGAAGGAGAAGACCGCGGAGTTCTGTGTCAACTTCTGGAACTGGGGCTGTGGCCCGTTCCTCGAGAAGGCCTACGCCGCGTACGCCAAGTCGTTCAACTGCAACGAGAACCTCGAGAAGCTCGAGCTCGAGAAGATCATGTCGACCATGCTCGCGACCGGCAAGAAGCACTACACTGCGTCGAAATGCTTCTCCGAGCCCAACATCTTCTTCCCCAACCCGATGGAGCACGTGTCGGTCACGGGCCTGGAGGTCGTGCAGTCGTCATGCCCCAAGTACGTGAGGAAGTGCCTCAACGAATTCTACCGTTTCATACTCGGCTCGTATGAGGACAACAAGAAGCCCGTATTCTCGGAAATCGTGACGATGCTGAAGAGGTTCAAGGACGGCATCGTGCTCGCCCCGCTCGATCATATCTGCAAAGGCTCGTCAGTCGGCGACTACGGCAAGTTCGTCATCGACGATCACAATAAGGTCATGATAGACCTGCATTGCCCCATACACGTGAAGGGTTCGGCCTATTATAACCATGACCTCTATTCCGACAAGAAGAGACTGCTCCGCTACAGCAAGATTACGTCAGGCTCCAAGGTGAAGTTCTACTATACCAAGGATCCGCAGCGTCCGGTCTATGCGTATCCTGGAAATACTTTCCCCGGTGAGTTCGCTCCGGCCATTGACTATGACGAGCAGTTCGCCAAGCTCATACTCGAGCCTGTCAACAAGATACTTGAGATACTGGGCTATCAGAGACTTCCGGTGAACCTGTGCTATACCAGGTCGCTGCTGTCATTCTGATCCCTGAAAATGAATCTGATATATTTTGAATAACCAGAAGACAAGTCCCGTCCTGTTCAGTACACAGGAGCAGGTGGATTTCGTCCTTGACAACCGTGCACGCGCGGACGCGCTCAAGACGGTGATGAACGACTTCAAGGGCACTGAATGGGGTATCGGCTCCACCGCCTATGCGACAGGCACAGGCCTCTCCCATAACAAGAAGAGTCCGATAGGCTCGATAGGCCTTATGATTGAGGAGGAGGTGATAGAGCACCTGCAGCTTCCTAAGTACAACGGGGTCATTGCGTCCGTCATGCGTGAGCCTAACGGCAAAAGGACCCATCCTGATTTCAGGGTCTCGTTCAGGTGGAAGAACGCCGGACAGGACGAGACGATAGACGTCGACGTCGACCTGAAATGCAAGCTGTGTGAGCGCGTCGATCCGGAAGATGTGCATACGAGGATTACCGGTAACGAGATCCTGTGGAGCGGCGAAAGATACCGTCCGACACAGGGAGACGGCAATAAGCTCTGTCCGTATTCGTCGATTACCGACATCAACCGCAAGCCGACCACGCAGCCCATCAACGATTTCGCCAAATGCCTGACGCTGATGCTCTACTATGTGCCGACCGAGCGCGACTATGCGAGGATTATAGACGTCGACGTCGTGCCCGTGCTGCTTAACCTGGACCTCAGGGCCGACGGCAGCCTGTGCCGCGACGTCAATTCGAAGACCGTACGCCTGTGCCGTCCGTCCGGGGATCTCAGGGAAGCCTGGGAGACCGGTGACAGGCCCGTTCTCATGAATCACTGTGACAGGGTCCGTGAGGCCATGGAGGACCTGAAGACCAATTGTATGAAATATCCATCAGTATGAACAAGAAGGAACTGCACGGCCCGCTCAGGGCATTCGCCGTCAATACATGGGAGTCCAGGGGGCATATCAACCCGGAGGACATCTCAAAGAATGATATCACCGCCAGGATATGGACGCGTCCAGATCCGCTCGTCACAGATCCCGGCACCTATATGGAATATGTCGAGCGCGGCTATAATACGGTCATACCCCGGGAATTCCTGCAATTCCTGTCGGACGCGCCGGAATCCGGGGATTTCCATAGTATCGACAGCCGTGCATGGATAGAGCTGCTCGATACTGACGTTACCGATCCTGATATCTACAAGAAGCTCCTGCCTGAATCGATATTCAAGTGGTGCAGTCCCAATATCTACATCAGCCTGGATAAATGGGATCAGACAAAGACAGGAGACGTCATAATGTTCATCAGGAGACTGCGCAGGGACTGGAACAAACGGGAGGATCTCCGTATCGCCGTCGGACCGGTACTGACGTATTCAGACCTGCTTACGCTGTGCGAGGAGCGGATTGACTATATCATCATCCGTGATCCGGCCGGTCCGGACATCCAGGAGACCGAGCTCACCAAGAACCTGTCAGGGCCGGATGACGCAGCCGGCATCATCAGATCGGCGATGAACGTCAAGGACAATACCGGATACGAGGGCCGTATTATCATAGACGGCGCATGTGCAGACATCCATGACGTGGTGATCGCGTTATGTCTCGGCGCCGACGGCGTGATGCTTAGGGATATATTCGCGTCCTGTATAGAATCGCCCGGCAGGAAGCTGACCAGGCTGATTAACGGCAAGTCTGCCATGCAGACACTGGCCGAACGCCTGCCTGAGCGCTATGTCCTGTCGAACATCCACAACATGGAGAACTTCAGGGTTGACGAGTACGGATACTGGACCGCGGACTATACGGACAAGTTCTATAAAGAGCGGTTCAAGGACATGAAGAATCCGCCTGAACAGAAGGACAAGAGGCTCGGCGAGCTGTGGAAGAAGGCGTCGGAATATGAGAGGTGCTGTCATAACCGTATCAGGGACAGTATCCGTGTCGACAAGACACTGGACGGCTGGACGTCGGATCTGTCCGAGGCGCTGTCCGGAGTGATGGCAAGGAACAGGACGCGTAATATCGGATGGCTCGGATATACCACTGAGCTGTGTCACAGATACCTGTAGTACAGGATGCCTTTCAGGCGTCCTTTTTATATTCAATAAATACCGGGAATATTACAGGAATATACCCTATTATGAAGATTTCAATAGACGAATATATCAACAGGCAGCAGGACGGACAGGTCCTGAATGAGGCCTTCAGGGCCGGCAACCGTGCAAGGAAGAAGGAGTCCGTCCGGGACACCGTCGAGGAGACCAATCCCCTTGTCGATACGCTGCTCAATGAAATCAATACCGAGGATCTCGTCCGCAGGTACCTTGAGAAGAACAGGTTCATGACGGTACACGCGACCTTCCGTGATATCATACTGCATGTGCTCGGCAGGCTGACGAACGTCGAGCGCGGCGTACTGAATCACTGTCTGCAGGTGTATACATACCAGCAGTCCGGCGGCGAATTCGGCGTCATACACTTCAGGACGATGGGATCGTTCAAGACCAAGCTCGACGACGACCGTCTCGTCTTTGAAATCAAGGAGGATGAACCGGCCAAGATGGTCGCGGACTTTTTCGAGCGTGACGGTAACGCCCTGCTCCTGCATATCGACACACATGAGGCCAAACTCGGCGAGAGCTATGTCACGGCGGCGGGTATCGGATTCTGCCTTAAGATTGTCGAGATGTTCAACAGGTTCAGGGAAAGTATCGACATATACGAGGCGTTCAAGACAGGTAACCGCGCCAGGAAGAAGGAGTCGGTCCGGGATGCCGTCGGTGAGACGTCGGTCATCAGCCCGCAGGTCGTGTCCGACTGCGTCGACGACGCCATCAACAGGTGCGTCTCCGATTTCGGCAGTCCGCACGGCATCATCCAAGGCGTCAGGCTGTCGCTTTTCATGACGGAATTCGTCCGTTACCTGTTCACGGAGCTGACCGGCAGCAGGTATGCGTCCGAGTACCTCAGGATCAGCACGGTGTCCCTGAACGACGACGACACGGCTGGCGAAATCTGGATTGAGTTCTGGGGTACTACACATGACAGAAACGGCGTCAAGTATTCCCCGAGATGGATGGTGTCATGGTATGTCAAGGACGGTTCGGCCGTATACAATATAACATACGGTACCGGCATGGACCATAGAGAATACCGCCGCGACATACTGTTCACGATCAATGACGACTGTTCATGGACGCCCGGGGACGGACTCATGGAGTTCGCGGACGCCTTCGCCGTCAAGACCAGGGAACTGTGGGACGGCAGGATGCTCGTGCCCCAGCATCCGGTGGATGAGGCCTTCAGGGCCGGCAACAGGGCCCGCAGGAAGGAGTCCGGCCAGGATACCGTTCAGGGTATCGATGATCTCGTTACGAAGGAGAAGTGCCAGGAGACCGTCGAGAAGCTTACCAACAGCGGCGAATACAGCAGCGTCGGCATCAATAACCTCCTTTCAGAGGTGATTTCCGATACGGCCGCGGCAATCGGCGGATTTGACGACTTCGAACTGGCGACCGCGATAATGGGTGAGGGTGTCTGGGAGGAAAGCCTGCATTTCTCAGTCATCAAGTCGCACAAACACTGGTATCCCAACATGTGCATAGTAGGCTCGCTCCAGCTGCCTATACCCGAGGATGTCGAGATGGACGGACTGCGGGGCGGTATCGCATATACATGGTGCATACTTAAAGAGGATAATACACCGGGCGAGCAGGTCGCCTGGCACCGTATCACCCCGTACAACAGGTGGATTGTCTGTGACAGGTTCGTCGAGATTATCAGGGACATCATTGCAAGGGCCCGTGAGGAGAAGATACCCATGGCCGTCAGTGAGGCGTTCAAGGCAGGCAACAGGGCCAGAAAGAAGGAGGCCGTCGCCGATACGGTACAGACGGTCGAGCCGACCATAACCTGCAGGGAGGCCGTCACCAAACTGGCCGAGTTCCTCAGGGAGCCTGTCCGCGCGCCGTGGGATCCCCGTGACCGGATGCCGAGATGCGGCGACGAGGATGATCTTGTCAATGCCGTTGAGTATGCGGAGCCGGAGGATCCGGAGGATCTTTATAACTTTGATTTGGGGATATACACCAGCAGCTGGGGACGCGGATTCGCGTTTGATGAAGACACCAAGATCAATATCAACATATACGAGGAATACGGCAAGGATGTCAACGGCAAAAAGGACAGGTCTGTCAGGATACAGAGGGTATCCATAGGCAGTACCGGCGTCGGTTCTGATAACGGGACATTCGACCTGTTGAAACAGGGCCGTTCCGACAGTGACATATACCTCAAGCCCATTGAGCTGACACCCGCCACGTTCGCGAGCCTGATGGAGCTTTGTCACATATTGTTCCCGCTCAACGGTAACGACAGCAGGCTGTCCTATTTCATCGGAGGAGGCAACGGGGCCGAGCGTGTCGAGTCGTACGACGCGTTCCTGTACGCCAACCAGAATCTGCTCTGGCCGTGGCTCTGTAAGGAGGATCGCATACTTGTGTACCAGATTGAGGACATGCTCAATACGTATTATGAGGATGACGCGGACAATACGGACGATATGGACGAGGCCTTCAGGGCGGGCAACCGCGCGCGCAAGAAGGAGTCTGTCCGGGATACTGTCCAGGAAGTCGGTGAGTCTGTAGAGGAACAGATCAAGCGCTTTAAAGAGGAAATCGGTGAGGACCAGTTCAAAAGATATGCCGACCTGCAGATTGTCGACGGCCGGCCTGTCATGACAGGTCCTCTTAACCTCAGCGGTTTCAACAGCCTGACAAGGCTTCCGGTCAACCTGCATGTCGACTTTTACTGCTGTATATCGAACTGTCCGAATATTGAGGCGATACCCCACGGCCTGAGCACGAAAACCGGTGCGCTGAACGCCGATCACTGTGAGAATCTCAGGTATGTCCCGAATGACATCCGTATCAACAATACGATATACTTCGATCACTGTCCGAGCCTCGAGAGCCTGCCTGAGGGACTCAAGGTCTACAAGGGCGGTATCGACCTGAGCTACTGCACGGCCCTGAAGAGCCTGCCTGAGAATTTCGAGGTCCACGGTCCGCTGAAGGTCACAGGATGCGAGAATCTCAAGACCCTGCCGAAAGGACTCAGTGTCGATTGTCTTGAATGTGAACATTCAGGACTGACCGAGCTTCCGCTCGATATCAGATTCAATGACACGGGTCTTTGGGCGTTCCTCCGGCCTAATAAGGAAGTCTCCAAGTTCTTTCATAAGATAACCGGTGTAACGTTTGATTCAGACAAACAGCCCCTGATGAAAGAGGTATGGTGCAGATGGCAGCAGGAGCACGGCTATGTTGACTACGGCATCGACCTGTCGAAACCCTTGAACGAAGGAGGCAAGGCCGTCAAGGGTGTTTCCCCGATACGCGGCGACCTGGCGCTGACCGTGGCCAACAAGGCCGCGGGTGCCCTGATGCAGCAGCTGCCGGGCGTCAAGATAGTCCCTGTCGGCTCGGTCGGCAAGAAGCCGGCGGACCAGGAGAGCGGCGACATCGACCTGGCGGTCCAGGTCCCCTGGGAGCAGAAGGACCTCGTCGTCCAGGCGGTCCAGAAGCTGGTGCCTGACGCGGAATGCAGGGAATTCAAGGCGCTCTGGCTCATCAGCGCCCCATGGCCCTGGCGCGAGGACGGCCTGTACGGAAGGGTGCAGCTCGACATGTTCCTCGGCCCGGACATCAGGCTGACGCAGTTCATGAGATGGTCGCCGAACCTGGCCAAGGGCGAGTCCAGGTACAAGGGACTGTACCGTACGGCCCTGCTCATATCGATAGCGTCGTGCATACCGGCGGAGGGCAAACAGGACGTCAAGTTCGACGGATCCGACTGCCTGAAGGACTGCTGGAGATACTCGCTCAGCCCGAGGACCGGCCTGAGGATCGTCCACAAGACATGGGCGTCGAAGACCGGCAAGATGCTCAAGAATCCCAAGAACGTCGACGAGGACACGGTCATCGTGGCCGTCGACCCGCAGATCATAGCGGTCAAGCTGCTCGGCGAGGGCGCGACGCTCAACGACTGCGTCTCGCTCGAGAGCGTCTGGAAGCGCATGCAGTCGCCCCAGTTCCCGTACAGGCAGTATCAGGACCAGATACTGAAGGAGTACTATAAATACCTGCAGGACGCGGGCGAGGAGCTTCCGGCCATGAAACAGAATGAGGATAATACGGATGTCAAGAAGGATTGATTTCGACAGCAAGAAGGTCAGTGAGGCCTTCAGGGCCGGCAATCAGGCCAGGAAGAAGGAATCTGTCCAGGATACCGTCGAATCCATCGACGACATGCAGGCGCAGATTGACCGATTCGAGAAGCAGACCGGCAAAGAACTTGAGATCAGAGACGGCCATCCATATTATGACAGTAACCTGGATCTGGAAGACTGTACCAGACTGACAGGCCTGCCGGTTGGACTGGAGGTTAACGGGTATCTGTCACTGGTAGGCTGTACCGGACTGACAAGCCTGCCTAATGGGTTGAAAGTCGGTGGAGTACTATATCTGGCAGACTGTACCGGACTGACAAGCCTGCCGTTTGACTTGGTTGTCAACGGTCTTTTTATTGCACACAGCGGTACATTGACACCGTTCTTCAAGAAATTCGGGATACCTGTTGACGATGAAGGTGATACAAAGGCAAGAGATTGGCGTGAGTGGCAAAAAGCGCACGGATACCTCAAGGAGGCCTTCAGGGCCGGTAACAGGGCACGTAAGAAGGAAACAGCACAGGATACCGTCGGTACATTCGGCGATTTGCTTATCACGCCTGACAGGGTCAGGGATTGTATCGGCACGGACATAGAATCAGTCGAGAAAATGTGCGCGAACGGCTCGTGGCGCAAGCTCATCAACGGGCTCTTGTCCGAGGTGTTTGAAAAACCTCACAGCAATGTCGACACATATATCAAGCACGAGAACGGTGTCAGCATCAGCACATACTATTATACGGGCCGCGAATCCCATATCATGGTGTCCGGCAACAACGGCTACGTGATGCGGCTCAGGGTCGACGGGGAGGGCCATCCTGAAAAGTTCACCGTCGGCATAACGTTCTATGACAGGGGCGTCAGGTGCCTGCGCAGCCGCGGCGGCGACAAGGAGTATGAGACCGTCCTTGAACGCGACAACCAGTGGAGGGGCGACGGATATGAGTTCAACGACGGAGGTCTGCTGATGTTCTGTCAGTTCCTGAGCACGGGCATTGTGCCGGCCGGATTCGCTGTCGAGGATGTCGTCCTTGACGAGGCCTTCAGGGCCGGCAACAGGGCTCGTAAGAAGGAAGCCATACAGGATACGGTCGAATCGGTCGACAGCATGCAGGCACAGATTGACCGGTTCGAGAAACAGACCGGCTTAGAGCTCGAAATCAGGGACGGACGTCCGTACTTTGACGGATACTTGTCTCTGGCTGGCTGTACCGGGCTGACAAGCCTGCCGACCGGCCTGAGAGTTGGAAAAAGTCTGTATCTGGCAGGCTGTACCGAACTTACAAGTCTGCCTGCAGGCCTGGAGGTTGAAGGAACCCTGAATTTAAGAGACTGTACCGGACTGACAAGCCTGCCTGCAGGTCTGGAAGTCGGAGGAAGCCTGAATTTAAGAGGCTGTACCGGACTGACAAGCCTGCCGTTTGACTTGGTTGTCCAAGGTGAGTGGATTGTACACAAAGGTATACTGAAATCATTCTTCAGGAAACTCGGGATACCAGTTGACGATGAAGGCGACACAAAGGCAGAAGACTGGCGTGAGTGGCAAAAAGCGCATGGATATCTTACAGAGGCGTTCAGGGCCGGTAATAAAGCCCGTAAGAAGGAAGCCATGCAGGATACAGTCGAGTCGATCGATAATAATAAGATACAGGCACAGATTGACAGATTCAGGGAACAGACCGGTAAAGAGCTTGAGATCAGGGACGGACATCCTTATTATGACGGAGATCTGTGGCTGGGAGGCTACACCAGACTGACAAGCCTGCCTGCAGGCCTGGAGGTCAATGGAAATCTGGACATAGGAAGCTGTCCCGATCTGACAAGCCTGCCAGCTGGCCTGAAAGTCAGGGGAGGACTGCGGCTGGATGACTCCGGACTGTCAAGTCTGCCGTCTGACTTGGTTGTCAAGGGTAATTGGATTGTACATAAAGGTATGTTGACGCCATTCTTTAAGAAACTCGGGATACCGGTTGAAAAAGACGGAGATACAAAGGTATCATACTGGCGTGAGTGGCAAAAAGCTAACGGATATCTTACAGAAGCATTCAGGGCCGGTAATAAAGCCCGTAAGAAGGAAGCCATGCAGGATGCCGCCGCGGTGACCGATTCAGTCAATCTGTCGTTCATGGATACCATAGGCGAGATTGAGAGTTTCCTCTGCAGACGCGGCGAAAAGGAGGATCGTGTCGTGACTGCCGAGGGCGACGCGATAGATTCCGGGAAATGGTTCGACTGGCGGGGCAGGACCGAGGACTGTCAGGCGCTTGTCATTGAGGTCGAGAATATCGACGACGATACCTGTAATGTCTATGTCTATATCGACGCCACAGGCGTACCGTCGACATTCGATGCAACCGGTCGGCACAGGAGGGATTTCGAGTGCACCGGATCCCTGTCGAACAGGGCGGTCCTTAATAACGTTCTCAATATATTCGACAGGCTTGCCGGTCCGGCCGGTGAAGATGAGCTGCCTGAGGATTTACGGGAAGGCGATGAGAATTGGGAAATATACAATAATCTGATTCAGAGGCATGCGGATTTCCTGCGGCCGTTCCTGTGCAGGCAGGATCTTGACAGGCTCATCGCCGACGGCATCCTCGATGAGGCCTTCAGGGCCGGCAACAGGGCCCGTAAGAAGGAATCCTTGCAGGATACCGCCGAATCGGCCGACAGGCCCGTTACGTTCGACGAGATAGTCAGGGAAATCGAAAGATGTGTGCACAGGACAGGATCCGGGTACAGGAGGAATCCTCATACGAACCTGTACTCGATACAGCGTCCGGATTCACAGAGCGAGATTTTCCACATACATCCGTTCAGCGTCAAGGAACTGACCGACAACGACGTCAGCCGTGACGGGATATATCCGGGCGGATGGCCTGAGAAGGTGGCTCATTCATATGACGCGGTCGTCGACCTGGCGTATTTCCCGGAACTTGACAGGACGTTCGTGATGATATGCGCCAACGTATGCACGGTGGATCCTAATGATATACGCCGTATGAGCGTGTTCAACAGCGCCGGTTCGTATTCCGAGTATTACATGGGCGGCTATACGGACAAGGATCCGCTCCGCGACGCCGGTGACTATGACCTGATAGGATCGGAGTTCTTCTATCCGGTCGATACAATATCGGATCTCGGCAAGATACTCGAGGTCGTGACATATATGCTTACCGACAGGAAATGGCTCGCGTGTATGGCGCTGTTCACGGTGTGCAGGTCGTTCTCGTCACAGTATACCAGGAGCCTGCTGCCCGGCGTGATTTGCCCGTATATCAGGAAGGACCTCAGAATCAGTCCCGAGGCGCTGCACTCGGCCGTCAACGGGGCATTATGGAACGAGCTCCTTATAAGGTCAAACGGCCTGTGCGGCGCGATAGTCGACGGTGGGGTTACATATAAGGAGATACTGGACATGTTCGAGCCTGACGAGTACCGTTCTGAATCCGGACAGCCCAAGGTACCGTTCTGGTGACCGTAAGACCCTGCCGGCGTTTAATGTATACAGTAAAATCGTATTGTATACATAATGGCAGAGCCGAAAAAGAAAAGGACGACTAAGAAGAAGGAGACCGTGGAACCCAAGCCCAAGGCGGCGTCAGGTCCCGGTCCCTTTGACATAATCAAGAGGATGTTTACGGATCCGGCCGGTATCGGGGATATACCCGATATCGTCCTGTCCCGTAACGCCTTTATCATCAACGAGCGCATGAGCATCGCCTTCCCGCTCCAGGCACAGGTATTCAACAACACCAGGGCCGATCAGGCCCAGTGCGTCAGGTGCTGGGACACGTTCATCAGGCAGCGCATGTTCGGGCGTGTTCCCCAGTTCATATACGAGAAGGGCAAGAAGAAGGCGGAGGAGGCCACGGCGGCCGTCGCCGTCAAGGCGTCCGAAAAGGAGATCCGCGAGTACGCCATGCATGCGCATTGTTCCGTCAAGGACGTCAGGAACCTCATCGACCTCTATCCGGAGGCCGGCGTCAGGGACGTCAAGGAACTCCTTGCCTATTACGCGAGTATAGACGACGCGATCCAGAAGGACCGCGACAAAGAATAAAAGCACTAAAATTCTATGTACGGAAAGAAATCAGAGGCGCAGCTGGACACCATCACGATGTACCCGAAGACGGTCATCACCAAAATCCAGCATACGATAGACGGCGGTGTCACGACCGGGTTCAGGCCTGTGGACTGGGGATCAATCCGTCAGATCGCGGTCGACAACGTCACCCTGATACTTCAGGGTGCAGGCATACTCAAGCTTGAGCAGGGCCTGCAGACGTCCTATATAAAGGGATGGAAGGCCACGCTCGGCCGGTATATCACCAAGGACTGGCGGAACAGGAAAAACCTTGACAAGTACTTCATACTGACGACATCCGGCGATCCGGGGCTCAAGGTGCTTATCCGCAAGCTGACGCCTGATGAGTACTCACTGAGCGGCGAATGGGAGGATCTCAAGGCCCACAGGCTTATTCATCTGAATCTCGGTCCTGACAAGGACAATCCGGACAAGACCGTCTATGCGATGGTCATGAAGATGTGCGAGGCCGAGGACGGACTTGACGATATCACGTTCCTCCAGATGCCGATGCCCATCGACAAGTCGTCAAGGGCGGATGAGTTCATCTCCGCACTGACCGAGATACCCGAGTCGGATTCGGACGAGCCTGAGCCGGACGGCAAGCCGGCCAGGAAGAAGCCTGAGGATCCGCAGATCCAGTATGCGAAACTCCTGTAGTCTATGAAGAAAGGATTCAAGTCGCTTATGAGCACGGTAAGCGCGGCGTTCGAGCAGTCGGGTATCGGCAGGGAGCTCAAGGCCCTGTCGGACGACGAACTGACCATGCTGCACGGCGCGGTGGAGGACGAGATGTCCGCCCGCGGGCTCGGGGACTTCAGAAAGCGCAGGTTCATACCGTCCGCCGGACTGGAGGATGCCGTCAACAGAATGTTAGAGTCTGATGATAAAGACGATAGACAGACTGCTCGAAAGGCCTAAGAAGGATCAGATCGCGTTCCTGAACGGCTGCTGTGTGTATGAGAAGATAGCGTCGTACTATCTCCATGTACGCATCCTGAGCCGTTCCGCCGTCAAGATACTCAAGGCCGACATGAACGAGATTGAGAAGGCGGATATCATCCTCAACAGCATCTGGATGGATCCGGTGTTCAACCTCGTGGCCGCGTTCCTCAACAGGCCGGACTTCCTTGAGACACATGTCGGCTGGCGTCTGTCGTTCTTCTATTTCCCTGACGAATGTCCGCAGTTCATCACGTATCCGGGCATACCGAAATACGTACCGGACCGTGTGACCGATCCCCGCGGCAATGCCGTCATAGCCGATATGAGCGGTATTGACTGGCAGTCCATATCGAAGGACATCCGTCCGACAGGCAATCTGTTATGTGACGACGCGAGATCCATCGAGCAGAAGACCCTGATTAAGAAGGCCGTCGAGTCCGGTTCCGTCGATCAGATATCGATGCTTGTCAGAAACTGCCTGATAGGTCCGTCCAATCCGTCGCTCTGCACGCCGGACATCCTTGAATGTGAAGGATTCATCCTCCGCAGGGACAAGGAGATATACCAGCTGATACAGAATACGGTGGAAAAGCGGGACGAGTCGTCCAAGAGACTCGCATATGAATATGTGATACAGGACTTCTCAAGGACCGTATCGGCCGCGATGACCAAAGGCGGACCTGATTTCGTATCCGGCATATTCGGTCACAGGGAATACTGCTCCATCATATGCGCACTGTTCAATGTATACGCCAGGCATGCGGATCTCGACGGGTACAGGTATTACGGCATCACTGCCGATGATCTCGAGCCGCCCTATACGGGATGGTATCCCGGTCCGTCATATGAGGCCATACCCAATGCCCGCACACGTCAGCTCTGCCTTGACGATAGGCTCCTGTGCAATGTGTTCAAGATAATACTGGCGGGCATGAGGCGCAGGCCCCAGACGAAGGGTATTCTCCTGACGGACGAGTCCGCGGCATTGTGGAACAGTATCATGGAGACCGTCAACAGGGCGTCCGCGCCTGCACTGACAATCAGAAACAGCAGATAACCTATATGAACAAGATCCTCAATATAGCGCTCAATATAGAGACGCTGTCAAGAAAGACAAACGCGGCGATTATCGCCATTACCGCCGTGCCTTTCGAGCGCAGGCTCGAGGCCGATACGGTCAACGGACAGGAGATAATGGATCTCGGTCCGCTGATGGATCAGTCGGAGATGTTCCACCGTGTCATCAACGGGACATCATGCGTCATGGAGGGCCTTGACGTCGAACCTGATACCGTACAGTGGTGGAAGAACCATACCGAGCTTGACAAGTCGGAGATACTCGAGAAGGCCGTCAGCCTGCAGTCGGCGCTCCAGGACTTCGCCGTCTGGATAAACAGTCTGAGGAATGAAAAGGACCGTTACAAGGCGGAGACCATGGAGGTCTGGATACTCGGTCCGACGTTCGACTGGCCCATTCTCATGAACGCGTACAGGGCGACCGGTATCACATTCCAGTATCCGCACCAGTGCAATGTCAGGGATATCCGCACGTACTGCGAGAACGCGGTCATGATTACCAAGGGCGTCGAGAAGGCGTATGCGGATCATTGGCGCGCCAACCTCGACGGATACAGTGAGGACGTCAAGGCGGTCGATTTCCCAAAGATCATGAAGCTTGTGGAGATGGTAAGGGCGGCTGACGGGATGATGGTCAAGGCGGCGCTTGTCTCCAGGAAGGCCGACGGCAGTATAATAGACACGATAATCCCGCCTGAATATCCCAGGGGCGGACTGATACCGACACCGGCTCCGTCGCCTATACTCGGTCCCGGATACAATCCCGATCCGCTTGAGCCTGTAATACTCGGGCCGCATCCGTTCGAAGGCGGACCGGCGGATATATGGGACAGTCTGTCGGCGACGGTGCCGTGCAGTATGACATATGAGGGAATAAAGCCCGGTATGGTCATAGTCGTCAGCGATAATATACACAACAGGCCTGTCATAGCGACAGTCGCCGACAACTGCGACGCGATCAGCGGATGCCTGATGGTCAAGATGCCCGTATACATCTGCAATGAAGGATGGGTCAATGACAATGAGCCCGGCCGCCGGTACCTGACAGAGGATGTGCTCTTAAGCACCTTCGTCTATGTCAACGGCAAGAAGGATGAGCTGCTGTTCAATAAGGAGGCCGTGAAGCTCCTTGATATAATCGAAATCGCATGCGGCAAGAGCCTGAAGGAGATATCTGAAGACGACAAGTACAAGGACCGCGGACCTGTCAAGTTCCTGAAACTGCGCGAAAGGGGATTCGGCTGGCACAGTATCATCAGGTATTATCAGGAAGGTGACGATGATCCGAGGACGTATTATACCCTGATGATTGACAACTTCAAGGAGAACGGCGTCGTACAGTATCATGCCGTGATGAGGCATGATCCGGACGGTACTATCACCCCGATGAACACGAAGGATCCTGTGACGCTCAACCTGACCGTCAGGGACTGCTTTAATGCCGATGTGTTCCCGGTTCCGTTCCCGGAGGCACAGTGGATGCTGAAGCTGTTCAAGGAGAACTGGAAGGATATCGATATCAGCTATGCGGGTATCGGTGCCATGAAACGCTAAAAACCGCAAAATCCGGGGACCCTTTGTCATAACGGCGTTTAATTTTAAACAGCCCGCAGTGCAGCGTCATTACAGACGTTCCTGCAAAGGATTGTTTGATTTGCCATAATTGTAAGTGAAGTGTTAGGATCCCGCCGATGTGAATCGCCGGGATTTTTCTTTATGACACAGGGGTCTGATATGCGTTTAATCTATATCAGCGAAAATTGACAGATTTTTGATTTAGAGTGTTTTCAATTAACGTTAACCAGCATACGGAGTTCGCGATGTTCCATTTCATCCTGGACGATCCGGCGCTGACGGACAAATGTCGCGGCTCATTCTTTTCGATAGCGGTCCTGAAGGCGGTATTCGACGTGGTGAAGCCTTTCGTCCTCAGCTATAAGACCAAGCCGGAACCTCAGCAGGTGATGGAGCTCATAGCGAACTCGCCTGATATAAGCCCGGAGAACAAGCAGCAGCTCACGGTGGAGATAGTCGAGCAGATCTGGCAGACCCAGATGTACCTCGGTGAATATGACACCGACTGGATGACGAAAACCGTCCAGAGCTGGCTGAGGTTTGCCACGCTGATGGGCGGGACGATGAACCTCATTGAGTACATCAAGATGATGCAGGGCACCGTGACGGTCGAGAATTGTGAGGAGGTTTGCCAGAAGGCCATGAACATCTTCACGACCGGCGTCATGGTCGACTTCAACGACAACTCGGAAGGCACCGACTTTTACAATCCCAAGTCGCATCAGACAAGGAAGCTGAAGAGGTTCCCGACCGGATACGACTTCATCGACCGCGGCTCGAAGGGCGGCTACTGGCCCGGAAGCCTCTGGGTGTTCCTCGGCGCGCCCAAGGCCGGTAAGTCGAGATGGCTGCAGAATCTGTGTGCGCAGTCGGTCCGCAAGGGCTATGATACGGCGTACATCACACTTGAGCTCCAGGAGGAGATAGTCACGCAGCGCATAGGCTCGAACCTGCTCGAGATACCGATGGACGACTACGACCGCGTAGCAAGCGACGAGCAGGTGATGGCTCAGAAGATCAAGCAGTTCGCGACAGGCGGCTTCACTGATCCCGGCATGCTCCGTATCAAGGAGTTCCCGACGTCCACGCTCTCGGTCAACGACCTCGAGGCCTGGTTGCTCAAGGAGGAGGAACGTATGTCGAGTTCGCTCGGCCGCCCGTTCAAGTTCAAGCTCATATATCTCGACTACCTGAACATCATGAAGAACTGGCGCAACCCGAACTCTGAGAACATGTACCTTAAGATCAAGCAGATTGCGGAGGACCTGCGCGCCATCGCCATGAAAAACGGCTGGTGTATCGTGACCGTGACTCAGGTAAAGCTCGCGTTCTTCAACGCGGCGGACGTCGACATGACAGCCGCGTCCGAGTCGAGCGCGCTTCAGGCCACCGTCGATATGATGTACGGTATCATATCGGATCCCGTGATGCAGGTAGAGCGGTGCCAGTACATGAAGTGCCTCCTGACGCGTGTATCGCCGTTCTTCAATGAACGCAAGAGATATAATATAGATGACACCTATATGAGGATGTCAGAGGATCCGAAGGAAGGCATCAAGAAGGACGAGGACTTCATACAGGATACCGTGAACAACATCAACAAGGTGCAGTCCGGACAGGGATACAAGCGGAAGACCACCAGGATACAGCAGAACGTGCCGGCCGACATACCGCAGGCGCCTCCGGTAGGGGCGCAGCCGTCGCTCAGCACGACTGAGCTCGAGACTATCAACCTATTCAAATAACATCATAACTGACCGATATGGAAGATGAATACAAGAAACAGAATACCTACAAGATCCTCCAGAACAGCTGGAACACCGGCGGGGGACAGGAGGTGCTTACCGGAAGCATAGCGGTCAGCCCGCTCGTGGCGGACCAGTATGACTTCGCCATGACCGACGATCCGGTCCTGCTCCAGGAGCGCAAGAACACCGCCGAGGAACTGTATAAGATATTCGAACGGTCCGAATGGTTCGAGAAGTACGGTACCATGGCCCGGAAAGTCGAGAAGAACGACATACTGCCGCTCTTCTATACGCTGAAGGCCGGACTGGACAAGGTGAAGAAGGTCTCCGCATATGAGACGGTACTCGCCATATGCGAGTTCGCTGATCTGCCGTATGAATATGTCTGGAACAACGTCGTCAGCGTGCAGCTCAAGTCGGAGATCTACGAGGACTTCTATAAGAACCTCGGCAAGAAGAAGGTAATGGATACTTATAATCAGGTAAAACTTTTCTGATATGGACTTAAAGAAATACATCAAGGGCCTCAAGGAGGCCGTGACCGGGAAAGAGCCGGCACATCCGTACATACCGCCGAAGACGACACGTACGCCCCTGTGCTATCTTTCCGCAAAGGAGCTTGAGGATTCAAGGGAATTCCAGCATGCTCATAAGGACTGCTGCCGCAAGGTGCTTAAGAAGGATTTCTTCTCATCTACCGGCGGCGGGTTCTCGTATATCGTGACGCCGACCGGCATCGGCGACTGCATCACGATACGCTGTAACTCATGCGGTGAGAAAAAGGACATAACGGATACGTCGTCATGGTAACGGATACTACAGTAACGCCCGTTCCCATAGACGTGCTTGACACAGGCCGGTTCCGTTACGTCTATATGATAGCCGATCTCCATATCGGCGTCCGTAACGGCCTTCCTGAATGGATTGACAATATCAGGGACTATTTTGACAACTGGCTCATACCGATGCTCAGGTCAAGGGATCTGAAGGAGTCGGCCCTGTTCGTGCTCGGCGATACGCTCGACAACCGCAAGCATACGCCGCTCGAGGCCGAGAACCTCATGATCCGGGTGTTCAAGGAGCTCACGGCCCTGCTGCCGGTGTACGTTATCGTCGGCAACCATGATATGCTGACGAAGACCGGCCATGACATCACGGGCGTCAAGAGCCTTGAGCTCATAGACAACCTGACGCTCGTGTCTGAGCCGACGACCATAGAGACGTTCTTCTATGATTATGTCAGGAAGATACTGATGGTGCCGCACATGGGTGACTGTCAGGTCGAGAACAGGATCCTGAAACAGGTATGCGACAGTTCCGACGTGGACATCGTAATGCTCCACACGGACATCGACCGTATGAAGTATGACAACGGCAGGGATATCACGTCCGGGACCAACGTGGACGACGTAAAGTGCCGTAAGGTCTACTCAGGACATATCCATAAGAGACAGGAGACGAAGAAGGCCACATATATCGGCAGTCCGTATCACCTGGACCGTAAGGACGCTGGCAATGACAAGGGTATATACGTCCTCGACCTGATGTCCATGAAGGAGGAGTTCATACAGAACGACCGTTCGCCGAAGTTCGTCAGGTGCCTGATGTCGGATCTGCTGAACTGTACGGCAGGACAGGTCCGGGAGTTCGTCCGTAACAACTATGTCGACATATACGTGACAAAGGAGGAGGACGAGCGTATCAACCAGGGCATGATGTCGGCCGGCATGGGATACATGGCCGCGAAGACCGTGCAGATCTGGCCGCTCGGCAAGTACAATGACGCGATTGCCGGTCCGGATACGGATGCCGCCTATAAGGACATGACCGTCCAGGACATCGTCGGTGAGATGATTGACTCGCTCGACGTCACGCTCGAGCAGAAGGAACGCATACGGGCGATGAACCGGAGATTCGTCGAAGGACTTAATGAGAATGCCTGCTGATCGGCAGGCATTCTTTATTTTCCTTCAGCTTCAAGCTGCTTTATCGTTTTCAGCATAATATACCAGCTGGAACCTGACATGCATGATATTATATTGTCCTTGAAAAGATCCATGTTCATTGCCCTGAATGTGCTCGTTATCGAATCGGGGCCGAGGAACGGTCTGAACGCATCGACCCATTTGTCAAGCGTCATCAGCCTGTCAAGCATATCGAATCCTGAATTGCCGGCAAAGTCGCAGAGACGCGCAAGTGCTTCTCCCCATCTGTCGGTGTGCAGCGGACTGAACCTTCCGATTTCAGACCTCCACTTATACTTGAAGTCATTGACGGTTATCTCGTCCGGATCATGATATCCGAATACAAGAACGGCTTCAAGCGTGGCGCCGAGATTTGTATCGCCGTCGTCGTTTCTGGTATATACAGGCTGAAGGAATATGTCGAACCGTCCGTCGATTTTCCGGTGATCGGGATGATCCGGCGTCATAATCAGCAGCTCCTTGCCTCCCCAGAAACTGTTCTTGACGGATACGGACGCGACGCCCGGCATCTTCTCGATAACAGGGGCGAGCCTTTCAGGCAGCATATCCTTCATATAGGAACTTGAACGCAGGTCCGTTTCCTCAGTTTCATCGAATATATTCTGGACGGCCTTGTTCCAGTCAATGCCGACGCCTTCTACCGTATCCTGCACCGTCTCCTTCTTGCGGGCACGGTTACCGGCTCTGAATGCCTCATCGACGGGAAGTTCGCTGCTGAACAGTGCGTCGTTGTGGAGCTCGATGAAATTCCACAGATCCCGCACGGTCTTCGCCGTCGCCGGGAACCTGTCACCGTCAAACGGCATGCACTTGTCATCGGTCCATTTACGTTTCATCAGGTCCTGTCTGTTCTTCATTACGGTATCATCCATGCTTTCACAAGAATAGGGTGTCGCATATATTGAGACCGTAGAATCTCTTTCCTGGACGTTTACGAGTATGGTATCGATCCTCTGGCCGAACTGATTTGGTATGATTTTACTGATGAATCCCGTCCATGCGGTTTTGCACATGGATCCTGCCCTGAACCGGAATCCGTCGGGTGTGCACTGCATAATGGCCCGTCTGACGGCTTCTGCCGACTTATATTTGATTTCGGCATCATCGACGCCCTGGGCGGCTTCCGCGGCCGACTCTTTCTTCCTGGCCCTGTTGCCGGCCCTGAAGGCCTCGTCCGCCGCTGTGAATGATACAAGATTCGCCTGCTGCCCGGTACGCTTCTCCCACATCGCCGCTATCTTCTTGAGCAGGTCAAGTGTTTCCTTTGAGAAGCTTTCACTGTTACGTATGGCCATCGAGGTCAGAACCATCCTGCCGAGGAAAAATTCATCAACATGTTTCTTTTCCTCATCCGTATAGAACTCGTACAATACGGGCGACATAATCAGCCTGACGACGGAATGGAAATAAGGTTCCGGTACGCTGACGGTGCCTATGGCCTGTATAAGCGCCTTGAAGTCCGGAGACGTCACTGCATCGGCAAGGGCCTTGACTTTTTCCGGGAAATCATACTCGGCCGCGGAAGACCTCGCCATCAGCGAGCCGCTCCAGTATCCCCTTCCGTCCTCCGGGGTCATCCATGAACTGTCGTACTTCGGACCGAGTATTATATCGAGCAGATCCGGATCTGCGTTACTGATACCCATCTTAAGCTTTATAAGGCACGGATGCTTATCAGTATCGGCATTATACACACGCGCCAGTATACTGTATGAGCAATAGGATACGGCATCGGCCTTGAAACTGAAATACCATGTGTTAGATGAACGTATACCGTCCGGCTTGAGTACGTTCTCCTCGGTCGACCACCACCCTTCATGTGATTCACGGGCGCCGGCGGCGGTCAGGATTCTGCTGAGGGTCTTCTTGACAGTATCGAAATCGGGATATCCGGGGTCCGTAACGGCCGCGGCATCCTGTACAGATTCCTTCTTCCTGGCCCTGTTGCCGGCCCTGAAGGCCTCATTGGCGCCTTTTTTCCGGGCCGGCTTCTTTTTCGATTTCTTGTTCGGCGACTCACCGAGCTGCAGGTCGAAACGGTCGCCCGAGCCGAACTCGTCCGTACCGGGCATGCCTGCAGGTACAGGATCGCCGACGCCCACGGTGTTCATGACCGTCTGTACGGGCGCACAGGGCACCGGGACGACAGCGGCCGCTCCGCCGGCATCGCCGCAGCATTCGCCGTCCTCGTTCATCCGCTTGGATCCCTGCCATGCCTCGACCTTCCTGCGCCATTCCCTGAGCTGGTTGCCCCTGCCGTACTCGTTCGTGTCATAGCCGAGCGACCAGCTGAGCGCGGACGGGGACATCCACTGTTCTATGAACGTGCAGAGCAGCGGGTATATGTTGGAGTTGCCCCAGCAGTTCGTGCCGAAATAGCCGAGCTTTACCGATATGGGCTTGCAGTGCGCTATAGAGTCCATCTCCCGACGGAACCTGTCGGTGCCGGCGTCCATAATGAGCTTCAGGATGTTCGACAGTCCCCTGTTGTCGACCCACCTCCATATGTCGCGCTCCGGGCCTCCGGTGAAATGGTATTTCTTGCCGTTATCATCAGCCGGTCCCTGATTGATATAGGCGTTGTCACCGTCATAGTCGGGACCGTGGAAGTCGAGGTATGCCGTGCATGAGTTGGCCATCTGCCGTTTCCTCTTATCCCGGATGATATCCTCGGGCACGTCGTTAAAGAGGTATATCTTGCATGCGACCCTGGACTCGGGATCCTCGGAATCCTCCTTTCTCAGCTGCACGTGCAGGTCGAATATGTGATAGTCGTTCTTTCCGGTCATGCCGCCGCTGAGATCCCTTGCGGGCATCAGGTGCCAGCTCCACCAGTCGGTCGTCTCAGGATCGACGTTCCTGTCGGACAGATCGCCCATGTATATCCATTCGCCCATGCGGACAAGTTCATTGATGACCTTGATGCACTTCGGCATATCAGGCCATTGTGAGTCGACCTCCTCGACGCTGTCCTGAACAGTCTCCTTCTTCCTGGCTCTGTTGCCTGCCCTGAAGGCCTCTGTAAGATATCCGTGTGCTTCTTGCCACCTACGCCAGGTATTTCCGTCTGTGTTAACTGGTATCCCAAGTTTCTTGAAGAATGGTGTCAGAATACCATTGTGTACAATCCAACCTTGAACAACTAAGTCAAACGGCAGGCTTGTCAGTCCGGTGCAACCTGTCAGAGACAGGTCTCCTCCAATTTTCAGACCTGCAGGCAGGCTTGTCAGTCCGGTGCAATCATCCAAATATAGGTCTCCTCCGACTTCCAGGCCTGCTGGCAGGCTTGTCAGTCCTGTGCAGTCTGACAGATTCAGCGTACTTTTAGCCTCCAGGCCGTCAGGCAGTCTTGTCAGTCCGGTGCAGCCACGCATCCACAGGTTTCCTCCGACTTCCAACCTATCAGGCAGGCTTGTCAGTCCGGTGCAACCTATCAGATCCAGGTCTCCGCCAAAGTACGGACGGCCGTCCCTGATCTCGAGCTCTATACCGGTCTGTTCCCTGAATCTGTCAATCTGCGCCTGTATACTGTCGACTGACTCGACGGCATTCTGTGCCGTTTCCTTTTTCCTGGCTCTGTTGCCGGCCCTGAAGGCCTCGTTCGTCCTCATCAGCCATACGGCGAGCTTCTCCATGTTTTCCCTGTACAGGCCGGCATATACGAATCCCCAGCCCGGCATGGCGAGCTCGTCGGCTTCAACGGGTATCGCGACGTCCTGTTCTGGGATCCCTATTTCATTACACAGGATGTTTTTGACGTCCTGCCAGTCATTCTGCCGATTCGGATTCTGTGCCGGATTATAGTCTTTATCAAAATGACCGCTCCATGAATCGGCGTTCCTGTTACCGACACAGAACTGGTCCGGCATCCAGTACATGCAGCAGTTCTCCCTGTTGCCGGGATCATAGTTGGTGCTGATCTCGATGAATATCCTGTCGTCTATCACAAGCACGGATCCGGGGTCGCCGCCGTGCTGCGGCTGCTTCCACCTGCACCTGCCCGGATATCTCTTCACCAGGTTGACGAGCGTCTGCGCCTCGTAATAGTAGTTGGCCGGATTGTCCTTGCCGTACGGGAACTCGTTCCGGTCCCCGGCGATTATATCGTCCATTGCATGATCCCGTACGGAATCCACTGTATTCTGTGCCGTCTCCTTCTTCCTGGCCCGGTTGCCGGCCCTGAAGGCCTCGTTCAGTTCAAAGTCGAATCCTTCCCTGACGGGTTTTCCTGTAAAGCTCATAATATAACAATTCCTTATGTCCGGGTATTTATCGGGTGCCTGTATTTCAGGATAAATACGCTGAAATTGCGTTTATATCCGTAATAATGTCTGATTTCTACAATAAAGGCGTACTGACCGAGGCGATACTCAATGATCCAGGACTCCTTGAGAGATGGGAGAAGGCGTTCGTCCAGGCCAATACGGTTGAGATGAACACCGACGCCGTGCTCGACGAGCTCCATGAGGAATGGCTCATGGCCGGCGGCGACATGCGGGAGCTGTTCGAGTTCAAGGGCGAGGGACAGCAGGAGGAATGGTACCGTACGAGTCCGTTCTACTGGCTCAAGGGACTCAGGCTGTCCGGTATCGGCAACATATTCAAGCCGCTCGAATGGCTCGGCAAGCTGGCGCTCGGCGGTCTCGGACTCGCTGCGCTCGCGGCCGCGGCCCTCTGGAAGAAGGGAAAGCGCTCCGCCGCCATCAGGAAGCTCAAGAACTTCATGCAGAAGCTCGTGGTACTGGCCGACTCGGGCTGGAGGAACGAGAAGGACGAGCGTGACTGCCTGCTCAACATCGAGCGCCAGTTCCGCCGTGACATACTCATGTCCTCATGCCGCATGCTGACGGCCGCGGGATACGAGCTGCCTGTCAAGACGAACGCGAACAACTCGACCGAGTTCATGAGGACCGACGCCAACCTGGCGAATACGGCCGTCAACGAGGACAGCCAGACCGGCATCAGGCCGGCGAACGTCAAGGCCGGCAGGAACGTCAGGACGTTCACCCAGGGTATACAGATACCGGATGACTCGGGCGTCGACTGGAGCCTGATGGCCGACAAGAGGACCTATCCGACAATCGGCGGACTCAAGTTCGGCAAATGGGTAGGCAAGCTGTTCAGGAACAAGAACCATGTCCACAGTCCGTGGGCCGAGGTGAAGAACACTCCGAATCTCGCCATTCAGGCGTCGCTCACCAGGAAGAACATAGGCAAGCCCGGGCAGAAGGAGACCGCCGGCGGATTCAATACCAAAGGCGAGGGCGACAGGAATGCCGTCAACTGGGCCTATGTGCATGACCTGGTAGGCGTCTGGACCGGTTTCATCAACGCCGTGTACGGCGACGCGACCGCCAAGATCGTCATGGACAAGGTACGCCGCTGGGCCGAGGACATAGCGAAGGCCGGCTCGAACGCCCGCGGCAGGAAGGAGCAGCAGGGCATGCTTTCCATTCCGCAGACTACGCCGACCAACTACAGCTATGAGGATGACTACGGCCAGCGTGCCAAGATTAAGAATCCTATGGGCTATTATGAGCAGCTGCTCAGGACGAGCAGGGCGATAGCGGACAGGTATTACGGACCGAGACAGCAGACTGATAACGGACCTCACGACCTTCCCTGGGAGCAGCAGAACGAGTCATACAAGGCGTTACTTGAGGAGAATAATCCCCTGAAAGCCGATTATAGGAATATCCGTACCGTCGGCGATCCTTACTATAATATTATGAACTCAATCCTTGACTCGGTATTCGTCGTGACATGGGACGGCAATCAGGTCCGTGCGTCGGAGGAGGGATTCATCAATCCGAATCAGGCACAGGCTGATCCGAAGGGACATAATATCGTACAGGCTGACAATACCGTGAACGATCCGCAGACCGAGTACTTCAAGATCGATCCCGCGGCGAACAGGAATGTCAAGCATACCGGTAACGGTACGGGCGGCGGCTGGCTGATGCGTCTGTTCCAGGCCCAGCAGATGGCCGAAGGAGGCAGTGCGAATCCCGGTCAGTATCCGAAGATACGCCGTGAATTCCTCTGTTTCGGACAGAGCGGCGGCATCACGGTCGACTTCGAGAAGCTGCTCATGAATCCGAACAGGCCGTTTGACAGGTTCTTCAAGGAGCTCATGGACGAGGTGCTCATGGCCGGCTATCAGATACAGCCGTTCGGATCATGGGAGAACCTCCGCGACAAGGTCGTCGGCCTCATCAACGGCTATACGAGCCCTGAGGGCAATGATACCGTGAATGTCGCACAGTTCTCGAACGGCGGCATGCTCGGCGATGACATACAGGGATGGGGCAAGACCATCGTCACCATGTACAACAGGATCTACAAGGGCCTGAACGACGTGAACGACGACATTATCGGACTGACGCAGCAGATGCAGACCATCATGCGTGACAACGACGCCAGGAACATCCTGGTCACCCGTAACGCGTCTGAGAGGATGAAAGTGTTCCTCACCCAGCTGAACCAGTATGTCTGCAACCTGATTGACATGACGGTCCAGAAAATGAGTCAGGGCAAGTCCCAGGATGAGAAGGGATTCGCGGGGTTCCTGATCGGTAATGCCCCTGAGAAGGAAGGTAAGGCCAACAACGCGCTTCACTGGCTCTGGGAAGGCACGTACTATCCGAAGCTGACCGAGCGCAAGGATCAGCGTGTGAACAACATCATATCGTCAGGCGAGCTCGCCTACTTCAACAGGGTGATGTTCTTCACGGTGCCGCAGGTAATCGAAAGGGCCCTGACCGGACAGGTGATACAGCATACGTCGACGGATATGCTCGACTACGGCAGTACGGGACTCCAGCAGATGGTACCGACGCTTAATGACGACGGTAAAAAGAGAAGGGGATCTTAGGATCCCTTTTTCGTTTAATAATATATGAGTCCGATGTTTATTAAAGACATATACGGCAACTGTTACCGGGTCATGGGATATGACAGATCCGGGACCGTACTGCATATTAAAAAGCCGAGATATATAATACGCCGGTCGGGTGACCTTCCGGCATATATGCGTTTAATTTTAAGATAAAGCTCACAAAACAAAAGCTGTTGAAAAATTCAAAATTCAAAAATTAAGATTTTCAGATTTTATGAACAATTTGATGGATGCTCTGTTTAATCCGGGTGAGAGCACCGGAGTAAGCGCCGATCTTATCGCAGGATCAAAGCCTACTACTGAATTCCGTCCCAACTACAAGAACGGTATCAACGAAGTCTATGAATGTGTAATCAGATTCCTTCCGAACCCTGAAGACGCGCTCAACAAATGTATCATCAGTAAGTGGTCCGTATTCCTGACTAACCCGCTCACCAAGCAGGGCAAGTATGTCGACAGCCCCGCGTCAATCGGCGAGGACTGCCCGCTCAGTCAGATGTTCTTCGCCCTGAAGAACTCCGAGTCTGCACAGGCCCAGGCGCTGTCCGATAACTGGAAGCGTCACCAGCAGTTCTTCTCACTGGTGCAGGTCATCGAGAACAAGCATGAGCCCAGACTCGTCGGCAAGATTCTCGTATGGAAGTACGGCATCAAGATCTATGAGAAGATTCAGGCCGAGATGCAGCCCGCCATGCAGGGCGTGCCCGGCGGAAAGCCCTTTGATCTCTTCGCCGGACGTCTGTTCAAGGTGAAGGTCACCAAGCAGCAGAACTTCAACAACTTCGACCAGTCACAGTTTATTGACGTTCCCTATCCCCGCAACTGCATGCTCATCATGGATGAGGCCACCAACCAGTGCTACTATGCGGACCGTGAGCTTGCCGCCCGTACCGACATCGACGGCAAGAAGCTCATCACCGACTACCTGGTGAACAATGCCCCGAAGCTCAGCGACTATGAGTTCAAGCCCTGGGATCAGGCGACTGTGAACTATGTCAATGAGCAGATGGAAATCGCCAAGAAGGTTCTTCAGGGACAGCCTATCACAATCTCGCAGCAGACTGCAGCGTTCGGCGCCCAGACTTTCCAGCAGCCCGCTACCGGCCAGCCTGCCCAGGTAGGCTCGCTTCAGGGACTGTTCCAGAGCGGACAGGTTCCAGGCGGTGCCGGCGCTCCTGCTCCGGCTCCTGCGCCTGCTCCTGCAGCCAATCCGTTCCCGGCAGCTCCTGTAGCCCCGGCTCCGGCCCCGGCTCCCGCGCCTGCGGCATTCCCCGGTGGAATTCCAGCTGCGGCTCCCGCGCCCGCTCCTATGCCTGCGGCGGCTCCAGCGCCCGCTCCGGCTCCTGTAGCCGGCACAATACCGACAGCGGCTCCTGCACCTGCTGCTCCTGCAGCTCCCGGTATCAGCGCGCTCGGTGTCGACAGTATCCTCGGCGGAGGCACTCCCGCACCCGCGCCTGCAGCACCCGCGGCTCCGGCTGCCGCTCCCGGCAATCTGGACGCAATCCTGGGCAGTGTGATTATGCAGTAATCCTGAACGGGTATAATAAAAAAGACGCATTGAATTTTCAATGCGTCTTTTTTAATTGTTGCGGTACTGATTACCAGGTAGTGCTTGTGCCGGGCTTATAGTCCTCAGGCGCAGGCTGCGACACAGAAGCGTCGACGTACTTCTGGTTCTTGTACTGAGGCGCAGCGGCCTTATTCTCTTCCGCGAACTTGATGCCGCGGGTACGCTCCTTCTGGGGGAAAGTCGGCTTGCCGGGGACTTCGACCTCGGTACGGATGGACAGGTTCTTGCCCTGACGGACACCGACACCTACCTCGTTGCTACCGGTCTTAACCTCAACACCAACCCCGAAGAACGCGTCATTGGGAGTGGCTCCGGTTGAAGAATCAACAGAGGAATCCGCAGCGGGAGTCTGTCCGCCCTGCTGCTCGCCGCTACCCGTAGAAGTATCCGGAGTTACAGGATCGCCGTCTCCATAGATACCGCTCTTAACAGTCTTTGTAGCCATATTCTCGAGTTATGGTTTAGTTTCTCATTATTTATCTGACATCCTGAAGTGAAAATGTGGCTTTATTTACTGAAACGCGTTTAAATTCAAATTGAACATTGTTAGCTATAATGGGCAAATTCAACTATATTCCCGATAATATACGCATAGGGAACATGGAATTCCGGCGTACCAAGTCGCTCCGTGACGTCAAATACTTTGAAATCGTGAAATGGCAGGACAATCCCCATTTCGGACATGAGAAAGACGAAAGATACCAGTGGGATGATGAACGGAAAATGTACAGGGATACAGAATTCCAAAATACATGGATAGATCCCGGATGCTTCAAGTATCCTGAATGCTGTTTTACTGTCGCGACGTTCGAGGATAACGCCCATGATGAAATGTCTGAACTGAAGTTCTGTTGTAATCGTCCCCTGGAGTTTGACGAGACCGAATTCGCCAGGTTCATGAAGATTGTCAGGCTCGCCGACAAGGAGCTGAAGGAGATGTGGCAGCAGTATGATCCGTATACCGAGGACATTCCTGATACAGACGATTCAAAACTTACTGAAGAAGATTTATAATGGAAAAATACTATATTGACTGGTGCGGCAACGATCCAGAGTCGCTGAAGGACTGTCAGGTCTATCTGTCGTATCCCATCACTGGCGCCGACGAGAACGATCAGTATGTCAAGGCGCTTTTCTGGGAGGAGCTGCTCATGCATAAGGGATTCCGCAAGATATTCAACCCGCTCAGGTTCGCTCAGGCCATCGGATGGACGTTCGACAAGCCTGCCGAGGAATGCATGAGGGTTGATCTCCGTATACTTATAGACGGTGATACGAAGGTCCTGTGCCTCGTGGAATGTGAAGGCGAGGAATACAGTGACTGGCATACTTCCAAGGGCTGTCAGTGTGAGAAGAACGTCGCGGACAACTGCGGTCATGCGATTATAAAAATCAGGAAACATGAATAAGGACCGGTACAGCAAGAAGGACGCACTGGCTTCATTGAACTCCGAGTTCAGGGAAGCCGTCATCTGTGAGATGCGGAACAGCATCCTGAAGAAGATGGATTCACATGTCCGCCTGGAATGGATGTATGTCGTATCCGAGCTGATGCGTATCGTCAAGGCCGGTGAATTCCATTATCCCGGTGAGATCGTGATAAAGTATCCGGGACCGGAGAAATTCAACTATACCTATAAAGACGAGTTCAGCGATCTTGTGCTGATGATGCTTAAAAGTATGGGATTTTCTGCTAAATACAGCTCAATCAGGGAAAATACGACGGGATCCGGCCATTTCCGCAGCGTATCAGTCATAGTGATACATCCTCTTAAGATAGAAACTGTATGAGTAAAATCAGGATTATAGTGGAGCCTGTGAACGACGGTACTTCCGTCAATTGGCTTAAGTTCGAGAAATCAAACGGTATCAAATGGGAGACCGTCGATTATCTCGATCTGACGACCGATGAGAAGACGGCAATTCTCACGGCGCTTAAGCAGACTGCAAACGTAATCGAAAACAATATCAAAGATGAAATTAACGGATTACATCAAGATTCTCAGGCAGCTCTGGGGTAAGACCGGCTGCCTCGTGATTACCAAGTTACCGCCCGCCGGCGCGAAGGTCGCCAGGTACGGGGATTTTACTAATGCCGACATTGACGAATATACCAAGGGATTCAGTAACGGCGATTAAACATCAAGGAAATGAATGAGATAAAGATTTCAGGTGCATACTGTAAGGACCTCGTCATTAAGACAGAGGATATAGAGGCATCTGCGCTCGAGCAGCTTCATACGCTGTCCGATACGCCGGTATATAACGGACTGAGGATCAGGGTGATGCCTGACGTCCATAGCGGTAAGGGATCCGTTATCGGATTCACATGCCCGGCGCCTCAGTACCTCAATCCCCAGATTGTCGGCTGTGATATCGGCTGCGGTGTGGAGTGCTGGGAGTTCGACAAGCCCCTTCTGAAGGAGCAGTATGCACTGTTCAACATGCGCGTCCAGAAAGAGATACCGATGGGCAAGGACCTGTGTGAGCACGGTCCTGACAAGAGCAGCGAGAAAGCACTGCTCAATCTTATCAATACACGGCTGCATCAGGCCAGGTCGATCGGCGTCGCCTGCCATACCGACAGATTCGCCACGACCGACGAGCTTGACAAGTGGGCGCGTACGCGCCGTATCGACACGGCAGTCCTCTGGAAGGCGCTCGGCACGGTCGGCGGAGGCAATCACTTCATCGAATACGGCGAGACCGGAGGCAATACCGGCCCGGGCGTCGTGCACGGCGCGGTGACCGTTCACACCGGATCCCGCAACCCGGGACTGAAGGTGTTCAACTACTGGCAGAATATCGCCGATTCCGGTAAGGAGGGCAAGAAAGTCGCCAAGGAGCTTGAGAAAGAGGCCAAGGCCGTCTATGTCAGGAAATACGGTGCGATTCGCGACAATAAGGCCTTCAGGAAGTGGATGGGTCAGTATGTCGATGAGAGGATGACCCGTGTCTGCCCAAAGGGATACCTGGACGGCGAGGAGCGTGACGGATACCTGACGGACATGGTCATCATGCAGGCATGGGCCGATTTCAACCGCAAGCTTATCCTGAGCCGTATCGCCCAGATATACTGCAAACTGACCGGTGCCGTGATTGCGGATATGATTGACTCTGTGCACAACTATATCGACTTCCGCTGTCCTGGAGGCGAGCCTATGATCCGCAAGGGCGCCGTGCGCGCCGTGGCCGGGGAGAAGCTCATTATCCCGTTCAATATGAGGGACGGTATCGCCATCTGTACGGGCAAAGGCAACCCTGAGTGGAACTGGTCCGCGCCGCACGGATCCGGCCGCAAGCTGGCACGCGGCAAAGCGTCCAGGGAACTGACGATGGAGCAGTACCTGAAGGAGACATCGGATCTGTTCTCCACGACCATTAATGAGTCCACGCTCGACGAGTCGCCTATGGCGTACAGATCCGTCGGCGAAGTCCTGCCGCTCATCAGCGAGACTTGTGAGCTCGTCAAGATGATTACGCCGAAGATCAGCATCAAGGCGTCCGGTGACTGTGAGATACCCAGGTGCTGGAAGTGACATATCCTGTACAGAAGCGTTATAAAGTCATGAGCAAGTATATCGACATATTCAAGAAGATAATTCCCGATTACACCATTAAGGTGATGATCGCGTCGTGTCCTGAATTGCATCCGAACCGTTTCGAGGCGCTTGAGCACCTGCTCCTGGTCATCGGCAACGGCTGGGCCTGGGAGGACGGTTATCCGGTTCCGCTGGTCGGATGTGATCAGAAGGGTATGTCTGCTCTTGCGAAATGGCTGAAACAAGGCAAGGACGACGAGTTCAAAGAGGCCGCCCGCAGGATGGCCGTGGAGAATAATACGAATCTGATGGACGTCGGCGAGATGATAGTCACCGACCTGATGTCTGAAGGCTATACCGATGATATGAGAATCGCCCGGAACAGGCTCCGTTCGGCAATCGAGGTCAATATCCGCAACCCGATGCTCGAGGCCCTCAGGGTCATCGCGCATATCGATGAGCTGTCCAAAGACATGAACCGTGTCGATGAACCATGGGCCTGGACCAGCGGAATGGTCTATCCGGTCAGTGAGTACTCGATGATCAACTGGGACGACGGTGACGATGAGGCTGTCAGGGCCAGCGGATGGGCGGATGTCGCCCGTGAGTTCTGGGAACATGTCATGAGGCTCGGCAAGTCAATCCACTGGGATCCGGCCGACTGGGACACAATGTTCCAGATAGGGCTCAGGCATAACTGGGAGATTCCGAAGGGCGTCGACATAGACGCCCTGCTGACTCCTGATAAATAAGTGGTTAATGTAATTTGTACTTCATAATTTTAGAGTTTTAAGTTAGACAATTCCGGCCCGCAGGTCCGTGAGGATGCGCCAAGGCCGATCAGGTACGCCGCAGTGCGCGATGCACAGCCTGCCTGATGTAATAACATCTTTAGTGTTTTTCATTTTACATATTTTTCCCGCCGCAGTGATGCGCCGGGTTTTTTATTTGCTGATTTTCGTCAATTATGCTATAAAAATACGAAAAAATTTCATTGTTTCACGGGATTCTGCTATCTTCGCGGTATAAAACATTTAAAGGAGATATTCGTTATGAAGAAGCAGAGACAGAGAATCGACACAGGATTCAACCCCGACGGGCTGAAGTACCGGGATATCCGCCAGTACCTCGCGGACAACGCGATCGCAGGCACCGTGGCGAGATGGGGCATCAGGCCGCGTCTCTATATGGATCCGGGCCGTCATTATGTCAACAGGCACGCCGACAGATCCGCCGGCAATTCCCTGACGTACTCGCATTCGGTCCTGTTCCGCTCGAACAAGGAGCAGCCCGATGAGCTCTTCATCCGGGTATCGATGCCCGGCAGGATCATCATATCGGCATGGACCTCAAAGGGACTGACCTGGTCAAGGCTGTCCGACATGCTCGCCTGGTGCGATCGCCGTAACTCTGGACATTCACGAAACAAAGGTAACAGATGAGAACGAATCAGACAGTCTTGAATTATGAACACTACACAGAAAGGAATAGCGGTCCGCCTTGACAGCAGCGTATTATGGCGGACATACGAAGAGGAGTTCGACAAGGTCTCCGGATGGACCAGATCGATGTCCTTCATAATCCCGTTCGCGCCGGTCACGGTATATCCTGGCGAGAAATGCTGGTGCGTCTACGAGGACCGCATCATGGGATGGATTGAGATAGACCACATAGACATGGAGCGTGAGCGCGGCGGCAGGAAGCTTCCGCCGCTGGTATTCGTATCAGGCCCGTTCCACTATGTCTTTCCGCTGTCGGCGTCCAAGTTCGGCGCGATGACCTATATAGAGAAGGATATCAAGGAGATTACCAATACAGGATACGGAATATGATTAAGATTTATGGGGTTGAGAGGTTCAACCTGGAGGAGGACTGGCAGGATGCGGTCAAGATGATGAAGAAGGATCTCGCGAACGGCGACGAGAGCATCATCGCATTCGTACCGGCGGACAATCCGGGCCTGACCGGGATGATTAAGCTCGCAGAGGGCATGTTCGAGCTGCCTGATATGCACGGATCTGTGAAGATGATACCGTGTGAGCGTTATAATAAAGAGCTCCTGGACTCACTGGGGCTCCCGTATTGATTCAAAACGACAATTACTATAAACTATGAGCGATAACAGGAACATAGCCCCTACGGAGCCCGGATTCAACAGCATGATTGCCGAGACCGTCTGGCTCGCGAACGGCCAGAAGCCCAAGAAGATTTCGACGAAGATCCTGGATCTCTATGATCCGAACCATCTGCCTAATGTAGAAGGCAAGCGTTCCATGGAGATCGAGCTTGAGGAACGGCTGAAATGGATTTATCCCGGCCGCGAGTACTTCTTCCAGCCCATAGAGGATACGGACTACTGGCATGAATGCAACAGGCTTCATCTCGACACGTCAAAGCAGCACCGTATACAGGTGACGGCCGTCAGGACCGGTGTGGTATTCTACAAGGTATCGGAGGTCGAAGGCGGACGTGAGCTCGCGGCCTATGTCATGTCAATGGCGGTGGCGCTCTGGGAGCCTTGTGTCATCAAATGGTCCGAGCTCGGCATGGACAACCCGGACGACATGAAGCTCTATATGCCGGCGAACGAGAAGGTCAGGTTCGTCAAGGACTTCGACGATATCGGGGACAATTCCGCATACCTGGTGTGCATCGCCAAGAACGAGGGACTGTATATCAGGGACTGGGCGGCATATCACCTGGCGCTCGGCTTCAGTCATATCATCATATACGACAACAATGATCCCGGATCGGCCGAGGATTTCCGTGAGATACTGAAAGGCTATGACGGCAAAGTCACGGTAGAGGACGTCAGGGGATTCCCGACATGGCAGCTCGCGGCCTATACGGACGCCTATACGAAACTGCGCAATCAGGGATTCAGGGGATGGATTGCGTTCCTGGACGTCGACGAATACCTGACGTTTGAGGATCCGAACATGAAGATGCAGGATTTCCTCGGTAATGTCGACAAGGCCGGATACAGTCAGGTGCTCATCAACTGGAAGACTATGTGCGATTCGGGACAGGTCCTGTATTCGTCCGTGCCCATGCCGGACAGGTTTACCGAGGAGTCCAGATGCAAAGAGGCCGACGTCCATGTCAAGTGCATCGCCAGGGTGATTGACAGGGTGGTGCCCATATTCCAGAATCCCCATCACATCTGGGATATCGGTCCGGTGTGCAATGCGGCGTGCGAGCGCGAGTACAACCTGCCGAAGACCGACACGCCCTGCTACCGTGTGGCATATATCCGTCATTTCCATTTCAAGACCGTCGACGAGTTCTGCCGCATCAAGATGCAGAACGGATGGGCCGATACGGCCAGGGACGGATCCGGTCCCTACCTTGATTTCTTCAAGTACAACACACTGACCGAGGAGAAGGCGAAATATATGCTCGACCGTATATACAACTTGCAGAACGAGTGCCGCAGGCACGGTATTGGCGTATAATATAGAGAAATAAACTGAGATATGCTATATGAATATTCTCGAGAAAGCTGACGAAATCGTCAATAAGAGATCAGAGGAGAAGGAGCGTCAGTACGGCCCCTTCAAGGACAGTATGATCCGTGCCGCGCAGATTTATAATGCGATGAGCCCTGCGAGTGAGCGCATGTCCGAGTCCGGTATGTACCGTGCGCTGATAGCGCTGAAGCTGTCCCGTCAGGCATATGCCCACAAGACAGACAACCTGCTTGACGCATGCGCGTACATCGGCGCCTGGAACAACCTTCTCGAGGAGGATCCCGAGGCGCTCTGGCGTATCGCCGGTACCGGCGGCCCGGAGGAGTCCTCAAAGGACTGGCAGGCCAATATGGGTGTTGAGCAGGAAAAGATTGAAATCAAATAGTTTGATATATGACAGGAACCAATTTTACCATATCGCACTGTACGGAAGGATTTCGTAACGTACATCCGCTTCAAATCCCCAGGGGACTGGAGTCGGAGCATGACTTCCATAAGTATGAGAATGATTTCGAGATGCAGTATGCCGGTATCCTCAATTACCTGAAGGAATACGGCGTAATGACGCCGAACCGTACCGGCATCAGCTGCATCACGGCGCAGCATTTCACCATCACGGTAGACGACGTCGTGACCGGATTCCCGGTGATCAGGGGCAAGAAGATGTTCCCCTATATGGCGCTGAAGGAGATCCTCTGGATGCTCAAGGGCCGTACGGACGTCGAATGGCTCCGTGAGCGAGGCGTGACCTACTGGGACGAATGGGCGAAGGAGGACGGCACCATCGGTCCGTCATACGGCCGTCAGTTCCGTGACTTCGGCGGTGAGGATCAGCTGGCCAATACGGTGAAGGGCATCGCGCTCAATCCGTACGGACGCCGCCATATCATAAACCTGTGGAACGCGGCCGATCTGCCCGACATGGCACTTCCCCCGTGCGTCATGAACTATCATTTCTCCTGTGTGCCCAGGGATCCTGGGAAGGGTGACGAGAACAAAGATTTCTGGCTCGATCTTCATGTGACGCAGCGCAGCGCCGACATGTTCCTCGGCGTGCCCTACGACCTGCTCTATGCCGGATTCTTCATGCATATCATGGCCGGTATGGCGTCGTTCTACTCAGAAGCCAATGACGACGGAGGCAGCAGACCCTGGAACAGATTCACGCCGCGTACGCTCTACCTGACGGTCGAGGACACCCAGATCTATGAGAATCACATCGATCAGGTCAACACATACCTGTATAACGTGGAGTCCAACCGTCATGGCATCATTGAGTCGACGACGTCCTGTACCTGCAGGCCCGTGACCTGGGAGTATCCCGGCAGTAACAAGACCGTGGAACTTGTAATCAGCAACTGGCTTGACCAGATTGACAAGGACCTTAAGACCCATAATATTATCAGGCTGCACGGTCCGTATAACCTTACACGGGTAGATGATGAAGGTATATCCTTTGTCGGCAAGAACGAGTTCTCGTATAATAAAATTGAGGCACAGGTGGCCGTTTAACGTATGACAGTTTTTGTAATAATAGTATTATGCGTGATTTTCGGTTCGTTTATCATCGGAATTATCGCCGCCACACTTGAAGACCGGTATAGGAAATACAATATCTCGACTGGTTACCGTATAATAGAAGACCATGTCGACCAGCTGAAGTACGTGCCTGAGTTCCGTGACGCCAAGGGTATTTGGCATCCGTTTGATTTCCAGTGTGACTGCGGCACTTCAGGCCTGCCTGCCCTGAAGCCCGTACGGGACCCGGAAGTCAAGTTCTACCGCAAGGATTTCGACAAATACGAGGATGCTGAGGAATTCCTGAAAAAAGTCAAGGACAAGTTCGGCATATTCCCGACTATGTGGCAGGATCTCATACACCGTCCGCTGTTCGCGTTCGGGCTTGACGAGGACAATCCCAATACGGCACAGCCCGGTCAGACTGTCCGTATACAGATGACTTCTGATGATGAATGATACTTCAATGAAATACAGCCCTGTCGGTA